>Ga0126378_10000251_pt1 | contig 41033 bp, 31 predicted proteins | sample PanSoiMetPlot_23_FD_92587 | JGI IMG/M metagenome (GOLD analysis project Ga0126378, IMG submission 92587) | Tropical forest soil microbial communities from Panama - MetaG Plot_23 | ecosystem: Environmental > Terrestrial > Soil > Tropical forest > Bulk soil | place: Panama | collected 2016-02-17 | reverse complement strand
GTCTTCGATTATGAAACTTCTCCCAACGAACGCGCGGTGGTACAGGCGATTGCGCTCCGGGCCGGCGGCACCTGGACGGCGGTAATTCTGCACGGAAGCGAGCCAACATTCGAAAAACGCAACGCGCCGGTCGGACTGATTCTTCAGAGCCTGCGTCCCAAAGGTTACCGCCGTGAGTCTTTCGCTGGACGCAAGGCACATCCGCTCGATGCCGCGCGAATCGCGGAGATCAAAGCATTCGTGGAAGAGTCGATGAAGACGCTGGGAGTTCCTGGCGCTTCGCTAGCGCTGATCGATGGCGGCAAGGTGGTGTACCAAGGTGGGTTGGGAGTGCGCGAGCTTGGGAAACCCGAACGTGTGGATGAGAACACGCTCTTTATGGCCGCCTCGAACACGAAGGGCATGACCACACTCCTTCTTTCAGAGCTAGTGGACGAGAAGAAATTGAGGTGGGATGAGCCTGTCGTTGACGTTTACCCCAAGTTCAAACTCGGCAGTCCGGAGACGACGAAAAAGGTACTGGTCAAGAACCTCATCTGCGCCTGCACCGGCCTGCCTCGACAGGACCTCGAGTGGATCTTCGAGTTCAAGCAGGCTACTCCTGAATCCTCACTCGCGCTGCTTGGCACCATGCAACCCACAAGCAAGTATGGCGAGGTCTTTCAGTACAGCAATTTGATGGCCGCTGCCGCCGGCTATATTGGCGGACACATCGTGTACCCCAATATGGAACTGGGCGCGGCATATGACACTGCCATGCAAAAGATGATTTTTGATCCGCTCGGAATGAAATCGACGACATTCGATATGGGACGAGCACTGAAAGGCAATCATGCGAGTCCACACGGAGATGATATCGACGGAAAGCCAAGTGTTGCAGATATTGCATTTGATTATTCCGTGATGCCGCATCGTCCGGCTGGCGGAGTCTGGACCTCTGCGGACGATCTGATTCGTTATGTAGAACTCGAGCTCTCTCTGGGGAAGCTGCCTAATGGCAAGCAGTTGGTATCGGCGGAGAATTTGCTAGCACGGCGCGCGCGGCAGATTGACGTTGGAGAAGATCATTACTACGGCATGGGCCTAATGGTCGACAGCCGATACGGAGTTCCAGTTGTTCATCACGGCGGCAGTATGGCCGGCTACAAAAGCGATATCGATTTTCTGCCTGATTCCGGCGTAGGCGCAGTCCTGCTCACCAATTCTGATAATGGTGGAATGCTGCTTGGGCCTTTCAGGCGGCGGTTATTGGAGATCCTCTTCGATGGCAAGCCCGAAGCAGCCAGCGACGTTACAGCTCAAGCGGTACGATATAAGGCAGTTCTTGCGAAGGAGCGCGAACGACTGGTGATCCCCGCGGACGCGTCGCTCGTGTCCCAACTGGCGACGAAGTATTACAGCAAGGACCTCGGCGAACTAACTGTGCTATCTAAGGACGGCATAACTACCTTCGACTTCGGCGAGTGGAAGAGTACGGTCGCCACGCGAAAGAATGGTGACGGCACCATATCCTTCATCACAATTGATCCTACAAATGACGGCTTCGAGTTCGTGAAGGCAGAGCGAGGCGGCAAGCGCGCCCTGGTTATTCGTGACGGCCAGCATGAATATGCTTTTATGGAAGCTTCGCTGACGGCGTCTTCAAATTGAAACTAGCGTGGTTCTTTGAACTCGTTAAAAGTGATTCGGTTACCGAACGGGTCTATCACATTCATCGCGCGTGCACCGTAAAACTCATCCTGAACCCCTGGACGCAAATAGCGATACCCTTTCGCGCTGATCTCCCGGTGGAAATCGTCGACACGGGTCATCTCCACGTGAATGTGAACGCCGGGTGAGCCATCGCCGTGGTGCTCGCTGAGGTGAAGCCGCAATCCACCGCGCGAGACCTGCATGTACACCGGCATGCCAGGCTCAAAGGTATGCTCCCAATCAACGGTGAAGCCGAGAAATCCGCAGTAGAACTCTTTTGCCTTCTCCACGGAGAAGATGCGCAAGATGGGAACAGTCCGGATGAAAGTAATCTCGGTCTTCGGTTCGGCTATAGAGGCGCTCATGGTCCCTCCATGAATCAAAATGCTTCTTCAGGCGGCAGTCACACATTCTATGTGTTGCCCTATTCTTCACTTCAGATTTTCTCAATGAGAAAGGCGAACACTCGGGCCGAGTACAACAATGAATGCAAGCGCTACCATGAAGGCCGCTGCGATCAATAGCCAGCTTCTCTCAATTGGTACCGGCTCCGCCGGTGGCCCAAGGGGAATCATCGTTCCATTTCGAAGCCAATTGATGTCCCACAATAGCCCTGAGGTGCCGCCGAAGGTTGAAGCAGCAGCGGAGATCAGAATCAGGATCATCCCTCTGGGATTGAGCGCACCTGCAAGACACAGTAAAACTCCACCAGTGAAATATGGGATTGTCTGCAGGCGCCGTGCTCGTTGGTACCGTTCCCGAAGATCGCTGCCAATCAGAGGGCGCAACTCGAACAGACTAAGACGCGCAGCGAGAAAATACGCAACCGCTCCAAAGATCGTCAGGCCGATTCGCCAAGCCCATTGTGGACCAAGCCCGCGAATGAATTCTCCCCAATCCCCGATGTCGCCGATTCCGGAAAAGAGAAAATATCCAGTGGCCGTGAAGAGGTTCACGGTCATCGCGAGCCAACAAAAGTAGCGCCATCTGGGATGACGCAATCCGCTCAGTCGCCCAAAAGCAAAAAACAGTGCTCCGGCAATGAAGTTTGCGATCGTGCCGCCCGCCATCACAAAGCGGTTCTCCACACTGCACTCAAAGTGGACCGACGACAGCACAAGGGGTTGCGCGCCGGAGAGAAGACAGGCTCCGCCATGGCCTACGCCTTCATGCAGCACATTCCCCAATATGTAGATGAGGATTGCGATCGACGCAACGGTAAATGTATCGGGAGCGGCAACCGATTTGACTACCGTTTCTTGCGTAGTTGCACTTTGCATTTGCGCGATAAGGTAACACAAGCAGGGAGAGAGAAGACTAAGCGCGCATCGTGGCGCCGCGTCGGTTGCTGGCGAAATACGCGCATGAGGCGCTCACCGGGCATTGCGGGCACTTCGGCTTGCGTTTACAGATCTCCTGGCCATGACGCTTCAAAAGCAAGTACGCGCGGGTGCGAGCGTCGAACGTATGCGGAACTTCCGCTTCGACGGCTTGTTGTGCCTCCCGGTATGTGACACCGTAATTCTCCCGTTCGCGTCCGTGTTGAATTCTGACTAGCACATGCGGGCAATTGGATGGAATCGCGGCTAGGGGTGCGATTCCGGCGAACAGCAAGATGCGGTCTGCTCCCGGATCGGCAATGTTGGGAAACTTCTTCAGGACCTTGCGCACCTGAGCAATAGGACCGATAAGCGCGGGGCGTACATCGCCGCCAAATTCGTCTTTCACACGCGCAGCGACTTCCTTTAGCCGCATAGCTCGAAGTTCTGGAACCATGCCGCCAGGCCTTAATGCCTTCGAAAGCGCAACTGGAGAAGCAGCCAGGATTTGGTGCGGCTCAACCCCTATTTCCTGGCTCAAGGCGTGCCAGCCCTTGGCACAAGCGGCATCGCTCGCCGGGTAACCACACAGCCACCACACTATGAAGAGGTAGGGGTCGGTGGGCCAATTCGGTTCCTGCTTACCGTAGAAGTCTTCCAACTTTGTTAACAGTTCCGGGACCTTCATCGCAGCTTTACGCATATTGCGCCGGACACTATCTCCAGACACGAGCCGGGACAAGAGGGGTCCACTCTCTGCTCAAGTGAATTAAGTGTGATCTAGCTCGAGGAGTAATTTGCGACTGCGGGCCTTCATTGCCGGCGTGCCGATCTTCACAGAGCTTCCCAGACTCTCTACGACTTGAGTCTGGATCTGTGGGTTTTGGCGGGCTAAATCCGCAAGGCCCTGAAGAGCGAACGTCTTCACGATCGAGCTGCGGTCCTGAAGGTTGCGATTTAGTCCAGCTGCAGCGAGTTTGCATTCCCTGGCTTCAAGGGGAAGTCGTGGAAACGATAGCAGCCAGATGTCAACGTAGCTCTGGCTCTTGGGCCCTCGTTCATTACTCCGAGGAGCTCCCTCTTCTATTTCACGAGGAGTTCTGGATGTTTGCGCATAACCTTTTCTTTAGCGTCGGCGGCGCGGATGTGCATTAGAGGTTCTGCCGACACAAACCGGCGATCAATTTTGGGAAGCGACGTCTCTCATTGGAGACGATTTCGGCTACTTCATCGCCACTTCCAATCGTTGTTCGGTCGCCGCCTCGCAGCCGGCCAAGAATATTATTTCGCGGCATAGTTTAAGTAAAGATGAGCCTTATCCAACATTCTTAGAAAAAATCTCTTTCACTTGCTGTAATAAGTTGAACTGCTGCCCGTCTACCTCCGTATAAGGCAAAGAGTGATTCCCTGCCCATCGTCCCGGTATTGCCAGTGAGTGATTAGCATCCATGAAAGCATTTAAGAACGATGTTCTGTACGGTATGCGCATGCTGCGCAAGAGTCCCGCGTTCACGATCGTTGCCGTGCTTACCCTGGCATTGGGAATCGGGGCGAATACCACGATTTTTAGCATCGTGAACTGGCTGCTGTTGCGGCCTATGCCTGTGGAGCACCCTGAGCAGATTACCGAATTGGCGTTTCGGCAGCGTCACGGGAACATTCAGAACCAGTTTTCCGTGCCTGACTATCGTGTGATTCGCAGCCAAACAGGAAACATTTTCACCCAGCTTGCAGGCTACCAGATTGGCATGGATGGCCTGAGCATCAACGGGCGCGCAGATCGATTGCTGACGTATTACGTCACTGGAAATTTCTTCTCGATGCTGAACATGCAGCCTGCGCTTGGACGATTGTTTATTGATAACGAAGGCCAAACGCCTGACTCGGATCCGGCGATCGTACTGGGGTATCAGTACTGGCAGAAGCGATTCGGAGGACAGGCGGACATCGTCGGCCAAAGGGTCTCGTTGAATGGGCATCCGTTCACCGTGATCGGCGTTTCGCCCAAGGGATTCTATGGACCGTATCCGATCCTAGAAGCTCAAGCTTACTTGCCTTTGGGCATGAATACGATCGAGGGGACACCGCACGACTTTATGGAAAACCGCGGTGCCCGCACACTTGTGCTGCTAGGACGTCTGCAGGACGGCGTCACGCTGAAGCAAGCCTCAGCGTCGCTGTCGGTTGTGGGGCAGCATCTGGCGACAGACTATCCCGACTTCGACAAGGAACTGGATCTTCAAGCCTTCCCCGAGGTGCGATCGCGTCCGCAGCCGGACTCGGATAACACGATCGCCATCATCTCCAGCCTCTTCCTTGGATTGGCAGTAATGGTTCTTCTGCTGGCGTGCATGAACGTCGCAAACATTCTTTTGGTGCGGGCCACCGTTCGAGAGCGCGAAATTGCAATACGCGCGGCGCTGGGAGCATCGCGGCGAAGATTGATTCAGCAACTCCTCACGGAGAGCGTCGTGTTGGCTGTGTTAGGCGGTCTCATGGGAATTCTGCTTGGACTGATTGCTAGCACGGTTCTAAGTTCAGTGAACCTCCAGACCGATCTGCCGGTTCACATGGACTTCGGTTTCGATTGGCGTGTCTTCGGATACGGATTCTCGGCGGCGCTAATCACGGGAATCATCGTAGGGATTTTCCCTGCGCTACGCGCTTCACGCGGAAATCTCAACGCCGTACTGCACGAGACTGGACGCGGTGTTGTAGGCGCACGTGCGCGGCTGCGCGCTGCGCTGGTAGTTGTCCAGGTTGGTGGATCGTTGTTACTGCTGATTGTTGCAGGCCTGTTCATGCGGAGCTTGCAGGCAGCGCAGCGTACCAATTTAGGATTTGAACCGAGCCATATAGTCAACCTGTACATGGATCCGACCGAAATTGGTTACAACATGGCACAGACGCTCGAGTTCTATCGCGATCTGCGGTCGCGCGTGAGCCAGCTTCAAGGAGTCGAAGCCGTGGCGACTGCGAGCTCGGCTCCGATGGGGTATTACAACAATGGCGACTCACTGATCATCGATGGCTACCAGCCACCGCCCGGCCAACCCGGACCTGGATCCAATTACCTCCTGATCTCCGGAGATTATTTTTCGACGTTGAAGATTCCCGTGCTCGCAGGTCGAATGCTTCGGGACTCAGACAATGAGACTGCGCCATATGTTGGCATCATCAACGAAGCGCTGGCGAAGAAGTATTGGCCCAAACAGGATCCGATAGGACGTCACCTCCGGCTGGCGGGCGACGCGAAGCATTCGATTGAAGTCATAGGAATTGCGAAAGATGCGCGCTATAACGGCGCCAGTGGTCCGGTTTCCCCAAACATGTATCTTCCTTTGGCCCAACACACGAGCGTCGGAAGCCTCGAAGTTCTCCATGTGCGTACGGTAGGCGATCCTAGGGGAATGATTCCTGAACTGGAACGAACTATTCACGGTATGGCCCCGGACCTGCCCGTGTTCGACGTCCAGACAATGACGCAGGCCCTGTACACACTCAACGGCTTGATGATGTACCAACTTGGGGCGGGACTCGCCGCGGCTCTGGGAGCGCTTGGCTTGATTCTGTCTGTAGTTGGCGTTTACGGCGTAATTTCCTACTCCGTAAGCCAGCGTACTCAGGAGATAGGAATTCGCATGGCTTTGGGCGCGCAGCCGGGCTCGATCCTGGGCCTGGTACTACGCCAGGGTGTAGTTATTGTATGCGCCGGACTGGTTGTCGGACTAGCTTGCGCACTCGCCAGCGCGAAACTCGTCGGCAAGTTCCTGATAGTAAGTGGGGCCGATCCACTGACGTATTTTGCCGTCTCAACTGCCTTGACTCTGGTTGCTCTCACTGCTTGCTACTTACCGGCTCGGCGCAGCACAAGAGTGAATCCGATAGTGGCTTTGCGGCACGAGTAGCCGGTCGGCGGTTTTTTACCACTCGTTACCGGCGTGGCGTTATCTCTCCGGGGAACGGCGATGGAGGATGGAGGAGACTGCCAAAACAGCGGCTATTACTACGGCTACGCTCATTTGGTCGCACTCCCTGTCAGCACCTAGAGCGTAGCTGGACCCATTACAGTCAACAAGATTACCCGCGCCAAATCAGCGATTACTCGCGTTACCCAAAAATTTTCGCAACTTCCGCGAAGCGGCTAAAATCTGGCTAATTCTGAGGCTTAAATCGCGCCAGGGGCGCAGGATGCCAATCCGCGGCCCACTTCGACGGCGAAGGTCCCATCTCTAATTCCAGGTTACCTCCGTGTTGAATGGCACCGTAGCGAAGGACGGGAATTTCCAAGGGCTTTCCATTCAACCTCGCCGACTGGATGTACAGACTTTGCGGGGAATTACCTCGGGCCGAGATTACGAAAGTTTTCCCTCCAGGCAGACGTAGTGTGACCTTCTGAAATAGAGGGCTGCCGATCATGTACTCACCGGACACCGGGTTTAGCGGGTAAAAGCCCATCGCGGTGAAGATGTACCAGGCCGACATTTGGCCGCAGTCTTCATTTCCCAAAATGCCGACGGGAGTATTCGAATATGCCTGAGCCGCGATCTCGCGAACCTTCGCCTGCGTCTTCCAGGGCTCTCCGCTAAAGTCGTACAAGTATCCGTAGTGGTGGCTGGGCTCGTTGTCGTGTTTGTTGTGCCCGCCCGCGAAGTGCTCGTCGAGTTTGCGGTTGAACACCTCTGAACCCCCCATAAGCTTCATCAGGCCGAAAATGTCATGCATCGGCGACCATGTATAGACCCAGGTGTCGCCTTCTGTCCATCCTGCACCGGGATCCGCCCAGGTACCATCGGAGTTCCGACCCTGCATGAATCCTGATTTGGGATTGAAGAGCAGCTCATAATTGTGGGAGCGATTCATGAAGAATTCGTAATCGCTTTCCTTGCCTACAGCCTTGGCAATTTGGGCTACCGCGTAGTCGTCATAGGCATCTTCCAGTGTTGAGGACGCCGCTTCGGCGGTTTTGTCCGCGGGAACATAGCCCAGGGTCTTCGCATAGGTAAGGCCGGCACGAGCCTCGTATGGCGTGTGCTCTTCGCGATCGAGCCACTTGTGCTTGGTGTCGTCATCGGGAGGCGTCATCGCGTCTTTGTACGCTGCCTGGTATGCAAGGTCATAGTCGAATCCGCGGAAGCCTTTGTTGATGGCTTCGGCGACTACGGCATCTGCGTGCGTGGCGATCATAATGTTTGTGTAGGACGGATTTGGCCACTTCGGCATCCATCCTCCCTCCTGATAGTCCTGGAGGAGCGCCTTTACCATGTCACCGACGCGCTCGGGGGCGATCAGCGTTAGCAGGCTATGCTCGGCGCGGAAGGTGTCCCAGAGTGAAAATGCTGTGTACGAAACGCCCGAGTGGACGCGATCGTCAAACGCGCTGTAATACCGACCATATTCGGAAAATAGTCGCGGATAGAGGAGTGCATGATAGAGACCTGTATAAAAGATCGTGCGCTGGTCGTCTGTAGCTCCATCGATGCTAATGAGACTCAGCTTCTGGTCCCACACTTCCTTCAGGGCCTGGCGAGCGCCTTCGAAGTCCCAATTAGGGATTTCTTTTTGGAGATTGGCGCGTGCCTGCTCGATGCTGATGAATGAGGTTCCGATGCGCACTTCCACAACCTTCTCGGTCGTGGAGTTGAATGTCGCATAGGCCCCGACATTGATCGAGGAGAGCGATGTGCGGTCCGGATGCAGATCAGAGCCTTCATATGTCCCGCTTTCCGACCAGAAGTCGCGGAACTGCACCACGAAGTATCCTTTGAAGTTCGGTAGGGCGAATGGACCGAGGTGAGCGTCCATGCGATCTGGATTAAAGCCGGTGATCTCCTTGCGATCTGCGTTTACGTCAATAAATCCGGCGACATTTCGACGAGTCGCTTCCACCAACACGCTTGCATGAGTTTCAGCTGGAAATGTAAATCGCAGATAACCGCAGTGGTCAGTTGCCGTGATCTCGGCCTGGAGGTTCCGTGACTGCCCGGCATCCATCACAACAGAGTAGTAGTAAGGAGTCGCGTACTCATCGTCACGGCTGAACTTCAGCTCGCGAGCTTCCGGCGTGGTCTTGATATCGTCGACTTCGGGCACGATGGTCACGTATCCGAAGTCTCCCATCCAGATCGCTGGTTGATGCGTTCCAATGAATCCCGAAATGGTCGTGTCGTCGTAGTGGTACGACGTGACGCTGATGCGATTCTGCCGAGTCTGCGGCGTCCAGTTCGTCATTCCGAAGGGTGTGGTCACCAGTGGCATGGTTCCACCATAATCGCTACCGGCACCCGCGGTGCCGATGTAAGGATTCACCCAGTCAATTGCACTCTTGTTCGTCGATGCGCTACCAGCATCGTTCGTTTGTGCAAAGTCGGTGGTCGAAAAGAAAAGTATGACGAAGATCAAAAATCGACAGCCATGAGTCGAGTCGGTCAATCTTTCGCGTGCGGGAGCTGGAAACATTGGGTCAGTCAGGATAGCAAATCAATCGGCGGAGGGACGATGTAGGAGTACTGCGATTTGCTGCAGTCCTTCGCCAAAAGAGGGCTCAGGATCACAGCTTCGTCGTGGGGACTACGCCGTCCGTCCAGAAACTGTGGACCGAGTTCTCTCCTGTATGCGATAGAAGTTAATCAGATCGGTGCTCTCGGGTGGCTTCGCGCCGATCTGGCGCAGCATCGTAGTAACCTGCCCGCGGTGGTAGCTGGCATGATTTACAACATGTTGCAGCATCTGTGCGAATGATGAGGAATGCGCGTCGCCTTTCAGTGACTTGTACTCAATACGTGTATGAATCCTCTCGGATCCGAGCTCCTGAAAAAATGCGCGTACGCCAGACTCCAGCTCGCGCCAAGCAGAACGCAGCGAGCCCACATCACAAAATCCTTCTGCTGTGAGCATTCCCTGCGGGTTTCCACGCCACCGTGAATACCACACGGCTTCAGCTCCCATCATGTGTACGGCGGTGTCGCGGATAGATTTGAAACTGCTCTCCACGGGCTCGACAAATTGCTCATGAGTCAGGAGATCAAGTGCAGCGAGCATGCGATCGCGAGCCCAGTAGTGAAAGTCGAGCAAAGAATTGATTTCGTCATAGGTCATGAAACCTTCCTCGGTCTGAAGGTTTAAGGATAAATCCCGCATCAAGGCCACGTCTCTAGCAAATCAGCGCAGCAGCGCTGACGCCGACCACAAAATCGGCGCCTGTCCATGAAGGTCGCCAGTCAGTCGAGCGCGGTTAAGGTAGTACTCGAGATCGTTCTTTTTGTTCGTGCCCTCGCAGACGTTGCGGATGTCGCCTTCCTGAGTCAAGTAGCTCACCAGGCTGAGCCAGCCTTTACGTGCCGCGGGAGCGTAGGTCTGGTGATCAAGCCAGCCATTCTTGACTCCGGTAATCATCGCGAAGGTGAACATGCCCGTGGAAGAGGACTCGGGCCAGGCTTCCGGATGGTCGATGAGCTGTCGCCACATTCCATCGCTGCCTTGGTACTGCAGCAACGACTTCATCATTTTGCGGTAGCCCTCGAGAACCTGCGCGCGTCGCGGGTGATCTTCTGGTAACGAGCGCAGCAACTCCGTCATGCCGGCGGCGACCCAGCCGTTGCCTCGCCCCCAAAAGAACGGGACGTCCGGAGCGTGATAAAACAAGCCGTTCGGCTGCTGAAGCTTGTCGAGATAGGCGGTCATTTCGAGGGCGGCGCGGTCAATGTACTTTTTGTCTCCAGTTGCGCGGTACGCTTGCAACTGGACGATTTCCATCATGTACATGTCGTCGATCCAGAAGCGGCTCTGCTTCGAGAGCCCGTCCGGCGTCGCGTCGTCCCATTGCTTGTCGGCCATGGACTTTCCCAGATCGAGATACTTCTGCTGCTTGCTCTCGATATAGAGTTGCAACGGGACCGCGCCGAAAACTGTGGAGTCGACGTTAACAGGATTCGGAATCAATTTCGCATCTTCGCCGAACAGTGGATCGAATCGACTAGTTAGCTTAGCCGTAAGGTCTTTGTCGCCTCTAAGTTTGGCAAACGTCAGCGAGCCATACCAAGTGCAGGTTTCCGGATAAGTGATGTGTGCGGGCGGCGTGGGCCGACCAAAGTTCGTATGCGCGCCATTCGCATAACGCTCTGCCACGCGCTTGCCGATCTCCTCAGGCGACGCGCCCTTAGGCCAGTTTTCAAATTCCTTGATCTGATTCTTACGTGGTTTGGCAGTGTGAGATTTTGCCGAGAATGTCTTTGGCGAAGTCCCGGCAATCATGGCCAGGCAGATCACTGCGAACAGCAAACGATGTGTTCGAAGGTTCATGCATATTTTCTTACCACATGGTTCTCCTGTCGAAATCCAGCGTTTACCAAACAGCAGGAACTTGGAATCCTCGGGAGCAGATGCAGCGCGGCGATTATCGATAACGGTACAAAGCTTGCAGCGAGCGTCGATACGTTCGACTGCATGGCAGCTCTTTTCCGTCGCGCAACGACACGATGAACTCGCCGCTGTTACACGGCTGGAGCGCCCTGATGCGGCTGACGTTAACAATATAGGAGCGGTGAATGCGAAGGAATCGTAAGCTATCGAGCCGTTCTAGCATCTTGCTGATAGTTTGACGGAACAGGTGTGCTTCCCTACCAGTCACGTGCAGCCGAACGTAATTCGCGTCAGCTTCGATCCACTCGATCTCATCCATTGCAACAAAAATTACGCGTCCGCCGGACTTGATTATCAACCGGTCGTCCGGTTGTCGCTTGTTGTCCAAAGACTCCGCGCTCACCACATTTCCCGTCCACATTTGTTCACTCACCTCGCAATTAGGTTCCGACTTTGGGGGTTAGAGCCGGATTCGGAATAAGACACTTCACCGCCACAACTGGAAGTCATCTCCTTCCCTAAACCGGAATCAGCTGTATTTCCAGCAGCCTGTTCAGGCAAACGCAAGGAAGATTGGCCAAACACGTATCGCCATCCGGTTGGGGTTTTCACATATGTGTCGCTGAACCAGACTACGTAGTCGAAAGACTTGCCGTTCTCTGTGCCTTTTGCATGCAGCCTTGCAGTGACGATCGCTGTATCACCCCACACGCGAACTGCTTGAGCACTGTCGTTTTGTTGTTCGTAGATCACACGACCAGATCTCGCTTCGTTGAGGAGATCGGCTTTCGTGTAGCTCTGGCCGGAACCAGTCACCAGTGTGAAGTCATCTGCCAGAATTCGATCCATCGCGGCGGCATCGTTCTTCTTCACTGCGGCCTGGTACTGCTTGTCGAGCGCAGCTACGGCCGTTACAGGATCATCGGCAGATGCGTCATGAGGACGAAACATCAGATCGAACCACGGCTTCCAGGTGGTGCCATTGTCGGTGGACGTCAATGCCATTTCGCGAACGCCTCCATCCACCGCTTTCCACGTGCCACGCACGAGTGAACCGTTTGCTCCGTCGATACCGCTTAAGACCATCTCGCCGTTTTGAAGTTTTCCTTCAATCGCAAGCAGGCGCCCGCGGTTCGTTACCCAACTCTGGTGCCAGATCTTTCTCGCAGTGTCGTAGATGGTGAAGCTTTGCCCTTTCAATCCACCCGGTTCTTCGTATTGTTCCTGCAGCACGCAACCGTTGAGTATGCGATCGACTCTGGTACGCGCGACCTTATTCGCAGTGCCGGCATCGAAGGCATCCCAGTCCCCGATCCAGAAGTCGAACTGCCGGTGCTCGGGAGTAATGCATGCAGCAGGCTTTGGGGACTCCTCCAAAGCAGCAGGCCAGAAAGCATGACTTTCTCCCGTCGCTAACAGGAAGACGATCAACGCAATCGCCGAGCCCACACGCGCCACGAATTTCACTCTTGAAATTCCTCCGACTTGATTTGTTGCACACACGCTAACGCGACTCCGGTTCCTGTTGGAGCCAAGATAGAGCCAGACGACGATCAGGGCTGGACGTTAGCGGACGTTGCTCCCCAGTGTCCACTCCGTATCGGGAGCCTGGTCCGAAAACGTCCAGTCTATGCGTGAGAATCCACTATGATGAGTTGCAAATCATGGCATTGGATTGGCAAGTGTGCTCGCAGGCAAGGCTGTCGCGTGATGCACGCTTCGACGGCAAGTTCTTCATCGGAGTCTTGACCAGCGGCGTTTATTGCCGTTCGATTTGCCCTGCACCAACAGCTAAGGAGAAGAACGTCCGCTATTTCCCGACTGCAGCCGCAGCGGCCGAAGCAGGATTCCGCCCATGTCTGCGTTGTCGCCCGGAGTGCTCACCGGGAACACCAGCTTGGATGGGGACGTCGAACACCGTCTCGCGTGCACTCCGCTTGATCGATGAGAGTGGTCTTGAGGATGGCGGCGTAGAAGCCCTGGCTGAACGGCTGGGAGTAGGAGCGCGACATCTACGTCGCTTGTTTCTCCAACACCTTGGGGCAACGCCTAGCGCGGTCGCTCGCACGCGCAGACTGCACTTCGCGAAAAAACTGATCGACGAAACCAGCCTGCCCATGAATCAAGTTGCTTTGGCATCCGGCTTTGGTTGCGTGCGGCGCTTCAATGCGGGCATTCGTGACGTTTACAAACGAACGCCGATGCAGATCCGACAGCTCGCCCGCCAGAAAACCATTCAGCCGCAGGATCAGTACATCTTTCGTCTCCGCTTTCGCCCGCCATATCACTGGCCAGGGATGTTGGGTTTTCTCGCAGCCAGGGCGACGCCGGGAGTCGAAGAGGTGGAATCGGGAAGTTATCGACGGTCGATTTCCTTAAATGGGAATCCCGGCTATTTCGAGGTTTCTCTCGACGAAAGCACACACACGCTGGTTGCGGGCATTCAATTTGGCGATCCACGAGCACTGTTCTTCATCGTCGAGCGTATACGCGCCATGTTCGACTTGGATGCGGATTGGTCGAGCATCGCCGCCACTTTGCGAATTGACCGAACGCTATTCAAGAGGCTGGACGCCGATCCGGGTCTGCGCGTGCCAGGCTGCTGGAATGGTTTCGAACTGGCAACTCGGGCGGTTCTCGGGCAGCAGATTACGGTTAAGGGGGCCACCGCACTGGCAGGGCGTATGGCGAAGGCTTTCGGCACCCCCTTCTCTACGTCTGGCGGACTCACTCAAATCTTCCCAACACCCGAAGTTCTCGCCGACGCGAACCTTACTAGCGTAGGACTGACCAAATCCCGAGCCGGTACGATTCACTGTCTCGCGCGGGCGGTATGCGATCGCCACATCAATTTTGATGGAATCGTCGACGTAGATGCCTTCCTGACGCGCCTTCGCGAGGTTCCCGGAATCGGGGACTGGACCGCGCAATATATCGCCATGCGTGCTCTAAGAGAGCCTGATGCCTTCCCCTCGGGTGATCTTGGACTTCTGAGGGCACTCGACCTGCGGACTCCTCGGGAACTTGAGCGTCGCGCCGAGGCTTGGAGGCCCTGGCGTGCCTATGCTGCCATGTACCTATGGAGCGGTTATGCCAAGCTGAAGGCCTCCCTAATCGACAGAGAGCCTGCCATGGCTGCCCTCCGAGAAGGGCAAGGCCTAACAGGCACCTCTGCGAGCCAGACGTAAGGCGCATGAGATCGATTCTTGCCAACTCCGCCCAGTGTGTCTTACACAAGCAAAAATCAGGCAGAATTCCTTGTCAGTAAACATAATGTTTTCTTAGGGATAGCTTAAGGCACTAAGTCCTTACACCTTCGTTCGTTGCTTCCCATCGGTAAGTGCTCTAGCTTGGTGTTATCTCCCGGCCATGGTGAACCCAGACGAATTGGAACAAATTGCTGTTGAGCAGTTGGAAAGGCGCCGTGAGCCCCGGTTGAACCAGCCTGCGGGCGTGACCGTTCGGGTTGAGCAGCCGAATGGAGGCGAAGAGTTTCACGCCGTTCTTGTGAATTCAAGCGATGGCGGCTTCGCGATCCGGCACTGGCGCAGGGACCTGGTGGTCGGTCAGAAAGTTAGAATCTCTGACCCTTCGCGCCACGAAATTGCAGCCTCCGTGATGTGGAACTGGGCGGTCGGCCCGGTCGTTATTTCCGGCCTTTGCAGAGAAGCAGAACACACCGCACATTTTCGTGGATTGTATGACCGGCCGAAGGCTGGCTTCAGAGATACTGACCCGAGATTTCAGGCTTGGACTTGGGCCGCGGTAACTGGGCTACTTGCTGCAGCCGCTTGGTATTTTAGAGACAAAATTCTGTAGACGTGGAGCTCGATCCCCGATGAATGAACTGAGACGTCGATATCCCCGCTATCCCCTCGACAAACCACTTACGGCTTACCGGCTGTACGAGGAAATGAAAGTCGGTATTCGCGGACGTTGGCAGCAATTCGGAGAAGGCGGCATGGGCGCAGAGATGTCTGAACAACTGCGCTCCGGCGAAGTGCTTCAGATGGAACTCTCGCCGTCTCTCAAGGTCTACGCTGCGGTACGGTACAGCCGCGCTTTCTATCACGGATTCGAATTCGTACTTCTCAAGGACCGACAGAAGGCCGAACTCGCACGACTTAGCCGCGAGATCGGCGAAAAGGCCGCTGCTCAAGCACCACCGCAGCCCTCATAGTCTGCAAAACGCGGAAGCGGTGACAAACCACTAACGCCAGCCGTCATTCTTCGGATCCAGCCAGGCCGCCAGGGAACCTCCGGGGATCGGTTCATTCGGATGGGTTCGATTCCAGTCGGCACGCAGCGCTGCGTTCCATTGCCTCATGTCGTGGACGAAGCTGGCGTTCGTGAATACGCGACTGCATGCGTTTCCTGCAGGCCGCCATTGTGTGCCGTCTGAAAAGAAAACGCGGCTCACTTGCACCTCCACGCCGCGCATATTCCGCCAAGCCGAACCGAAGTACTTCTCTTCGTCCTTCGCCGGTTTAACGACAAGCCCACCCGCGCCCGGCATAGTTTCCCAGGCCGCGTAATAGATGTCGGATGCCTGATGTCTACGTCCACCGCTGTCGAGAACAAAAAGTTTGAATTGCGTGCCAGAAACGACTTTGCCCGATTGGTTCGTGAACCAAAGCACGATGTGACTGCCGCCGCTCTGCAGAGGAACATCAGTGCCGGCTACAGATACGACGATCGGACAAACAGCGGAGCCAGCGTCCTGGGCGACACAGAAACCACATATTAGAAGAAGCAACGCTAGATATCTCATTAGGGCCGAACCGAAGCAATGAGGGGAAGAATTACAAGTCTTGCAGGCAGCTTCTCAGCACTGTCTCTTGCGGACAACATTACAGAGGTACATCAGTTAAGTTGTCCTCGCGGCAATCCTAAAAAACCAAACAGCTGCGCAGCGGTTCATTTGGAAATGTTTCCGATGAGGAACGCTACGATGCTGGATCTGAAGCTGTGTCCTTGCGAACATTGAGCCAATGCTTGCACTGCGCGTGAGTGATGTGGGATTAAGCCTTAGCGGCTGGCACCAGAGCGAGCAGTTGCGTTTCCGGAGGAAAGGATACAGGTTTCAAAACCGTAAGCTCTTGTGGAGGAGTACCGCCTTGGTAAGCGCGCACAAAAGTCTCAACGGCGAGTCCAGCGGTGGTTGGTAGCGAGATCGAAGCGGTCAAGATTCCCCTTTTTACCCGGTCTTGGCCCGCAGTACCGCTGGCATCGCAGCCGATGAAGGCTAGATCGGCCCAGCGGCCTCCTTCTTCAGCTAGAGCTTTCTTTGCTCCAAGCGCCATATTGTCATTCTGCGAGCAAACGAGATGCACCTGAGTTTGACGTGAGGTTGACAGACGTAACCACGACTTCACGGCGTGATATCCGCTTACTTCCGTGAAACGTCCACGAAGCATGCGTAGTTGCACATTGGTGGGCTTGGCTCGTTCAACGGCGATCGTGCGCTGTTCAGCAGAAAAGGCACCGGACGGCCCCTGGATGTAGAGAACCAGTCCGCCCTGAGGGAGAAGAGCGGCGATTTGTCGAGCCTGGATGCGCCCGACCTCCTCCTGATCTACGGTCACGCAGAAGATTGGAACCTTCCCGTTCGCGCGCAGCTCACTCAGGTAATCGACTTCCCTGTTGACAACGGCCCACCCTATTCCATTGGAGACTGCCGCCCGCGCGACTTGGGATAGTCCCGTACCTACAGGATGGCAAATGATCGCGTCAGGCCGTGCTTCAGGAGCAGATTGAATTGCATCGAGCAGGTGCTGGCTTTGATTGATTGCATCACCGTCGGCGTAGATGATCTTCGCCTCGGCGCCCAACCTCTCGGCCATTTCTGTTACGGAGCGGGCCTGCTCGCGCTGATAGTCGTTCTCGCTATTAACCAGGGAAACCAGCAGTTTCAGCTTCTTCATGGAAGTCGAACCGGGTAGTCGAATGATAGGGCAGGGACGAGGCGGAAAAGAAGATTACTCCCGGGGAACGATGCCAAAAGTGAAGTCGCGCCAGGGACCTCTGGTACTTGACGAAAAACGCATAAGCAGGGCGCTACTAAGAAAGGTGCTTTCACCTGCGATCGAGAATCCGTCGAACCTGATCAATGTGATTCATATCGTGCCCAGCCATGTGGCGCGCTAGATCCCCAACCGTGAGCTTGCCTCGTTCAGTGTGGATTCCATATTTTTGCCAATCTTCTGAGCTAAGGTGTGCCAGCATGCGCACATTAGCAGCACGCAGCAATCGAAATAATTCGAGCGCCTCTTTCGGATCCCATGAGGCATAGTCTCCAAGTTGAGCCCACTGATCCTGATCGAAAGAGGCAAGTTCGCAGCCGCAGTGCTCGATCATCTGGCGATAGCGCCAGGAAGTTGCAAGTTCATCCTCCGCCAAGTGAGCCAGAATCTCCCCAACTGACCATTTTTCCGGAGCTGGACGCTCCTTCAGTTTCGCCTCGGTCAAACCGTCAACCAACTTTTCCAGAATGATCGGTGCTTGCTGCTGCATCGCGATGGGATCTTTCCCAGCAGTGTATGCAGAAAGGTGAGATTGGTAGTCGGTCATGTGAGCTTCGCAAGACAGCAAACTCATTCTAACCAACTTAACCTCGGAACTTGTGCGCAGATAAGAATGCAACGCCTTCTAGGTTAGGCTAGCTTGCTGCGAAGATCGTCGTCCCAAATGAACTTCTCAGGCTCGAGGCTTTCCACGCCAATTTTGCCATCGAGATCGGACCCAGCTTTCCCGATCCAGACGACCTTGTATTTCGCACGTCGAGTGTGGCGCGCAATCCAAAGGATATCCCCTTCGCCGATCCCCTCAATTTTCATTAGCTTCGCGCCTCTGGCGGAGATTTCGCAGGTGCAGGCTGGGCGAACCTTGTTCGGTTCGCTGTTTAGCGAGATCTTTACAGGAAGTACAACCGTGACGCGATTGTCCCGGCGCAACTGCGAAATGGTCAACCCCAATGACATTCCAGAACTACCCCCGAGGGAGATTTTTGCTTGCACCCAGCCCTTCTATTAGGCCCGAATGAAGGCTAACCGTCGAGATTGCATGGGTAATCACAGGCTGTTACTGCTAGGGATTGTGCAGTTCCTCTCGGTTCAGTGCTCGCGAATTTGTTTCTTAGTGCTCTATTACTGTCAAAAACAAGCCTAAGTATTTTCGACCTTAGATTCGGTTCGGCTTTAGTTTTCAACGGTCTACGTAGGTATTGGGACCTACAATAAGGCATTCCGTCGATCATCGATAGGAGGATCGTCGCCTAACCTGAGCTTCGCGTCGGAACCCCGACCTGGAGGCTCATTTTGCGATTGTCTCGCAAGGAAGAGAGCAGGTTACTGGCAGTTCTAGTGGGAATCTTAGGCATCACAGGATGCGGAGGGGGCGCAGCAGCGAATCCTTCTTCTTCTTCGTTTCTAGCCACAACGCCTTCGACGTCATCCAGCGGAGGCGGCACGACCGCGCCGACACCAACTCCCAGCTCGGGCCCGACACCTAACCCAAGTCCGACCCCGCCTCCTAGCCCAACTCCTACTCCGAATCCAAGTTCCTCGCCTAGCTCATCATTTCAAGCTGACTTAACAGCCACCGCACAGTGGCTGAGGAGCAACTCGGTAGCCCCGGACGGGGCGATCCTCTATGGCTCATCGCAAATCAATCCTTATTACAGCAATTTGGCCGCAATAGGACTTACCCATGATCCCTCCAGCTACGACACTGTTCAGCGCTGGATGCAGTGGTATGTCAACCACTTGAATTGGCCTGACAAGTGGGGGCTGTATGGCACTACCTATGACTATGACTACAACAATGGAGTCGAAACGTCGCGTGTTTCTGCCGATTCCACAGATTCTTACGCGGCTACTTTCCTGAGCCTGGCATGGGCGTATTACCAGACTGGGAATGCCGCCGCACAGAGTTACGTGAAGAGCATAGCGTCGCAGCTGGATTCCATCGGCGGAGTCCTGATCCAGACGCAACAGAGCGATGGTCTCACTTGGGCGAAGCCTGACTACAAAATCAAGTACTTGATGGACAACTGCGAGGCCTACCGCGGACTGCGAGACCTCGCACTGCTGTTTCAAAATGCACTCGGCGATTCGAGCAAAGCAGGTTATTACAATGCTGCCGCGGATTCGATGCTTCAGGGCATTGAGAGCATGTGGACCAATGGAGCGTGGGCGATGTACAAGGATGGGATCGGAAACCTGATTGCTCCCAATATGGGAAAGTGGTACCCCGATGCCACCAGTCAGGTCTTTCCCGTTCTGCAGGGAGTAATCGCTGCGACTGATTCGCGATCTCAGCAAGCCTATAACAACCTTAATGATGCGTGGCCAGGATGGCCGTCATTGTCGTTCAACGCCCAGGATCCGTTTCCGTGGGTGCTCGTCGTGGACGCGGCGATCATCATGGGAGACTCCACGCGCGTCTCGACCTATGTGCAGTCGATCGAAGCCAAATATGTAAACAATGGGTTTCCATGGACGTGGTACTCGGCCGAAGCCGGCTGGTTTATGCGTCTGAACGCGTACGCCTTGGGTGCAAGGCCGCTCTAATCGGGCAAAGTACCGCGTGCAAGGATACCGATCGACTGGACAGTCTCTTTTGCCGGTCAGGCAGAACTTGGGGGAGGGCTGCCCGGACATAAAAAGCCCCGTTGAAAAAACGGGGCTTTTTGCATTGTGACGATAAGCGGCGAACGACGATGGCTACTTTTGCGGGATGACTGCTTTGCTCTGCACGGGCTGTTCGCCGGCACCTGTTGTCCGGAAGGTTCCAATTCCTCCTACGGTCTGGCCATTTTCTGTGACCTGAAAGTAATAACGAGTATTCGCAGAGAGCCCTTCCAACTTGGCGTGATGATTCTTGCCATCTGTGCCATCGGTGCCCTGCGAGGTCTGCGAGAGGCTGGCGCGGTTTGTCCCGTACTTAATACCGGTATTGCTCGCAGCATTGCGTGTAGACCATCCGATCAAAGCGCCGGAATCAGTGACTGTTTCCGCCACTGGACCGTTGCTTATGTCGTCTGAGGAAGATGATTGCGAGCTCGACTGAGTAGCAGAACTCTGCCCGGAAGCTCCGGAACCGCTTGCATATGCACTCGCCGAACTCTGCGACGGCTGGGTTTGCGCACTCCCACTATTGTCGTCAAAACCGCTGCTGCCTGCCTTTACGCTGCTGCTGTCAGCTGCAGGTGCGCCAGAAGAGTTGGCCGTTGAGTCGCTCTGAGGCAGGGTGCTGCTCGACTGACTCGCAGTGGCGCTGGACGGCGTGGAAGATTCTCCGTTCGAAGCGCTATACGAGGTCGAACTATTTTGCGTAGAGCTAGTGCTCGCATGGGTTGACTGTCTCTTCTTCGCCTTGGTGGAACTACCACTGGTCGTGTCACTTTGCGCTATCCCAACAGCACCCACGAGCAGGACCGTTCCCAAAGCCAACAAAGCTTTCTTCGCTGCCGAATTCATAAACCAAAAGTCTCCTTCACTCGAGAATTCAGAGTGGCGGGAAGTTGGATGCATTGAGAACGGTTCGGGAGGTCAGGCCGGAGCAGCCACTAAGGCAAGAGTTTAAGGATAGCTGGATGCAGTTCCCAAAGAGTAGTGACTTTGTCGCTGCCTCTGGCAAACCAGACCGGATGAGCCTGGTCTCTGAAAGGAAGGCCAACTACCTCAACCTGCGGTGGTTGCAAAAGCTCCTGATTCACATCCGCAACCGTGATTCCTCTTCGAAGCAGCTCCGCGAAAAGAGTCGCCCTCGGCGAGCAATAGTCCTGAGTTCCCGGAGTCTCCACAATCATGCGAGGAGCAACTTTGCTCGGCCCCTCCGAAATCTCCAAATGCAAATCGCAATCACTGGCACGAAAAAAGACGGTTTGCAGATAGGCCTTGTGAATGCGGTAGAGAGTCAATTCCCTGCCGGATCTTGCGGCGCGACGGCTGGGTTCCGTACCCTCTGGCCATGCCAATATCGCTGCCACTGTGCCATCGACTGGCTCATTGGTTGGCAGTGATCCGTTTTTAAATTCGATGCGCCAATCGTCTTTCGTAATGTGGGTCGGCTTGCATGCACACAGGGCAGCAGAATTCATGGGCTTACCGCTACGTTTTCCAGGACGAGCGGGATCATTGCACGCGACAGAGAGAAGCGTTCCGAGAATCACCAACCCTCGAAAGGATGAACGCAGGGTCATGGCAAATAGCGCAGTGTAACACCCCGATTTGCTGAGAAGTGTTAGCCCGAACGAGTCTCGAACCGAAGCTTGAGTACCCTAGTAATTCACACCACTCGCACAAAAACGCGATATGCTGCGCTCATCGATCTCCGTTCCCATCCTGCCGCTCTGCTCGAAGATGAGCGCCAGCAGTTTCGGGCCAGCTTGCCCGAGAACCCTGCGACGCTGTGGAAGCACTTCACCGGGCGCATCGCTGTGGTGTTATCGGGCGGAGGAGCTCGTGGCGCGTATGAGGCCGGCGTACTACTGGCACTTCAGGACGCCCGGCTTCCCACGCACATTCTTACTTCCACCTCCATTGGCGCGATCAACGCCGCGTCTTATGCAGGACACGGCCGCGGTTATCTTGGAAACGCAGAGCCGCTGGTTCAAGGGTGGCTGCAACTTACTCCAGCGACCGTTGGGATCGATTGGTCGCGATACATTGTTGTTCTCGCCGGCCTTATCGCGGCCACCGCGGGATTTGGCAACGCCATCGGCGTTCTACTCCATCGCCTTGGCATTTTTGTCCACCAGGATGATCCATTACTGACGTGGTTGCTCCTCGGAGCGGCGGGCACAACGGTTCTCTTCTCCTATACCGAATTCTCCTACCTCTTTTATGTCCTGCTTCACCCGATGCGGGGGCAGCGCTGGGCCCCCAACAAGAAGAAACTAACGTGGTCCGTAGTCGCTAACGTGGTGGTTCTGAGCTTCGTTTGCTGGCTGTTGATCTCGACTCATGTGGAGTTTAGGGCCGCATTTGTATTCTGGCTCACGCCACGCAACGACTTGTGGCTCGGAGTCGCATTGCTGATTGGCGCCCTTGTGTGGTCGATTCTACGCAACCGCGTTAGCCGAGTAAGTCAGAAAATCTTGCGATCTCCGCTCGATTCTGGGTTGTTCCAGAATTACGAGCGTTCCCGGTTTCTGCGTGAACGGATTCACCAGCGTCGGCTTCGTCGCTCTCCGATCCGGGTTGTCATGACGGCGGCCGAGCTCTATACGGGACGCGAGAAGTATTTCGTCAACAAGAAAGTTGAAGAACTACAAAACGATCGCGGTGCCGACGCAGCCTTCGTCCGCTCACACTTTGAGTATGCCCACGACATGATGAAGGCCGTGATCGCTTCGTCGGCTTTTCCTATGGCGTACGAGCCGGTGAAGATGCACGGTGGACTCTGGTCAGACGGTGGTCTCGTAGCTAAGCAGCCAATCATTCCGGCAATACGGCTCGGGGCAGATGTAGTTTTTCTAATCGCGGTAGAAGCGGAGAAGGAAGTTGTTCCAAAAATCCGTACGTTCCTGGATGTCGGTATGCGCGCGTTTGACATCCTTATGTCACGCAATGTGCGCTCCGATTTGCGGGTTCTGGAGAGTGTGAACAGGATTTGCGAAACCTATGCTGCCAAGATAGGTCGACGTCCCGAACAGCTGGTCTTGGAGATTGGTGAGCATTCTTATCGCTATCTGAAAGCATTCACAATTCGCCCGGCAACGCCCCTTGCGGCGACGCTGCTCGACTTTGATGGCAAGATCGTGCGGCCCGCTATTGAACAGGGGTACAGAGACGGCGCGACTGCGATTCGGTCGTTTATTGATTACATCGCGGAGACTCCTACAAGCGGTTCAAAGCATTTCCTTCGTCTGAATTCCGATAAAGACGTAGTTGCTGCAACTTGAGTTGTTCATTCGCAGGTTGCCTCGGCGATCGTCTCTCGCCGGGTATTGGTTCCATCACAATCCATGGACCAGCGCGGCGACTCCGTTCCACGTAATCTGCACGCCAATGCAAATCACGATGAAAGCTGAAAGTCGAAGGAACACACTCAGACCAACTGGACCAAGGATTCGTTCCAAACGATCGGCAGAGCGATAGCAGATGTACACGCTGAGCGCGACGATGAGCGGACCCACGATTGCAGAAACCAGCACTGGCCAGGAAGAAATGTGCCATGCCTGATTGGCGCCCAGAGTGATGGCGACTGAGATAGAACCGGGGCCGACTGTTACCGGTAGTGTCAGCGGATAGAACGCCTGTTGGTAGATCGTTGTGGGGCTGACGGCCTGCGGCTTGGGATCACCCTCCTTTTCCGAAATTACCCTCCAGCCGGTGACGGCCACGATGAGTCCCCCGGCGACTTGCACTACCGGAATCGAGATTCCGAAGAACCGCAAAACATGGGTGCCGATCAGCATGGAAATCATCAGCAGCAAAAAGCTGTTCACCGTAATGCGAAATATCAGCTTCTCGCGAAGATCGAGTGGATATCCGCGGGTCAGGCTCAGAAAAACAGGAGCACTACCCAGCGGATTAACAATTGGGAATAAGGCGGCAACTACAACTATGATGGCGCCCGTTAGTTGAGCAACGATATGCAAGTTTCACTCTTTCGGTAGGCAAGAATAGCAGTCAATAGCAGCGGACTACGTTTCGGCCGCCAAAATGTCTGTTGTCATGTGAGAAAGTATTGGCGAGATCTCGAGGGGGATTCCAACAGCAATGAGGCTTCTTCGCATCCTCACGGTTGTAGCGTTAAGCACTACATCTTGTCTAGCTGCAGACCTGACGGGAAATTGGCTTGCGGCGACTCCGCTGCCGGACGGCACCCAGCGCAAGGCTTACTTCGAATTAAAACAACAGGATTCCAAGATTACAGGTCATATCCGCGTGACCCAGTTCTACTACACCATCACTGAAAGCACCGGCAGCCCCGACTCCTTTACCGTAACGGGAACGCTGCAGGATGGCAAAACTCTTCGCCGTGCCGTCTATGAAGGGAAGCTCGTCGGCGAAGAGTTGCATATGGCAACCCGCCGTCGTCCCGACGCTCCCCTCACGGAGGTTGTCGCGCATAGAGTGCCCGACGGAGAAGGAGCGATGCCGGCGCGCACAGAGCCTCCTGCGCTGCACAAGGTTCCGTATAACGGTTTGGCAAAGACGCCACCGATGGGATGGAACAGTTGGAACAAGTTTGCGGGGCGGGTTGACGACGCCACTGTGCGCACCATCGCCGATGCCATGGCCAGAAACGGAATGAAAGAAGCCGGCTATGTGTACATCAATATCGATGATACGTGGGAAGGCGAAAAACGAGACGCTAATGGCAACATCACCACGAACAAGAAATTCCCTAATATGAAGGCCCTTGCGGATTATGTGCATAGTAAAGGTCTCAAATTGGGAATCTATTCCTCTCCTGGACCGAACACTTGCGCAGGGTATGAAGGCAGCTACGGCCACGAGGAACAAGATGCTAAGACCTTCGCCGCTTGGGGAATCGACTATCTGAAGTATGACTGGTGTGGCGCCCGGAATCTTTACAATGAACAGGAAATGCAAGCCGTTTACCAGAAAATGGGAGACTCCTTGCAGGCAAGCGGCCGTCCGATCATTTTTAGCTTGTGTCAGTACGGACTTAATGACGTCTGGAAGTGGGGCCCTGATGTAGGCGGAAATTTGTGGCGCACGACAGGTGACATCCGCGACACCTGGGACTCGATGACCAAGATCGGTTTTAATCAGGACCAGTTGGCGCCCTTCGCTGCTCCTGGCCACTGGAATGATCCGGATATGCTGGAGATCGGCAATGGCGGCATGACCGATACCGAATACCGAACCCACATGAGCCTCTGGTCGATGCTGGCCGCACCGTTAATTGCGGGCAACGACCTGCGCGATATGACTCCAGCGATTCATGACATCCTCACAAATAAGGAAGTCATTGCGATCGACCAGGATGCCGACGGCAAACAGGCCACACGCATTTCACAGTCTGGCGATCAGGAAGTTTGGGCACGCCCGCTCTCTGGCGGAGCCTATGCGGTAGCGCTCTTCAATCGTGCCAGCGACGACGTCAAAATGAATGTGAAGTGGTCTGACGCCGGAATAAAGGAAAAGCCGCGCAAAGCACGAGATCTATGGACTCGCTCCGACGTAAAGATAACTGGCGAGGAATACTCAGCTACAGTGCCCGGCCACGGAGTGGTGCTGCTCCGTGTTTCCGTGAACTAATAACAATTGGGGGGCCTATGCCTCGCCCGCATCCTGCATGTCTGATCCGTGTCTTCGCAATAGTGCGGGAAGGTTTTGCGAGAAGGCGGAGCGCGGTACCACCATGTCGCAACCGGCCTCCTGAGCCTTAACCTTGAGGTCTCCTTGCAGATGCGAGAGGAAGCCGACGATCGAGGTCTGTTTCTTGAGCCTGTTTTTCAGTTTGGGAATCGTTGTGAGCGGCTTCGCGTTGGCGTTATTGAGATCGAAGATGATAAGCGATGGCTTGTCCTCGTCGTCATTCGTAAGCCGGTCCAGAGTCTCTTTTTCGGCCTTGGCGAACTCGACTTTTACTCCCAGCTTGCGTGCCGTTTCCTGAATCTTGGCGAGAAAAAACAGATCGTCGATAAAGCAAACGATTCTTGTCGGCGAATCGGCTGCCTGGGCTGGTTCTACCGGCGCGCCATTCACCGGCTGTTGCGGCCCTCCTCGTCCCGCTCCGCGGTAACGTCCATTCTGCGGATACAGGTCGTTCCCGGCTCCCTGAGCGTTGCGGTAGCTGTGGTCCATGGGACCCACAAACTGTGGGTTCCCGTGACGGCGACGTCCGCGATTCTGGCCGCCTCCTTGACCGCCGGGGCCACGCATTCCATGCTGGCCGCCACCCGGTTGATTGTGTTGCCCTTTGCCGCGACGATGGCGGCGCCGTCCCCGGTTGCCGGGGTGCTGCGGCTGGTTAGGTCCTTTATTCATCGATGTCCTGTAATTGCTTCTTTTAACAAATTGAGAGTGTCGCGCCCTGGTTAGCTCGCATGTGCGCTCTGCTGTGGCAGTTTCTATTCGTCAGAGCCGTAATTCCTGAGATACCGTGGTTCCGTTGTGAACGGAAGCCACTGAGTAAGTTCGTTACTATCCCCTGCAAGCGGTCTCTAGTCAGAATGCGGAAGCTCCGGCTTCGCTTGAGATCTTGGTTAAGGAAATCGCTCGCGACCTATTTACTGTTTTCAGCGCGCTCCCGGCTCGAGTCCAACAGATTCAATGCGGAATTCCCGACCGTCAGCGCGGGTGCCGGCACCTGGGTGTGCGGCAATCGGAAGACAAATCAAATGGTACCCGGGGTCGGGTTTGGATGCAAGTGGAAATCCAGAGGGAATCTGGCCTTCGTATCCCGCCTTGACTGCACCCTATCACCCGATGACCTGATTACCCCGATTCTTCTACACTGTCTCGTGCCCCGAGCATCCCTAACCGAGTACCTAGCGTACTTCTCAGGCTGTCAGCGTGAGCATGCTTGCGTGTTTCAACGGGGCTACCGCACAATCCGCTGGAGTTACGGTGAGTTACTTTCATACGCGCAACGCTTTTCCACTCTGCTTGAAGATCGCGGAATCAGTAAAGGCGATCGGATTATGTTATGGGGCACAAACTGCGGTGAGTGGCTTGCCGCGTTTTGGGGAACACTCCTGCGGGGCGCAGTTGTGGTCCCTATGGATCGTGCTGCCCTTCCGGAATTTGCCGCACGCGTCTACGAACAGGTTGGCGCCAGGCTGCTGGTGAGTTCACATGGCTTAACTCTTGTTCCCTCGAATTTCACACTGCACTTCGAAGACTTTGACTCCCTCCCTCCGCGTTGTCCGATCCCACCGGTTCCCTCTACCCGCGAGGACACGGTGCAGATCGTGTTTACGTCGGGGACTACCGGCGAGCCGAAGGGAGTCGCAATTACGCACGGCAACATACTGGCAAACCTTGAGCCTATTGAAGGGGAGATCCGAAAGTATTTGCGTTACGAGCGGATCTTCCATCCTTTGCGGTTTCTGAACCTGCTCCCACTGAGCCACGTATTCGGGCAATTCATGGGGATCTTCGTTCCTCCACTCATGGGTGCGACGGTGCTGTTCTCAGAGTTCATAAAACCGGCGGAGATTGTGACTACAGTCCACAACGAACGCGTCTCAGTTCTGATCACCGTCCCGCGCTTGCTCGGCTCGATGCGCGAGATGCTTGAGACGCAGCTGCGCACCACGGTTGGAGAGACTGGGCTGCGCGCGCAAATGGAAAAAGCCGGGAACGAACACTTCGGCTGGCGCTGGTGGCGTTTTCGCCGTATCCATTCCCGATTCGGATGGAAGTTTTGGGCGATCATCAGCGGCGGGGCCACCCTCGATCACGATGACGAAGAGTTCTGGCGACGACTCGGGTTCGCTGTAATTCAGGGTTATGGGCTTACCGAAACTACTTCGCTGGTGAGTCTCAACCATCCGTTCAAACTGGGCCGCGGCTCGATCGGAAAGGCACTGCCGGGACGCGAAATCAAGCTCGACGACTCCGGGGAGATTCTCGTCCGGGGTGACAGCGTTTCGCAAACCTATTGGGTAAACGGACAGCCGGTAGCCGCGCGTGAAGGCGAATGGTTTCATACCGGCGACTTAGGAGCCTTTGACGAAGCTGGCAATCTCTATTTCAAGGGCCGTAAAAAGAATGTAATTGTTACTGGGGAGGGACTGAATATCTATCCCGAGGATCTCGAAGCTGCACTCCGCTCTCAGCCGTCAGTTCGTGATTGCATGGTCATCGGAATGCAGCGTGGTAGCAACGCGGAACCTTGCGCGGTACTGGTTGTCAACGATGGAGCAGAAAGCGCATCGCAGGCAGTGACGGATGCAAATTCCAAATTGGGAGCACACCAGCAAATTCGCCGCTGGGTAGTATGGCCCGACTCGGATTTTCCCCGGACTTCTACACAGAAGCCGCGCCAAGATTTGATCGCAGCCTACGCCAAGACGCAACTAACTAGTTCAGGCAATGGCATCGTACCCCGCACTGCCGTGGAAGCCGCTATCGCTGATTTAGGACGTAAATCCCCCAGCCTCCAGTCAACCCTTGAGGATGATTTGAATCTCAGCTCCATTGATCGCGTGGACCTGCTGACAGCTCTTGAGCAGCGTTATCAAGTAGAGCTTGATGAGAGCCGGTTTGCTGAAGCGAAAACAATTGCTGATCTTGAGCGAATTCTGCAGCAGGCAAGCGCTGCTCCTCCGGAGACGCGTCATCACTTCCCGCGCTGGGCACAACATGGCCTCGTGCGCTGGATTCGGATTGCGATCTATTACTTGTTCACATGGCCCGCCATCTTGCTTATGGCTAAACCTACCGTGATCGGGCGCGAACGTCTGCAGTCAGCTAAGGGTCCTTTGCTCTTCATTGCTAATCACGTGACTTACATCGATCCCGGACTGTTGATGTTCGCCATGCCCACGCGCTACCGGCATCGCCTTGCGATTGCGATGCAAGGTGAGATGCTGACATCCATGCGTAAACCTCCAAAGGAGATGAACCTTTTCCAGCGTGCAATCGAGGTGGTTTCGTATTGGCTGGTCACGGGTCTATTCGATGTCTTCCCTCTCCCCCAGCGCTCCGGATTCCGCGAGAGCTTTGCCTTCGCTGGGGAGTCGGTCGACCGCGGATACAGCGTCATAATCTTCCCCGAAGGGCGTCGCACAACCGATGGTCAAATGTCGTCGTTTCGAGCTGGCATTGGTATCTTGGCGCTGACACTCAAGGTTCCTGTGGTTCCGATGAGAATCGATGGGCTGTTCCCCCTGAAACAGGAAGATCGCACCTTCGCCCGCCGTGGAGAAATCAAGATCATGGTTGGCGAGCCCCTGCAGTTCGAAACCGGAACAAGTGAAGAAGAGATTGCGCGACAATTAGAAGAGGCTGTAAGGACTCTCTCGACCCACGACACAAAGCTAGTCTGAATGAAGATCGCTAAGGAAGGACACTACCTCATCGTCGCTGCGACTGATAGTTTGCTTAGCCTTCGGCACGCTTCCTGCAGATCGGAATCGGTCTTTGCGAAGCAGAATCGCAGAAGGTTTCTACCACCTCCACTGAAAAACGCCTCTCCCGGCACGCTGGCTACGCCCACACTCGCCAGCAAATGCATGGCTTTTTCTTTGCTATTGCTCCCCGGAAGCGTTGAGGCATCGGCTAGAACATAGTACGAACCTTGCGGCCACGATGGAGCGAGTCCAATCTGTTCCAAAGTAGTACAGAGCAGATCTCGTTTGGCTCGGTATTCTCCGGCTAAATCTCGATAGAACTCCGGCTTGAGTTCCTCTAAGCCCGCCGCGACGCCATGTTGGAATGGCGATGGAGCGCAAATGTAAGCGAGATCGTGGAAATAGCCGATGGACTGCGCCCAACGCACATCACAAACGGCGTATCCGATACGCCAGCCCGTAATGCTATACGTTTTCGAGAATCCTGAAATGGTAATAGTTCGATCGGCCATTCCGGGCAAGGATGCCGGACTGATGTGCTGGTTCTGGTCGTAGAGGAAGTATTCATAGATCTCGTCGGTAATCACGAAGAGATCGTTCTCTAATGCGATCTCAGCCACAAACTCGAGCTCTTCGCGGGTGAACACCTTGCCCGACGGATTCGCCGGGGAGTTCACAATGATGGCGCGGGTCTTGGATGTAATCGCATTCTGAAGGTGTTCGCGCGAGAAAATCCACTCCGGCGGATGCATCGTGATATACACCGGTACACAGTCGAGAGCTCGCAGTGTGTTGACGTGATATCCGTAGTACGGCTCGAAGACGATGACTTCGTCTCCGGGATTGAGCAACGCCATACAAGCAGAGTAGAATGCGCCCGTAGAACCAGCCGTTACGACGACTTCCCGTTCCGGGTCAACTTCAACGTGATTGTACTCGCGCATCTTCCGCGCGATCGCGCGACGGAGATCGGCAACCCCATCCAGTCGCGTGTAGGAGTTTTGCCGCGAATGGATGGCCTCGACGGCCGCACGCTGGACCGGCTCCGGCACCTCGGTATCGCAGATTCCCTGCGCGAGGTTAATACCTCGCGCCTTCTCGCACTCTACCGACATAATGCGGATCTCGGACTGCGCTACGCCAGCCGCTTTTCTGCTCAACTCCAACATCAGGTTCCTCTCAGCGAGATTCTACGCACTCCCGTATTCCGGTACCAGAAACTAGAACGGAGTTATACCTGAATACGCTGGAGAGATACCGGGCGTTCCCGAAAATTAAGACGTGCACGCGCTGACGGCGTTAGCGAAACAATTCGTCCGGGCATGTTGGGAGGACGATTACATCCTCCCGAATGGATCGGCTACTTGCGCGGCTGGCTCTCCGGAGGAATCATGCCGTTCATACGGAGATACTCGATGATCTGCCCGTAGTGATTGTTGCTGTGTCCCACCATGCCCACGGCGAGAGCAAGGCGAGTGGTCTTCGCATTGCCAAATGGCGCGGGGATCTGTTCAACGGCATTCTGCTGATTGATGCTGTCAATAGCGCCATGCGCCTTGGCGAACTCTGCTTTCAGGAAAGACATCACTTCGGGCTTGGTCTTTACGTTCTTCGGACCGTTTTCATCGGCAGTCGCCTCATGCTTCTGCCCTAGAATTGCCGATCCATAAGCCTCCAAGGCATCGCCAATGTGCTTGAACTGCTGACTCAGCGATCGTACCGGTTCGGGAGTTTTGAAGTCTCCGGGAATGTTCGCGGTCGCCGGTGAAAATTCGTACTTGTCCTCGGGCACAGCCTCGGCAGCTCCCATAATGTTGCGCTCGATGCTGCTGAGTTGCCGATTGAGGACGGAAGCAATGGTTGGAGTCTCTGAAGCTTGCGCCGGTTTTGCTGCACTACCAGCCTGACTAAATGCAGCAACTGATGAGATGGAACACATTACGGCGACAATCGCAATCGCTTTGACGTTCTTCACAGTAGCTCTCTCCTGGGCGAATTTGGAAACCGCAAGCATACCACCTGGGACTAATGGGCTGGACCGCTCGCGAATGGCCATTCCTCTCGCTTGCGAGCACGAATCAGGTATGCCGCTGTCCCAACGAGGATCAAGACAGTCGCCAGCATCAGTTCACGTTCGAAATTCACTCGCGAGATGAGGATGTAAACGAATCCCCCCAGCGCAAGAAGAGCTGGCAGTGGATACAACCACATTCGAAATGGACGTTCGCGCATTGGCTGACGTCGCCGGAAGATCACGACTCCAATCGCCTGCAGAACGAATTGCATCATGATGCGAATCACGACTAGCGCTGCAACCAAGTCTGCCAGTCGGAATATGCACAGAACGCAGGTGAGCGCTCCTAAACACAGGAGCGCCGTCGATGGAAAATTTCCACGGGGATTCAGTTTGCCGAATATCTGGAAGAAGTTTCCGTCGAGCGCGGCAGCATAGGGTATTCGTGACACGCCAAGCAGTACGGAAAAGATAGAGGCAAAGGCAGTCCAAATAATCAGCACGGCGACTATCTGTCCGGCATGCGTGCCATAAATGCGCTGCATCATGGTGGAGACAACAAAGAAGCGCGATTCACTCGCCGCGGCTTGATCGAGCTCCAGCCACGGCACGACGCCAAGAATGCTGACGTTCATTACGATGTAGATCGTTGCGACGATCAGAATCGCATAAAGAATAGCCCGCGGAATCGTCCTGCCCGGATCGCGCACCTCAGCACCGAGATAGCAAATGTTGTAGTAGCCCCAGTAGTCGTAGGTTGCGATCAGCATTGCCGATCCCATGCCCAGGAAGAACGCATGACCAAAGTGAAACGCTCCCGGCGGAAAATCGAAGGCACGCGCCGGATCGAAATGAGCAACGCCCGCCCAGATGACCCAGGCAATCGCTCCGAAAACGCCGGCCAGGAGCCAGGTCGAGATGCGTCCGACCACATCTACGCGCCGGTATGCCAATGCGATCGCCAACACGCAAGCGAGCACGGCCACAAGGGTGCCGTGTGTGATTGTGATTGCCAGGCTCGCTGAGCTCGATGAGCCGAATCTCCATGTGAAGGCGTGCGCTGCAACCACTTTTTGCAACGACGGAAATATGAAGCCCGCATACTGCGCCACGCCGACGCAGCCGGACGCAGCCGAGAGTGGCGAACTCATCATCAACTGCCACACATACAAAAACGACAGCCATCGGCCGGCGCTTCGCGGTCCGTAAATCTCTTTCAAATACTGGTACGAGCCGCCGGCGCGTGGAAGCGCAGCTCCGAGTTCCGCCCAGACCATTCCGTCGCACATGGCGAGCAAAGCGCCGAAGATCCACCCGAGCATTGCTTGTGGGCCACCAGCAGCGTGGATGATGAGAGGAATGGTGATGAAGGGTCCAATGCCGATCATCTCGATGACGTTGAGAGATATTCCTTCGCGCAGGCCAATCCCGCGAATGAGTCGCTGATCTTCCGTGCCGGCTTTCATCTTCGTCACAAAGACACGAAGTGCACGGAGAAAATCCCGAACTTAACCACGAAGGGCACGAAGGAGCACGAAGGAACACCGGATTGAGAAACCGTGGATGGAGGACAGAACTTCCATCTTTTAACCTTCGTGTTCCTTCGTGTCCTTCGTGGTTTCATTAGCAGCGCCGTTCTTCGCGACTCCGGTCTCCGGGGTGAATTAATGACTTGCATTTTTAGCGCTCAGGAGATTCACGAACAGGCGAACGGCCCCGGGGTTTCCGGCAGGTAGTTGGCGGAAGAATGCGTAGCCGGCATAGATGTAGGCCCCCTTCCCATATTGGGCTACGAGCAGACCGCCTTTCAACGGTTGCTCGCCGGGATCGTGACTCTCAAGCAGTGGATGGAAATGCGAGTCCCAATCGCTCATGAAGTAGAGGCCCCGCTCCTGCACCCATCCATCGAAGTCATGTGTTGTGATCTTGTTGGGATAGTTCAGAATGGGATTCTGGGGCTCGAGAATCTCCACAGGCGCTTCTTCCACCGTTACCCGTCGATTGCTATCGGTAGCAGGATACGGAGTGTAATGGCCTGCATTGAAAGCACCTGTGCTCGAGTTGTACTGCACAATGAACGTTCCTCCCCGAGAGACGAAATCGAGCAGCTTCCCGTTTTGAACCCGAACATCGGTGCTCACATCGTATGCGCGAATGCCCATCACCAGTGTGTTAAAGCGCAACAGATCGATCGACTTCAGATCTGAGGGCGTGATTATTTCTACGTTAATCCCAAGCTGTTTCAGGGTGGCCGGGATTTCGTCGCCGGCCCCCATAATGTAGCCCACGCGCAATCCCGGCGGGACATTCACATGAATCGCGCTTACGTCGAGACTCGCGGGACGATAGTAGTAAAAAGTGTCAAGATCTGCGCGGGTTACGACGTGAAACCCTTCACTGAGCTGTTTGCCTTGATACTCAGCAATTGCGTTCACATCGTAATGCTTCTCTCCGTCGGCCTTTGGCGAAACCGCAAATTCGAGCTCAGCGACATCACCTTCATGCTCGAAGTGGACTGGCTTGCTCGCAGGACTCACCGACCATCCAGCGGGAACCGCAAGATGAAGGCTCGCATCCGCTGGGCTTGTGAGTTGACTGCGCGCTCTTACGAAAACGTGAAACGGTTCACTTGAATCGGCCTTCACGATCTGAGACGTATTGGCGAACTCGAGTGAAAGGGCAGGAGCGATCGCCAACTCATGCTGTCCTTGTCCCGAAACAGGATCGATATATTTCGCTATCGCAACGGCACGAGCGATTCCCTTCCCCTCTACGACGTTGTAGATCGCGTGTGCCTGCACTGGCCACGGCGGGAGTGCCAGCGAGGCATAGCTTGCGTTGTTGAGCGTATCGACTGTCTCCGTGTACGCATTCTTGCGCCCCCAAAACGGTTTGGTGAGCTGAGCATCGGAAGGAATGGTCACGCGGAATTGAATAGATGCCATGTCGCCGGAGTGCAGTGGCTTGAGATCGCGCTTCACGATCTCTGAGGTAAAGCCCCGCGGCATATCCAGTACGATTTGTTCTGGCTCAACATCTTCAGTGCCGCGGTTGAAGAAGCGGGCGGTGAGAGTAAACGTTTGTCCGGGCACTGCCGTCTGGAAGGTTTGCTCCAGGCGGAAGAATCCGCCTTGCGTTCCTTCAGGAGGATCAACGCTCAGATCCAGCAGCACGCCCAGAGCCAGGTTTGCCGCTCGTTCGAACTGCGTTTCTTTGGTCCTGAGACTCGTCATCAGCTCAAGTTTCTCCGTGGGCGAAAGGGCTGATTCATCTACTTGTTTGATTAGATCCCGGGTTAGCTTCAGTCCTTCGATGAGCGGCGCGCCAGCGTCGGAAGGATCCCGTGGCTTGGCGTTGTTGGTAGCTGCGATGACGAGATTCGTGAGGTCTTGAAGGTTCTTTTGCAGGGACGGCACTTTACTTTCGTCACTGCCCAATCGGGAGGCCAATCCAGGAAGAGTCGTATCGATACCGTCGAAAAAGTCCTTCTCGTGCTCCTCCTCGCCAGCCACCTTTACCGGAGGGAGCACTGAATCCACGCGCTTGTAGTAGGTGAATCGATGTCCGGGAGAGACACGGAAGCCACCTGTCCCCTGCGATGTCTGGCGAGCGAGTCCCTCAACTCCGAACTGTGCGTATGACTTTCCCAAAAGAGGTGAGTACGTTCCGGTGTCGAACCCGACGTTTGAACCTGCTTCCTCCCCAAAGTTGCCAACGTAAAGCTTCTTCGGCTGCCACGGCAACAATCCTTCCTTGATCTGTTCCGGGAACCGATTGGGATCACCTGCGGCCCGAAAGGCTTCGCGAGTCACGATCGCCGACGCCTGATGATGTGCATGGCCATCGCGAGACGTCCCAGAGAAACGTGCGACTAGAACATCTGGCCGAAAGGTCCGGATGACGCGTACTAAATCGCTCACGGCAATATCATGTCCGCCCCATTTCTCGAATGTCTCTTCCGGGGTTTTGGAGAAACCAAAATCGGCCACACGAGTGAAACGCTGCTCTACGCCGTAGTATTCGTCGGCGGCAAGCAACTCAAGAGTACGGAGCACGCCGAGTTCGTCGGAGAACGCATCGCCAGATTTGTTTTGCCCGCCCTGGCCGCGCGTGAGAGTACAGAGAAGCGCCGTCGTTCCCTTGCCCCGCGACTGAAGTGTGAGCATTCCGCCGTCTTCGTCGTCCGGATGCGCGGTCGTATGCATCAGGCGCGCGGTCGTGCGCAGTCGCTGCAACTCCTGCTGCAGGGCCACGTATCCCTGATCCTGCGCGAGGGCGGGCTTCTCCGCGCCAGCGGGAGTCCGCAAAGTCACCAGCAGCAGCGCTAGCACGAGAAAACGAAGAATATGAGTGAAACGATGTTTGGAACGAGGCGATCCAGTCGAAATCATCGGGTGCGTGAGCTGTAGATTCCCTTGTTTGTAGCGCGGCTGCGTTTTGTTTTTCGGACAGCCCGAGCAGTATATCGGGTGGTTGCGAGAAGTGTCCTATTGTTCTGACCGGCCTAGGCCCGAGGACGCTTGGGACAATACAACTTGCTGAAACCAAAGAATCGGGAATTCCGGCAATTTCCGTTCTTGCCCGAACCAACGTCTCACTTGTTATCCGGCTCAAGACTGGCTGAAATCGATCATTGCTGGAGCCTTACGGAAAGCGTTCGTAGTCGCTGCAAGATAGATCAAACCGATCGCGAACCAGATGCCGCCGATCGTCTTTGCCAGCGTATTCAGATTCCACCAGATCAACGCGCAGAAAACGAAGCCGACCAACGGAAGCAGGACGTCTTCGAGGACCCGTTTGCGATATCCCGGTTGTGCGGTAACAGCAAACTGCCAAAAAGTCGCCAGATTCACCCCCATAAATGCCAGAAATGCGCCAAAGTTGAGCAGCTCACCGGCATGTTCGTAGGCATTGCCAATAAGGTTTAGGACAACTGCACCCAGAAAGCTCAGCCCGCCGATGATGAGAATGTTGTACGTGGGAGTGCTACTGCCAGGACTCAGATGACCAAAGACGCGGCGAGGCAAAACGTTGTCGCGTCCCATGCCGAAGAGCAGCCGAGCGGCACCAAGTCCGCCGGTAAGTGCACTGCCAAAAGCCGCAAGAATCAGTATTAAGCCCATCGCATTGAACAAAAATGGGCCTCCAACGCGACTGCAAACGTCCATAAACGCCGTTTCCAGATTTGGAAATGCGTGCCAGTCGGGCCAGACAAGCTGTGCGAGATATACCAATAATCCGCCAAAGAGTCCTGTAAAGACGCACACCAGAACCGTAGCCAACAAAACGTTGTGCTTAGGATTCTCAACGTCCTCGGCAAGAGTCGTTACGCCGTCGAAACCTATGTAAGTCAAAGCAGCGAACGATGTAGCGCTCCAGATGCGATGAGAGTCGAAAGTGCGCGGATCGTAAAACGGCTGCGTTGAAAAGAGGCCGATAACACCATTCGCGCGCAGCAAAAAGCGGATTGCCAGCGCAATAAACAGGCCGACAACGACGAACATTACGAACAATAAAGCCTTGTTTGCGAGCGCCGACGAGCGGATTCCACGCAGGTTCAGCAGCGTAATAATGCAGGCAATGATGGCTGCCCAGGCGAAAAATGGCACATTATGGACGTAGCGTTCGTGCAACGCCGTCGATATCCAGACCGTATTGATCAGCGGTTGCAGCAAATAATCGAGGAACATCGCCCAACCCGCAAGAAATCCCAAATGGGGATTTAGCCCACGCCCAACGTACGTATAAGCCGATCCAGCGGCCGGATAAAGAGCGGCCATGCGCCCGTAACTGACCGCAGTAATCATCATCGCGAACATTGCGATGAGAATGATGGTCGCAAAGTGCCCGGTTGAAAGCTTTTGCGCGACACCGTAGAGCGGAACCGGCGCGATCGGTTGGATCAGAACGATGCCATAGAAGACCAAATCCCAGAGTGTTAGGACGCGACGGAGATGGGGTACTGAGGTTACAGAGCTATTTTCGGTTACCAATCTGTTGCCCATTTAGGGATTTATGAAGCGCTTTTGCGGCTCGTTACAGACTGCTTTTGTCCGTCTTTGTGGCACAAGCTCCCTCGCGGTCGGCACCTTATCGATCATATTCGGAGCGAATGTGCCGCAAGGGTTGCTGTCTAAATTACTTCGCTAGTGTCTTAACATTCCATCCATCGACGCGAATTACAGGCGCAACGCCGCCCAGATCGCGCAACTTAACTACGGCGCTAAGCGTTCTGGACTCACCTGGAAGCAGCGATATGTAGTTGTCATCCCACAAAACTGGTGCAATATCGTCACTCCCCTGCCCATGTTTGAGCTCAGTGTGGACGAGAAAAGCAATGCTTTTGCCGACGTTATGCATCGTTACGCGCACGATTTGCTCATCGCTACGACGCTCTATCTGGCTGTTCCACTCGACATTTGCGGCCGGTAGGGTCGCTAATCCGGTCATGTCGGCATACTTTGCGGGCGTCGTAAAGTAGTTTGATTTCTCCCAATCCAGGTCATCTGGAGTCGTTGGAAGCCAGTAAAAGTTGGTGCTAACACTCTTCCCGGCGGCGTCTGTGAGGTCAAGGCGCACAAAATAAGGCGCTTTATCGACGCTAATCGCGGGGATGGTCACCACTCGGGCAACGCTATCGGGCTCAATATCGACGTTTTTTGTGTCGTTAAACAGCTCTTTTCCACTCAAATCGAGCACTCGGACGCGCAGTTTGAGGCCTTTCTGCGCCTCATAAAGGCCGTTTACGACCACTACTGAGGCATCGTCGTACGAATACTGCGCGTGAACCAGCTCGTTAGCCTTCTTAACTCCGAAGTAACCTCCGCCAGGGACGAGATAATAATCATATAAATGCCAGATCACTGACGGCCAGGCGTTGTTGAGCATCCACTGAATCACCCCGGTCGAGTTGTACTTATTGCGCGCGTACGCCTCGAACATGGCGCGCTCGCCGTCGTAAGTCATGGCCTGCGCCTTCTTCTGATAATCCGCAAGCGAGGTCGGCGGACCGTATGTAACCGACATCGCATTGTCGAAGATGTTGGTCTGGGTGAAGCTGCCTCCACCGGCGTGGAAATTCCAGACATCGTCGTGCGGCCACAAGTTCTGTTTTGGGACAAACTTCTGCAGAGAACTTATCAGCGGCGGTGCCGGCCCTGGACTTGTCTCTGTGTTGAAGCCCCAAGCTCCACCCCAATGCCCCGGATCGCGCAACCAATAAGAAGGTGGAACGTAGTCATAAGGTCCGGACATCTTCACACCGCTCGGACCTGTGACAGTCGTGGGCGTTGCGCTCGCGGAAGATATAAAAGGATTCGGCCAGTTGCGATCCTTAATCACCGCCAAGTAATCGGATTCTACCTCCGCAGGCGGCGGATTATCGCTCCCGTAAAGCCAAACCAGCAGACTGGGATGGCTGCGCAGGCGGTTAAGCTGGCTGGTTAACGAGGCTTTTGAGATGTCATGATCCTCCGGCTTCCACTTGTCCCAATGCTCCCAATGATCGCAGCAGCACCACCCGGCCATCACCAGAATCCCATAATGGTCCGCAAGGTCGAAGAACTCGTCGGTCTCAAGCTTGCCTTCAAGGCGAATCGCGTTCAGACCAAGGTTGCGGACATGACGCATCTCGTCCTGCATGCGCTCACTGTTCACGCGCAGAAACATGTCGGGCGACCAGCCGCCACCGCGAATCAGGATGTTGCGATGGTTGATGTGAAAAAGCTCGTGTCCCTCCGGAGTCTTCTCCGCCGTGATTTCGCGAATGCCAAACTTCGCGCTTGCCGTGTCGGAGAAAGATGCTGTAGATGATGGCGGTGGAGCTGCTTTCTCGTCCGTATTTGGAACAGAACCGAAGTCAGGGGAGAAAGCGTTGGCATTTCGGTGGGAGCCCCCGACTTCCGGTCGGGGGATCAAGGCTTTCAAGCCTTGCGAAAAGACATGTAGCAATTCATCGCGCTTTAGCGATGGCCCGCGAGCCTGCCCAGGGCTAAAGCCCGAATTGTTAGGCGCCAGGTTGCCGCTGGACTCAAAGTCCATCTCCCCCGACTGAAAGTCGGGGGCTCCCACGCTTCGCATCGCCGGCGATCTGGCCGCAACTTTCTCCCCAGCTTGAAAGCGCATGCTCACCGTCTCAAGATTCTGGGGACCTAGCGGATACGGCCACCATACTTTGGGATTCTTCACTCGAAGCTGCGGAAACTGGTCGGTCGCAAAACTAACGCTCTTGTGCTCGTTAGCTGCGAGCGTTACCTGCTGCTCGACGGTTCCGATGCCCTCCAGCGTTGCCTCGAGGGTTCCTGACACTTCTTGATCGCCAACGTTTTGCAGATCACCCACGACAGTCAGCTCAGCCGTAGCAAGCGAGTCGTCGGGGAAATGCGCGCTCACCATCGGATTACGCACGGCAACGGACCCACTGAACGTCAAGTACACGGGACGCCACAGTCCCATGGCTTTATCCGCCGGCGCCGGATTCCAATCGACAAAATTGATTCCCAAATCAGTTTCAGTCTGTGTAGAGACGTCGACCGCAACCCCATTCTCGCCTGCATGCGCAGCGTCGCCTATATTGAATTCATACGTGCGATACGCTCCCGCAACCTGCGTGTTGTTGGCGATCTGCTTTCCGTTTACCCAGATATTGGCGCGGTAGTTGATGCCATCGAAGTGCAGCCAAACGTTCTTCGCCTGATGCTGTGGCCCAAGATGGAACTCTGTGCGATACCACCACGAGCACTTGTATGGACTGTCGTCAGGCATCGGAAGATTGGCAAACAGCTTGCCGATGGGATACGTAGTTCCCGGGATCGCGCGCAGATTCATGCCATAAAAAGGATCGGGAAACATCTTCGCGTCCACCTGAGCGCCCAGGACAGTATGAGGAACGGTGGTCGCAAGCCAACCCTGCACGTTGTATCCAGGCTGCGAGATCTTGTCGCCACCGTCATTCAGCTTGCAGGCCGACTGAATGTGCCAGTTCTTCTCCAGCCCAATGCGCTGTAAGCGGGCAGCAGCTTCAGATGGATCGGCAGAAAAGGCAGGAAACGACGCGGCAAGGAGTACAGCCCAGAGAGCGAGATTCTTCATGAGTAAGCAGAAAACGTAACACGACTCCCTGCTCTCAGCGTTCAGGAATCAGAAGTGTGCCAGAAATTCTGCGGTCGTGCGTGGCGAGCAGGGCTCCGATTGTCTTAGCAAGTTGGACCAGGTGTCCATCCGTAATCTGCTTTGGAGTCTTGACCCATTCAGGAAGATGAGAGCGTCGTGATCGTCCCGAATAAACGTGAACGTGAATATTCCACCGTTCTTCAGCCGAAGCAGCAAGGCGCGGCCTTGAGAAACCGTAAATCGATATTGTGAGGCTTGCGCCAGCACTCGGACGAATCCAAGCTCGGTGATCGCGCAGGTTGCTAATTCTGCGGCCTCTCTGTTGGTCCGGTGCCTGCCACAGCGGCGGGTGGCGCACCCTAACTAGGTTCTTGTTTTCGTCTTTTCGTCTCGATAACTAAATGTGGGTGCCGCACCCTTTGCGGTTTTTGTCTAGTGCCGGTACATACTTTCCATTTTGTTCCGAGACATCCTTTCCATTTTTTAGGTTAAGAATTGTCGTTGGAAAGCCAGCGCGCGACTGCGGTCGCGT
>Ga0126378_10000249_pt1 | contig 41186 bp, 58 predicted proteins | sample PanSoiMetPlot_23_FD_92587 | JGI IMG/M metagenome (GOLD analysis project Ga0126378, IMG submission 92587) | Tropical forest soil microbial communities from Panama - MetaG Plot_23 | ecosystem: Environmental > Terrestrial > Soil > Tropical forest > Bulk soil | place: Panama | collected 2016-02-17 | reverse complement strand
CGGGCTCAGGGACGGGCTCAGGGACGGGCTCTGGGCCGGGCTCGGGGACGGGCTCAGGGCCGGGCTCTGGGCCGGGCTCAGGGACGGGCTCAGGGACGGGCTCAGGGCCGGGCTCAGGGCCGGGCTCAGGGCCGGGCTCTGGGACGGGCTCTGGGCCGGGCTCGGGGACGGGCTCGGGGCCGGGCTCAGGGACGGGCTCGGGGCCGGGCTCAGGGACGGGCTCAGGGACGGGCTCTGGGCCGGGCTCGGGGAATACTGGTTGGGCCAGTACGACGTGGGGTGGTTGGCGTACTACCTGTTCCCGGCGCAGCACCTCGGCATCCGGTACCAGGACCGCGACCGACGCCGGCTCGACCTCTGGGCGCAGCAGGCCCGGGTCTGCAGCTGGTGGTGGCCGTACGCCAACGTCAGCATCTGCTCCGAGCGGCCCGTGCGAGTCCGCGTCGAGCCGAACGGTCGACCGCGCCCGGCGCACTCGCTGATCCAGGAGCAGGTGATCCGCCTGCACTCCGCTGACGGCCCCGCTGTGGGTTTCGCGGACGGCTGGGGCATCGGCGCCTGGCACGGCGTCCGCGTGCCCAAGAAGGTGATCGAGCAGCCCGAAGCGCTCACCGCCAAAGAAGTGCTCGGCGAGGCGAACGCCGAGGTCCGCCGGGTGATGATCGAACGGCTGGGAGCCGACCGGCTGTTGACGTTGGCGCTGGAGGTAGGCGGTGCGGGCAGCGCGCGCACGGCGTCGGATCTCATCGTCCACCAGGACACCGACCAGCTGGGGGCGCGGCGTCGTCTGCTGCGGCTGCCGATCGACGACGACGAGCCGGTCGTGATGGTCGAAGTGCTCAACTCGACGGCCGAGCCCGACGGCAGCTTCCGGAGCTACATGCTCCGCGTCCCGCCGGCCATGCGCACGTGCCAGGAAGCGCTGGCCTGGACGTTCGATGTCGAGCCGGGCGCATACGCACCGGCGCGGGAGACCTGAGCGGCGATGAGCGGCTCGTCGCGCATCGAATGGACGGAGCGCACAGATGCCGGTGCTGGTGGCGTGATGCGCGCCGCCCTCGCTCGCCTTCGCACGATCTTCCGCACCCCGCTCCGCGACGAGGTCGAGCGCCTGCAGCGAGACCGCGAGCGCCTGGACGCGCTGGTGCTGGAGCTGCGCCGCGAGGTGGAGGGCCTGAAGCGCGACCGTCAGCCACGCCGGGCCAGCAAGCCTCACCCGGACCGCGGGCGCGTCCGGCGGGACGAGAAGTTCTTGGCGTGACCGCGCTCCTCATCGGCGCTGCCGCCTCCCTCGCCCTCTGCGGCGCGTTGTGGATGGGCATCGCCCTCTGCCGGGCGGCCGCGCGGTCTACGCGAAAGTGATCCTGGACTGTCGCATGACCAGGCCACCCCGCACCCACCCGCCGGCGCGCACGACTCTGGCGCCGCGCGACGGACGCAACCTCTGCAGGTGCTCGGGCTGCGAGCGGGCGCGAGAGGCGAAGGGGAGGCGGCGGTGAAGTTCGAGGACCAGCTACGCAAGCGCGTGAAGCGTTCCCGCGCGGGCTCGGCGACGATCCCGCGCGTCGTACTGCTTAACGACCACGAGGCCGGCCACCTCGCCGATCTCGTGGACGCCGTTCGTCGGCGACGCGCGCGCCACCCGAACGAACCGCGGGCGGCCAGGCTGGCGAAGTGCGTCTGCGACGCCTGCGAGGACGAGGACCGCGCGATGGCGGCGATCGATAAGGCCACCCGTGTCTGACCTCCCGCCCGAGTGCAGCTGCCCCCGCTGCGGACGCGCCGACTACCTCCCTCTTGGCGCCGGCTGGCGGCGTTGCTGGGGCTGCCGGGCACGCTGGGGACCGGAGGGGACGCCCGACCCGGGGGAGCCGGCGGATCTGGAGCGGGTGCGGGAGCTGGTGGGGCGATGAGGCGTCGGCCCCGTCCCTCCTGCGCGACCCCGGGCTGCACGAACGAGGCAGTTTACGCGACCGTGCTCCGCGCGCCGGGCGAGGTGCGCAAGCCGGTGCTGTGCGCTGGCTGCGCCTGGGGGATCGCGCGGTGGATCGGCGCCGTCTGGAAGGTGGCGAGGCTGGAGGCGGTGCCCCTGTGACGGCCGCCGCGGAGCCGTACGCCGAGTTCCTGGCGGCCAAGGCCGCGCTCGCGGCCGCGGCCGGCCTCGACGTCGACCCGGCCGACGTACACCCGATCCTGAAGCCGCACCAGCGCGACGCGGTCGTGTGGGCTGTGCACGGCGGCCGGCGTGCGATCTTCGCGGCGTTCGGACTGGGCAAGACGCTCATGCAGCTGGAGGCGGTGCGCCTCGTCCTGGCTAAGCTGAGCCGCGGCCGCGGGCTGATCGTGCTACCGCTCGGCGTCCGCCAGGAGTTCGTGCGTGACGCCCGCCTGCTCGACCTCGAGGTCACGTTCATCCGCCGCGCGACCGAGGCCGCGGCGGACGGCATCTACCTGACGAACTACGAGACGGTCCGGGACGGCAAGCTCGACCCGCGCGGGTTCGATGTGATCTCGCTCGACGAGGCGGCCATCCTACGCGGCTTCGGCGGCACCAAGACGTTTCGCGAGCTGGTGCGGCTCTACGAAGGGAGCGCGGCCTACCGCTTCGTGGCCACGGCGACCCCGTCGCCGAACGAATACATCGAGCTCCTGTCCTACGCCGCGTTCCTCGGCATCATGGATGTCGGCCAGGCCAAGACGCGCTTCTTCAAGCGCGACTCGACCCACGCGGACCGGCTGACGCTGCACCCGCACATGGAGGAGGAGTTCTGGCACTGGGTCGCCTCGTGGGCGCTCTTTCTCCAGCGGCCCTCCGACCTCGGCTACTCCGACGAGGGCTACGATCTGCCTCCGCTCGAGGTGCGCTGGCACGAGATCCCGTCCACCGCGGCCGCGTCGCCGGACGGTGGCCAGCACGGAGACGGCCAGGGCATCCTGTTCCGCGACGCGTCGCTCGGCGTGACCCAGGCGGCGCGCGAGAAGCGCGACAGCCTAGCGGCCCGTGTCGCGAAGATGCGGGGGATCGTCGCGGAGAGCCCCGCCGACCACTTCATCCTCTGGCACGACCTTGAAGCCGAGCGGCACGCGATCGCGGCCGCGCTGCCCGCGGCGACGCCGGTGTGGGGCTCCCAGGAGCTCGACGAGCGCGAGCAGCGGATCCTCGACTTCTCGGATGGCCGGATCAAGTACCTGGCCGCAAAGCCGGTCATCGCCGGCTCGGGCTGCAACTTCCAGCGCCACTGCCACCGAGCGATCTTCGTCGGCATCGGGTTCAAGTTCGCCGACTTCATCCAGGCCATCCACCGCATCCACCGCTTCCTGCAGGGCCGGCCGGTCCGCATCGATCTGATCTACACCGAGGGGGAGCGCGAGATCCGGGCGCAGCTCGAGCGGAAGTGGGCTCAGCACGAAGAGCTCGTCGCGCGGATGGGCGAGATCATCCGGGCGTACGGCCTGGCCAGCGAGGCACTCGCCGGCGGCCTGCGCCGGTCGATCGGCGTAGAGCGCCTCGAGGCCTCGGGCCCGGGCTACCAGCTGGTCAACGCGGACGCCGTGGAGGAGACGGCGGCGATGGCCAGCGACAGCGTCGACCTGATCGTCACCAGCATCCCGTTCAGCACACAGTACGAGTACACGCCCTCGTACAACGACTTCGGCCACACCGAGGACGGCGATCACTTCTGGCGGCAGATGGACTACCTCACGCCGGAACTGCTGCGCGTGCTCCGGCCCGGCCGGGTCGCAGCCATCCACGTCAAGGACCGCATCGCCCCCGGCGGCCTGACCGGGCTCGGCTTCCAGACCGTGCAGCCCTTCCACGCAGAGGCGATCTTCCACTACCAGCGCCACGGCTTCGCGTTCCTCGGCATGAAGACGATCGTCACCGACGTCGTGCGCGAGAACAACCAGACGTACCGGCTGGGCTGGACCGAGCAGTGCAAGGACGGCTCGCGCATGGGGGTCGGGATGCCCGAATACGTGCTCCTGTTCCGCCGGCCGCCGACCGACAGCAGCAACGGGTACGGGGATGTGCCGGTGGTCAAGAGCAAGGACGCCTACTCGCGCACCAGGTGGCAGATCGACGCTCACGGGTTCGCCCGATCCAACGGGAACCGGCCGATCGCACCAGAGGACCTAGTCGACCAGCCCCACGAGCGGATCTTCAAGCTGTTCAGGGACCACGGCCTGACGTGCGTGTACGACTTCGAGGAGCACGTGCGGCTCGGCGAGGCGATGGAGGCAAAGGGCCGGCTGCCGACCACCTTCATGCTCCTGCAGCCGCCCTCGTGGCACCCGGACGTCTGGACCGACATCGCGCGGATGCGAACGCTCAACATGCAGCAAGAGCGGAAGGGCCAGCAGTTCCACCTCTGCCCGCTCCAGTTCGACATCGTCGACCGGCTCATCACGCAGTTCTCGATGCCCGGCGAGACGATCTACGATCCGTTCGCGGGCCTGATGACGGTGCCGTACTGCGCGGTGAAGCTAGACAGGTGCGGCGTCGGCGTCGGGCTGAGTCCGACGTACTTCCGCGATGGCGCCGCCTACGTCGAGGCGGCATCGCGACAGGCCTCAGTCCCGACGCTGTTCGACCTCCTGGAGAGCCTCGATGCTGGGGATGACGCCTGAGTCAGTCGGCCTCGGGCCCGGACACCCGGCGGAAGCCTGGGAAGTCACGCGGCCAGACGGTCGTGGCGACCGGCAACTGAGGCGCTGGCGGCCGATCACGGTTGCGGCGACCATCCCACCGGGCGGCCGTTCGGTCTGGGGTGTGGTGTCGATGGTGGCATCGGAAGCACAGCCACTCGACATCCAGCGGCCGGTCGTAGTCGGCATGGTGCGCGAAGGTCTTCCCTGCAGAACCGCAGCGCGCGCACTCTCCGGCGCGAACGAGCAGGCCATGGCGAATGGCCTGAGTGACCGTCACCCGGGCGGCAGTCTTCTGCTCCTCTGTCCAGCGATCAGTCATCGACCGGCCGCGGCCGGCGCTTCCGCCGCACCTCGTCCGGGTCCAGGTAGGTCTTCTTCCCCCCGCCCGGCATCCGATGCTTCGTCAGCTTCAGCTCGCGGACCAGCCGGTACATGGTCCGGCGCGAGAGCCCGAGCATCTCGGCCACCTCGTCGAGCGGCCTCGGTGTCGCCATTGGGTCGGAGTGTAGTTGTACGGCGACGTCCATCACGCGGGCATCGTAGCACCACCGGGCCTACAGTGGGCCATTATTTGCTTGACATCGGGACACTATCGTGCCACGATATGGCCATAGAGAAGGCCACCCGGAACCTTCTTGGCGGACGGACCGGGTGGCCGAACCCCAGCGAAGGAGTCTGCGATGAGTATCGCGTACGCGAAGTCGGCGTCGCCGACGGACATGCAGGACGGCCGCCGCCGGGCCTGGCGGACGGGCCCGAGCAGCTTCGAGGTTATCAGCCGGGACGCGGAGACCCGGTACCAGGTCGAGATTGTGGGCGGGATGCCGATCTGCACCTGCACCGCCGCGCAGTACCGGCGCCCGTGCTGGCACGCCAGCCTGGTGCTCGCCCGGCTGGAGCGAGAGGCCGGTGGCCGGCAGGAGTCCGAGGCCCGGCCCGAGCCGTCGATCGACGAGCTCTTTTGGGGCCTGTGATGTCTGCGCAGCACGCACCCCACGAGGAGGTCGACTTCGACGGCATCCGCGCGCTCTACCGCCAGACCTGCTCCTGTGGCTGGGTCGGCGACTGGCGCTCGATGCCGGACTTCGCCGCCGCCGACCACCGCAAGCACGTGCGCGCCGCCGCCGCCGTGGTCGGCGAGGGCAACCAGCGCGAGGCGATGGCCTCGGAGGAGGACTGATGGCCGCCGGAGTCCCCCGCCACACCGTCCCCGCCCGGCAGCCGCAGCGCCGCCTGCTGACCGTGGCCGAGCTGGAGGCTTTGCGTTGCGCTGCCCGCTCCGGGTTCGGTGCCGACGCCACCGAGACGCTGCGCCTGCTCGACCATGTGGACATCCAGCACGAGGTAGTGCTGTCGATGGCCAAGCGCGCGGGCGACTCGCACGACGAGCGCGTGCGCGACGGCGCGCAGCAGGCCCTCGACACCGTGGCCGAGGACCCGCCCGTACGAGTCCGGATCGAGTTCGAGCTGCCGCCGGCCGCGCTGATCGACGCCAGCTTCGAGCGCTTCTCGGACGTGCTCAGCCGGTGGGACGTCCAGATGGTCGCGAACCTCACGGACACCGGCACGGTCACGGTCCGCTACCGCTCGGACGTCCGGACGTGGGAAGTGCAGGCGTGAAGCGCAACCGCTGCGACTCGTGCAAGAAGGGCGACCACTGCGAGGCGTGCACCTGCTGCTCGCCGAACGGGGATGAGGACTGAAGCCGTGCCGATCGAAGGTCTGACTGGGGCCGTGCGCGCGCTGCGCACGGCCAAGTTCAAGCTCGGCTACGTTCAGGTCGGGAAGCGGTTCCCGCACGACACGGACGTCTTCGTGGGCAAGCTCGCCGACGGCGTCACGCCGGAGATGGCGGCGGCATACGGGGCCCGGCCGATCCCCGACGCGAAGGAGGAGGGCGTGCTGGGCTTCGGCGACCGGCTGCGCGGGATGCTGGCCTGGGAGTACGACACCATCGGCCCCGACGATCGCGAGGTCGTGCTGGAGCTGCTGAACAGATCGTGGGCGGCGTCGCGCATCCGCTGCTCGGGCACGGGCGGCGGCGAGGACGCGCTGGAGGGGACCGCCTGGGTGCGCGAGCCGCGCTACCGCGACCGGCTCCAGCGGGCCGGCCTGCTGCTCGGCGAGCGCAAGGGCGGCTGGGAGGCCATCTGCCGCGGTCCCGAGTGCCCGCTCTGGCACACCGCGGCCACCGACCAGGACAAGCTGCCCGGCTGCCACCGGGAGATGCGGCTGCGCTTCATCTTGCTGCACCCGGCGCCGTACGACCGAACGCGCTCGCTCGACGACCAGCACCCGGACTACATGCGGCAGCTCGGCTGGATCGAGATCGCGACCGGGTCCTGGAACGGCGCGGTCGACGTGCAGTCGGGCCTGAAGATCATCCGGGCGCTGACCGGCGGCCGGACCGCGCTGATCCCGTTCAGTCTGCGCCGTGTGGCCCGGTCGGTGACCACGCCCGAGGGACGCGTGCAGAAGCACACGCTCCTCGTCGACCACGACGCCGACGAGGTCCTGATCTTCGCCGGCGGCCGCCCCGCGCGCGCCCTGCTGCGGCCCGCGATCCGGCGCCAGCTCGCGGAGCTCGACGCGGCCGAGAGCGGCACGCTGGGCCTGCCGCCGGCGCAGTACGCCGACGTCGAGGACATCCAGCCCCAGCCCGAGAGCCGGCGCCTGACTGCGGGCCGCGCACCGCTGGCGGACCCGGCCGCGCACGACCGCGACGACGCGCTGGCAGCGGCGGCGAGTTCGCCGGACACGAACACGGCCGATAATATCGCCCCCCCCGACACCCCCACCGTCCGCCTGCTGGAGCGTGACGAGCTGGACGAGCTCAAGGTGCTCTGCGGGGGCACGCCCGGCCAGCGGGAGACGCTGGGCCGGTACCGCGAGATGCTGGAGGCGTCGTACCTCGCGCTAGGGGTGCCGGCCGACGAGCGCGGCTACGTGAACCCCGCGTGCACCGAGCCCTGGACACCGTACGCGGTCAAGGCCGGGCAGCCGACCCCGTCCGCCTGGGCGACCACGAAGCACCGCGACTGGATCGCCGAGAGGCTGGCCGAGGGCGCCACAGAGGGTGAGAGGTGAGCCGCATCGACGAGATCAAGGCGCGGCTGGCGGCGGCGACGCCGGGGCCGTGGCGCTGGCGTGGCAACACGGCCGCGAAGCAGATCGACCTGCAGACGGTGGACCGCGGCGGCATCTACGTCATGTCGTTCCGGCGCTGGGGCTTGCAGAGCGCGATGCCCTACTTCCAGTCCGTTCCGGCCGGGCTCATCGAGCCCGCGATGACGTTCGCCGTCCGGCCCCAGCCGCACAACGCCTGGTTCATCGACGGCTTCGATCACCCGGATGCGAAGCTCATTGAGCACGCCCCGGCCGACATCGAGTTCCTACTGCGCGAGATCGAGCGGCTGACGCAGGTGACCGCTGACTACGATCGGATCAACCGGGATCTCCACCGCGAACTGGAGGGCTGTGGGGAGTCCGAGCCGTGAACGTCCTCCCTTCCAAGCCCGAGGTCCGCCGCAGCCTCGCCGAGGGTCTGCTGGTCTGCCCCCAGTTCCGCCGCGAGGGCGGCGAGGCTCTGGCCTTCGGGCAGGCCGTGCACACCTTCATCGCCACGTACTGGCGGCACCTCCAGGCGGTCGGACGCGACTCGGACCTGACCGCCGTATCCACCCTCGCGGCCGCCGCCTGGGCCATGACGCTCGGGCTGAAGCAGTCGCGCTTCGACGAGTTCGCGGCGCTGTGCCAGCGGTTCGCGGATGCGCACCTCGGCGACCTGGCCGACGTGGTCGCGATCGAGGAGACGCTGGTGCATGACGCCGGGTTCGCGCTGCTCAACTGCACGCCGGACCGCATCGACCGCCTGGCCCCGGCCGATCCCGACGAGGACCCGACCTGGCTCCTGATCCGCGACTACAAGACCGAGCAGGGCGAGATGGAGCACGAGTTCCAGATCCGCTGGTACGCCCAGCAGGCCCTACTCCACTGGCCCAGCGTCGGGCGCATCGACTTCGAGATCGACCTGATCCGGTCGCGGTCCGGGCCCTTCGAGCGGGTGACGTTCGAGCGCGGCGAACTCGACGCCTGGTGGGCGACCACGCTGGACGCGCTGCGCCGGCGGCTGGCCGCCCCCAACGCGCCCGCGGTCGGCGGCCCGGCATGCGAGGGCTGCGCGCTGCGGTACCGGTGCGCCGAGGCGATCGTGCCCGTGTTCCTGGAGCCGACGGACGACGCGGGGGCCGACGTCCTGCTCGCGGAGTGGCACCGGCTCGACGAGGCTGCCAAGGCCCGCTGGCAGGCGCTGGAACTGTACTACGGCGACAAGCCCTGGCGGGTCGTGAACGGCGAGGAGATCGGCTACCTCGAGACCCGAGATCCCTCGTTCGAGCTGCTCGTCGGCGCGGCGCAGATGGCGCTGTTCGGCCACCTGAGCGGTATGGACCCGTGGGCGTACGTCCGGGCGGCGGCACCCACCAACCGCGGCCTGCGCGATCGGCTCGTTGAGCTGGGGCTGGCGCAGTACCGCACGAAGCCGGGCGAGTTCAAGACGCGCAAGGCAGAACCGGAGCGGCGCCGGAAGCGGCGCGAGGAGGCGAGCTGACGTGACGACCGCGGGTGGCGAAACTGGCAGCCGCAGGCCCGTTAAACCGGCCGGCTCACAGCGTCCGGGTTCGAGTCCCGGCCCGCGGACCAATCCTCGCGGGTCGGTGTACGAGGGCGAACTCGCTGCGTCGGCCCCGGGGGGCAAGGGCGAGTGAACATCGGGACCCGAAGCGTCCTGTTCGGCGCTCACCAGTTCGCGCTGCACCCGTGGTTCGTCGCTGCGGCGTGGTGGCGGCTCTACGGCTTCCCGTGTGACCCGCGTCTGTGGGTCGCATTCGCCATCCACGACCTCGGGTACCTCGGCAAGCCGAACATGGACGGCGCCGAGGGCGAGCGGCATCCGGAGTGGGCCGCTCGTGTCATGGGCCGTCTGTTCGGGCGCGGTTGGCACGACTTCTGCCTGCTGCACTCGCGCTTCTACGCGAAGGCGTTGGACCGGCCGTTCTCGCGGCTGTGTGTCGCTGACAAGCTGGCCATCGCCCTGACGCCGTCGTGGCTTTACGTCCCGATGGTGCGGCTCACGGGCGAGATCAACGAGTACCGGCAGGGCCTGCGCGGCCGGACCAAGGCCCGAGTCGCGTCGAAGGGCTGGAGCCACGACGACGCGGAGAGCGACTGGTCGTGGCATCGCCGCGTTCAGGACTACTGCCGCGCGTGGGCGTTCGAGCACCGTGACGGCCGCGCCGACATGTGGACCGGGACGGCTGCCTCTGTCCCGCCCGAAGAGGGACAGGAGGAGAGGCGGAAGGATGACTGAGCCCATGTGTCCGATCTGCCACAAGCGCGGCGGCCACGAGCCCTGGTGCCCCTACAACACGAGCTCGGCCGGGGCGACCTCAGCCTGACTATCGGAAGCTCAGTCAGGCTGATACCATGCGGTGATGCGGGCGTGCAGGTGCCCCACAACGAACGAAGCCGACGGGTGCAGGCCCGTCGGCTGACTGGAGAACCGAAGTGACCGGCACTCGCAGGAACCATCGTAGCAGTCCGGACCGGCCGTAGCCATGGCCCCGCGCATCCGGTCGATCAAGCCGGAGATCTGGAACAGCCGCGATTTCATCGCTCTCTCGCCCATCGGGCAGCTCGCATTCATCGCGCTCATCAGCCTCGCGGACGACGAGGGCCGGCTGGAGTGCGACGCCGCTCACCTGCGTGCGACGTGCCTACGGGAAGCACGCGTGAGCACTTTGAGAGCACAGCTAGCGCGCGCCGAAGCACACGGAATGCTCACGCAGTACACGGTGGCGCAAAAGCCGTATATCCAGATCACCAACTGGGGTAGCCACCAGCGCGTCGACAAGCCCAAGCCGAGTTCGCTGCCGGCCCCTCCGTCGCGAATCGTCGCGAATGATCGCGACGCGTTCCCGACATCTCGCGACGCGTCGCGCCCTCGCGCGCGCCCGCGGATCGGATCGGATCGGATCGGAGAGGAAGGGATCACCCCCCCAGTAGCCCCCCCTATCGGCAGCGGCCCGGCCGGGCGAGCTGCTGAGGTTCTGCCGAACCGGACGGAGGACCCGGACGTCTCGGCCTATGCCGCCCGGTGGATGCAGCACGCGGCCAGGGCGCCGTCGCCGGACGACATCGCCTTCCTGCGCCGCATCCCGTACGAGTGCGACCGGCTCAGCCGGGAGACCGTCCTGGCCGCGCTCGACGACGTCGCCGAGAAGCACGTCGGCCGAGGCAAGCCGATGCCGCGAGCGACCTACCTCGCCGGCAAGCTGGCCGACCTCCAAGCGGCGGCGGTCGACGCCGGCCACATCACCCGGCGTCGGTCGACGAACGGGACGTTCAGTCGGCCGGCCGACGCGCTGGCCGCGGTGCCGCTCGCCCGCCCCGCTAGCCGGGATCCCGACGACGATGACGGCTGAGCCGTCCCCTGCGCGCTTCCGCACCGGTAAGCGCGGCCGGGTCCACGAGGTGATCCCCGGCATGCTCATGACCGCACGCTGCGGCGTACTCATCGACCGCGGATGGCCGACCGATGAGCCCGTGGACTGCCGGACATGCCTGGGCGATCGGGTCTGGCGCGGCCAGCACTCGATCCGCCCGGCCGTCCGCCGGCTGCACCCCACGCTGCCGCTGGCCCTGGACCTCCGCCGATCCGACCGCGCGCTGACCGAGCTCGAGGAGCTGAACGAGGCGGCGCACAACGCCTGGCGCGATGTCAACGGCTACCCGCGCGGCGGGTGCAGCAGGTCCACGCCGAAGCCGCCCGAGGCTGTGTTCGGCCCACCGCCCGACGTCGTGGCAGGCCTGATCGCCGAGCTGGAGATGCGCTACGAGCAGCGCCTGCGACGCGGGGCCTGCCGGACCACCGTCACCGCCCACGAGGAGCTGCTGCGGCTCCAGGGCTACCTGCTGCCGAACGCCGACCGGGAAGCGTCGTGACTCTCAGCCTCGCTGATCCCACCTCAGCCCGGCTGGCGCATACTGTGCGGCAGTGATCGAGGGCAACCCGGTCCCGCCCGTCGCCCAGCCTCGGCACTTGTCCATGCGCGAGTTCGTGGAGAGCGGCCTGCTGCAGGAGGTCAACCGGCAGTTCTTCCACCCGCTCGGCCTGGCGCTCGCCGTCGAGTCCGAGGAAGGGGTGCCGGCCCGGCTGGCCTACATTCACGACGGCCGCGACGACCCCGAGGGGTTCGTGTTCGAGCAGCTGACGCCCGCCGACACGGCGCGTGCCCGGGCCCTCGCTGATGAGCGGGTTCGTCGCTGCACGGTGCGCCGCGAGCGCCTGGGCTTCGGAGTCCAGCCACTGCCATGATCGCCACAGCCCGGGTCACGGTCGTCGAGCCCATTCCCGAGGGGAAGCTGGTGATCCTGTACAGCGTCGACCGCACCTCGGCCCGGCCGCGCTCGCGCCGCAACCCCCGCCACCCACGCGGCGACGCCTTTGCCACGTGGGAGCCGGCCTGGCCCTGGCAGGTAGAACCCGAGCTCGCCCTGCTACTGGCATTCGTGGACATCGTCGAGGCCCACTCCGGCGACCCGGCCACCATGGAGGCTCTGTACGCCTCGGCCCTGCGCCGGCTCGAGGCCCGCGAGCAGGGTCTGCTCACCGCGGCCGATCGGCGCCGCGACGGCCAGCCGGTCTACGCGATGACCGACGAGGTGCGGGCGCTGTTCGGCCGGCCGGACCCGATCCGGGCGCTGATCGGCGGCTCCGAGGACGAGCACTGGAAGCCCGGCCTGGCGATGCTGACGCCGAGCGAGCGCGAGGCCCTGTGGCTGCACCTGCACGGGCTGAGCCGGGCGGCGATCGCACTGGCGATGGCGCCGGCGCGCACCAAGCGCTTCGGCCGCGAGGGCGCGCTGCCGCTGGCGACGGTGAGCAAGTACCTCTGGCGGGCCCGGGTGAAGCTGCGGACCAACGTGTTCGCGCTGCCGGTCGAGTCCGAGGAGGCGTACCTCGTCGCGCTCGACGCCGAGGAGGAGCGAGCTGAGCGCGAGCGGCGCGCCGTGGACCCGGCGGCGGCGGCGGCGCTGGACATCGAGCGGACCCGCCGGCTGCACGCCTGGCCGGCTCGCTGGGAGGAGCTGGAGCCGGTGGCCGAGGACGCGGAGCCGTGGCTGGACGACGTCGACCACGACCCCCGCGAGACGCCGTGACTTGTCCGTGCTACGATCGCGCCGGGCGGTTTGTCCATCGCCGCGCAGTGGTCCGATCTATGCGCGCAGCTCCGCGGCCCGGTCGCTGCTACCTCCCCGCAGGCGGCCCGGCGCGTCCGGGTACCAGCCGTCAGCCGGAGGCCCGAAGGGAAACCCAGGGGCACCGGGCCGCGCTCTCCACCCGAGTGTAGCTACAGCACATGAGTGACAGTCAAGTGGTCCAAACCGGTCCAACGGTGAGCGATCCGCTACCGGCGGTCCGGAATCCCGAACTTGACACTGACAGCAGACGATACGCCAAAACTGACAGCGGAAGTGTAGGGATGTCTCGGAGGAAGCGGGCAGCAACATGACCGCCATCCGCGTCGTATGCCGAGGCTGCGGCCAGGAGGTTAACTCGGCCGAGGTCGACCGCGAGGTGCGCTGCACGCTGTGCGTTGCCCGGACCGCGGTCGGCCAGCTCGTGAGGCAGTACGAGCGGCTGTGGGCGAAGCGGACCCGGTACCGCCGGGCCGGAGCGCCGCACGTGCAGCTCGAGCGGCAGATCGGCCGGCTGGCGGTCAGGATCGGCGAACGCCTGCACCAGCGCATCGGGAACCCGCAGCGGGCCGGGGAGGTGCTGAACGCGCTTCTGTCGGAGGCCCGGCAGCGGGCCGACTCGTCGGGCGGGAAGATCTTGGTGCCGAGGCTGGGCCAGGAGCTCGCGGGGGAAGGGGCGCGAGCATGAGGCGACTGGCGACGACCCTCGCACTAGCTGCGGCGATGTTCCTGGGCGCCGGGATCGCCTACGCCTCGATCCCAGACTCCAGCGGCACCATCGACGGCTGCTACGACACGTGATCGCCTGGCTCGTCACCGTGTTCTGGCCCGCCGTGTGGGGCAACCTGGCGGCGTCGGTGCTGTGGGTGCCGGTGACGCTGCTGGGCAACCACCTCGTGGTCCGCTGGCACACGCGGCGGCTCCATGCCCGGCTCGACCGACACGGCGTGGCGCGGTGACCGGTGCACTCTGCTCGGGCCGCCGGACCGATGGTTCACCGTGCCGCAACCGGCCGATCAAGGGCGGCACGGTGTGCTGGAAGCATGGCGGCAACGCGCCCCAGGTCCGCGCAGCGGCCGATCGCAGGCTGGCCGACCAGGAGGCCCGCGCCGCGGTGGTGACGTACGGCCTGCCGCGCGACGTCGACCCGGCGGACGCGCTGCTAGAAGAGGTCTGCCGCACCGCCGGCCACGTGGCCTGGCTCGAGCAGCAGGTGCGTGCCCTGTCGCCCGAGGAGCTGGTCTGGGGCGTCGCCGAGGTCGCCGAGAAGCACGCGACCGAGTTCGAGGGCACGGACACGACCCGGAAGGCCGCGCCGAACGTGTGGGTCCTGCTCTACCGCGAGGAGCGCAAGCACCTTGTGGACGTCTGCGCCACCGCGCTCAAGGTGGGCATCGAGGAGCGCCGGGTGCGGCTCGCCGAGAGCCAGGGCGCGATCATCGCGGACGTGATCCGCAAGGTGCTGGAGGACCCCGAGCTCGGCCTGGACCAGAAGCAGCGGGAGGTCGGCCGTGGCGTTGCCTCTCGACACCTCCGGGTCGTCAGCGCGGCCTGACCCGTTCCGGCACGCCGCCGACATCCTCGACGACCGGCTGAGCCCGTACGCCGCCGACCCTGTCCTGTGGGTCCGCCACCGCCTGGACGGTCACCTCTGGTCACGTCAGCGGGTCGGCATCGAGTCGGTCCGCGATCACCGCCGCACGGCGATCCACTCCTGCCACCTGGCCGGCAAGTCGTACCTTGCGGCCGCCTGCGCCTGCTGGTGGCTGGACGTTCACCCGCCCGGCCAGGCCCGTGTGGTCACCTCGGCGCCGACGGCTGACCAGGTCAAGGGCATTCTGTGGCAGGAGATCCGCCGCATGCACGGCCGCGGCCACCTGGCGGGGAGGGTGACGCAGACCGAGTGGTGGATCGGCGGCGACCAGGTGGCGATCGGCCGCAAACCCAACGAGTACAACCCGACGGCCTTCCAGGGCTGGCACGAGCGCTACATGCTGGTGATCCTGGACGAGGCGTGCGGGATGCCGCACTCGCTCTGGACGGCGGCGCACTCGCTGGCCGGCAACGAGGACAGCCGGGTCCTGGCGATCGGCAACCCCGACGACCCCGGCTCGCACTTCGCCACGGTCTGCGCGGTCGGCACGGACTGGAACGTCATCGGCATCGACGCCTTCGACACGCCCAACTTCACGGGCGAGCTCGTGCCCCAGGAACTGCGCGTCCACCTGGTGGGCCAGGTCTACGAGCAGGAGATGCGGGACGAGTACGGCGAGGACTCCCCGATGTACACCTCGAAGGTGCGGGGCCAGTTCCCCGACGAGAGCGACGACGGGGTAGTGCCGCTCTCCTGGGCTCGCCGGTGCCAGCGCAGCCAGCACGAGCCCGGCGAACTGGTCGAGCTTGGCCTGGACGTCGGTGCCGGCGGTGACCGCACCGTCATCCGCGAGCGCCGCGGCGCGGTGGCCGGGCGGGTGTGGCGCGACCAGACGCCCGACCCGATGCGCGTGGTGGGCCTGACGGTCAAGGCGATCAACGAGACGGGTGCCACGCGGGTCAAGGTCGACGTGGTGGGCATCGGTTGGGGCGTGGCCGGGCGGCTGCGCGAGCTCGGACCGAAGGGCGAGCATGAGCACCGCGCCGAGATCATCCCGGTCAACGTCGGCGAGGCCGCCGACAACCCGAAGAAGTTCCCGCGTCTGCGCTCGCAGATCTGGTGGGAGGTGGGCCGCGAGCTGTCTCGGTCGGGCGGCTGGGACCTGACCGGCGTGGACGACAAGGTGATCGCTCAGCTCATCGCGCCGAAGTACACGATCGACAGCGCCGGCAGGACGGTCGTCGAGCCCAAGGAAGAGACCAAGAAGCGCATCGGCCGGTCGCCGGACGACGCCGACGCGCTGCTGCTGGCCTTCTACGCGGGCCGGACGAACAAGGCGCTCGACTACGCCCGCGAGGAGGCCGCGCGGCTGAAGCGGAGGGCGTCATGACCTGTTCCGTCCCCGGCTGCCCGCACCCGCCCGCGTACCGCGAGGAGGTCCAGGCCACGCGCACGGACAACCTGCGCCACCTGGAGGAGCCGCGCACGAAGGCGCTGACCGACCTCTGCCCCACCCACCGTGCGGAGTTCGAGAAGCTGGGCTGGCTGGCGCCACGCGAAGAGGACGGCGGTGACTGACGTCCCGCCCTGCGGCGTCTGCGGCCTGCAGCACCCGCATCTGACGACGTGCCCGTTCATCCGGTCCGAGGAGATCCGCGAGGAATGGGCGCCGACCGGCCGCACGCGCCGCCTGGTGACCCGCACGGTCCGCCGAGAGTTCTACGCCCGCCCGCACCTGTTCGACGCGATCGTGGCCGCCCAGGAGGAGCCGGATGCCGAAGACGAAGGTGGTCAAGCTCCCGAGGCGGAAGCCGCGCAGCCGTGAGCAGCAGCGCCTGCACCTGTCGGCCGCGCTGGGCTCGCTGGTGACGCTCGCCGAAGCCGCCGCTGAGCTGCACGTCGCGGCGTCGCGGGTGGCCTGCGCGATGTCCGAGGTGCTGGACGAGATGGGCGCGTTCGAGGAGGCGAGGCCGGGGCGTGGATAGAACAGCCGCCCTCGCCGCTCAGTACCGCCGGGCCATGGCGTCGATGCCGACGCCGCGCCAGGCTGCCGGCGGCGCCCGCGACTTGAGCGCGATGGCCCAGCGCCTGAGCGAGCAGGGCTGGCCGCAGACGACCGCCGACGCGATGGTGATGCAGCGCCAGCCCGACCAGTTCATGGGCTCGTTCGGTCCCTCCGTGCCCGCCCAGCCGACGCCGATGGACGTGCTTCGCGGCGGGATGCTGTTGCCGCGCCGGAGCCAGTACCCGGTCGGCTACAACCTGCCGTCCGGGCCCGGCTCGTACAAGCTGATCGACTTTGGCACCCTGCGGTCCCTGGCTCGTATCCACGACGTCTCCCGCCGCTGCATCGAGGTGCGCAAGCAGGAGATCGCCACGATGGACTGGGAGGTCACGTTCAAGGACCCCGACCAGGCCAAGGCTCAGAAGCAGCAGGCGCGGGCCCGGAGCCGGGCGGCGGCGAACGGGCGGACGATCGCGACCCAAGAGCTGAGCGCGGACGACCAGGCGATCAAAGAGCTGACCGCGTTCTGGGATGCCCCAGACCCCATCCGGCAGTTCGGCTTCGACGACTGGCTGAAGCTGCTCGTCGAGAACATCCTGGTCATCGACGCGCCGACGATCTTTCCGCACCCGACCTGGCAGCCGGGCCGGGGCCGCCTGGGCTCGGACCTGTACGCGCTGGAGATCCTGGCCGGCGACACGATCAAGCCGCTGATCGACGTCCGCGGCGCGCCGCCGCAGCCGCCCAACCCGGCCTACCAGCAGTTCTTGTGGGGCATCCCTCGCGTCGAGCTCCAGCAGGAGCTGCTCGACGCGACCACGCGGCCGGTGTCAGCCCTGCCCGCCGACGGCGTCACGACCTGGAGCGTGCCCAACGACCAGGCCGACCTGTACCAGAACCCGCAGCTGTACTACCCGGTCTACAACCCCCAGGACGACTCGCTCTACGGCTTCCCGAACATCGAGCAGATCATCCTGACGGTCAACCTGGCCCTGAAGCGCCAGCAGTGGTGGACGGGGTACTTCACCGACGGCACGATCCCGGCCGGGCTCCTGCACCTCCCCGAGGACTGGAACCCCAGCGACATCCGCGAGTACGAGGAGACCTGGAACGCGCTGCTCTCAACCGAGCAGGCGTGGAAGCACCGGGTCAAGGCGATCCCCGGGTCGACGGGCTTCTCGCAGTTGAAGCCCATGATCGGGACCGACGCCGGGATCACGGCGTTCGACGAGTGGCTGGCCCGGCTCACCTGCCTCGGCCTGGACGTGACGCCGGACGAGATCGGGCTCCAGCCGCGCTCGGGCCTCGGCGGCGGCGGGTACTCGGCGGCGCAGGAGAACGTCACCTACCGGAAGTCGCTGAAGCCTGTCACGAACTGGGTCGAGAAGCTGGCCCGGCGCATCAACGAGCGCCACTTCCGCCGTCCGGACCTCGTCACGATCTTCATGTACGAGGAGGCCGAGGACGCCCTCAAGCACGCGCAGGAGGACGAGATCCTGGTCCGCTCCGGCATCAAGACGCAGATCGAGTGCCGGCAGGACCGCGGGCTCGACCCGTACGAGAAGGGCATGGGCTCCAAGCCGATGCTGATCCTCCGCAACGGCGCCCTGCTGCTCAGTGACGTGGACGCCATGAGCACGTCGATGGTCGAGCCCGCCGCGCCTGGCGTCCCGCTCCAGCCACCGCAGCCGGCCATGCCCGGCCAACCAGCACCGCCTGCGGGCCACGCTCAGCCGCGCGGCCCGGGAACCAGCCAGGCTGATGCCGGAGCCGCCGCCGGCCCGCCGGCGCCAGGACGGGCGTCTCAGACGGCCAAGACGCTCGGGCTGTGGCAGGCGCAGGCGCTGCGCCGGCTCAAGGCCGGTCGTCAGGCGCTCGACCCGCCGGCCGGGCACGAGGTGCCGACCGACCTGGCGGTGGCCCTGCGGGAGCGGCTGATCGCGGCCACCACGCCCGACCAGATCCGCGCCGCCTTCGCCGACTTCCTGACATACGCGGCGTAGGCCGCCCACCCGGAGTACGCCATGGCCCTCGGAGGTTCCCTCTTTGCATTCGGCGCGGTCACCGGCCCGGCCGGCGGCGCGGCCATCGTCACCATCCCGAACGTCCCGGCCGGCGTGTACCACGTCGAGGTGTCGGCCTACCTGAGCGGCACTGTCGCCGCGGCGGACACCGACAACCTGCGCCTGCAGGTCCCGTCGACCGCGGGCGGCCAGCAGAACAGCTCGCAGCTCCCGCTCGTCGAGGTGGCGAACACGCCGACGCCGCTGGAGGAGATCGGGCGCGTCCAGATCGGCGCCAACGGCTCGGTCAGCGTCAACGCCATCGGCGCGGGTACTGGTACCGCCGTGTACCACGTGCTCCTCGTACTGGATCCGGTCCTGCCGTAGATGGCGCTCATCACGGTCAACGCCAACCTGCAGCTCATCGCGCCGGGCGCGCCGTTCAACGCGGTCTGGGTGCGGCTGGTGAGCGACCTCGACGGCACGACGTACACGGCCGGCGCCGCGTCCGACTCACAGGGCAACTTCAGCGTCGCCGGAGTACCACTGGGGCCTCAGTACCAGGTCCAGACCGGGCCCGCGTCGACGGGCCCGTTCACCGGCCAGAACCAGGGGTTCCAGCCCGGCCAGAACCCGGTCGGGACGTTCCTGGTGAACCTGACGCCGGCAGCGCTCGCGGCGTCGGTCGGGTACCAGGAGCAGACGTTCACCGTTACCGGGCTACAGGTAGGCGACGTCGTGGTCGTGAACCCGCCCGCCTCGCCGGCCACCAACGCCGACATGGTCCGCGCCCGCGTCTCGGCCGCGAACACGCTGGCCCTGACGTTCTTCAACGCCACGGCCGCCGCCAACACCCCGATCGCGGGCAGCTACCGCATCGCCATCGTCCGCACCTGAGCACCGGAGCGAAGCCATGACCGACCTCCAGCGGGCCGTCGTCTACGTGCCCATCACCAAGATCGAGAAGGCCGACGGCGGGCGCTCGCGGATCGTGACCGGCGTGGCGGCCTCGGATCGGCTGGACTACGACGGCCAGCGGGCCTCGTACGACTGGCTGAAGGCGCAGCTCGCGGACTGGTTCAAGGTCGGCAACATGCGCCAGGACCACACCCCGGGTGGCGTGGGCAAGGCGCTCACGCTGGAGTTCGACGACGAGGCGCGCACAGCCACGGTCGTGAGCAAGGCCGTCGACTCGGACACCATCCTGAAGCTCGACGAGAAGATCCTGACGGGCTACTCGTGGGGCGCCAAGAGCGTGCCGGGGAACCCGATCCGGGTCCGCAAGGGCACGGACGGCGTCGAGTGGATCGAGAGCGGGAAGATCGTCGAGGTCAGCTACGTGGACAGCCCGGCCAACCCGGACTGCTTCGTCTCGCTGGTCAAGTCGGCGGGGAAGCGCGGGCTCCAGGTCACCAAGCAGCTCGGCGACCTCGAGTACGGCGGCGTCACGATCGTCCAGGCCGGCGACGCCAGCCCCGCCGCCGTCCTGAAGGGCATGCTGGCCGACATCGCCAAGCGCGACATCTCGGCCGCCGAGCGCGATCGGCTGGGCGCCCAGGGCCACGCCATCGACACCGGCCAGGACCACCCGTCGTACGCGATCGCGAACCGCAAGGACCTGCAGAACGCGATCAAGTCCTACGGTCGCGCCAACCCCGAGGACCGGGCGAAGCTGCGCCGGCACATCATCTCCGAGGCCCGCCGGCTGGGCGCGACCGACCTCATCCCCGATGACTGGAAGTCGGTCACGGCCTTTCTCGCGAAGCAGAGCATGGTCAACTGCACCTGCTGCGACGACTGCGGGCCCGACTGCCAAGGCGACTGCTGCGCGGACTGCACGATGTCCAAGGCCGCGGGCCCGGCGGCGATCCTGGCCGGCGTCCGCGCGCTCGAGCAGGGCGAGACGGACACCGAGCACCGCGCCTTCCTGGGCAAGCTGGCCGCCGCCGTCGATGCCTGGACTCGCGAGCCGAGCGTCTCGATCGAGGTGCGCTCGTTCCGCACCCTCGCCGCGCTGAACAGGGCCAGCGCCGAGCCCGACCTGGTGAAGCGCCGGATGTTCTATACCCAGCAGAACCGCGCCGATGTCGAGCAGGCCATGCAGAACCTGCACCAGACCCTCGGGTTGTTCATGGAGGGCGCGGCCGCCTTCGACGCCGACAAGGACCAGCGCGACAACACGCTGACCGGCGAGGACGCGCCGGCCTCCGGCGATCAGCCGGGCGGCCCCGGCACCGCGCCCGAGGACGGTGTGCCCGACGACGGCAACATGGCCTGGGACCCGTCGCTGACGCAGGACGGCGACCCGGCCATCCGGCAGCCGGACGGGCAGCGCGACGGCCGCGCGCAGGGTGAGGCCGGTACGCACACCTGGCCGCCGGCGGGCGATGCTCCCGGCCAGGGACCGGGCGACCAGGGCAAGGGCGAGACGCCCGGCGGCAAGGGCAAGCCCGGCCGCGCCACCGAAACGCAGGAGGCCCCGACCGGCACGCCCGCCCGCGGCCAGGACGCGCCCAGCAAGGGTGCGAACGCCGAGCGGAAGCTGGCGAAGGCCAAGGCCGAGCTCGCCGAGCTCCGCAAGGGCGTGCAGCCCCAGCCGGTCGCGATCACGAACACGGTGGGGCAGCCGGCCGCGAAGAAGGGCAAGGCCAAGGTGGACAAGGCTCTGAGCGCGGAGGTCAAGGGCCTCGGCGACGAGATCCGCAAGGCGCTCCAGGACCGCGCGAACATCATCGCGCAGCAGGGCGGCGCCGACATCAGCAACGAGGTCATCGGCAAGGTCGAGAAGCGGTTCGCGAAGCGGCTACGTAAGCTGCTTGCCCAGCAGCCAGCGCCCGACCAGTCCCCGCTCGCGGCGCAGATCGACGCGCTGACCAAGGCGGTCACGGCCGCCGCGGCGCGACCCGCCGAGAACGGCGACCGGAACATCGACTCATCCCTGCTGCTGGCCGACCTGACCAGGGCAGCCTACGAGCAGACGCGGAAGGACCTGACCGAGGCCACCGACAGGCTGGCGAAGCGGGTGAAGCGCGGCGAGCGGCGGCTGCGGAAGGCGTCGGCGGCGGACAGTCAGCGGCTCGGCGAACTGAGCAAGAGCGTGAGCGCTCTCGGCCGCCTGCCGCATCCGGGCGGGCCGCAGCTGGTGCGCCCGACGGACAAGACGATCACCGTCAACGACACCATGGAGCGCAGCCTCAGCGCCGAGCTCCTGACCGAGGTGCAGCTGTACAACGAGCTCGCCAAGTCCACCGATCTCCAGGTGGCGGCGGGCGCGCGGCAGCAGCTCAAGAACCTCGCGGAGAAGCACGGCCTGACGGGCTGACGCCCGAAGGAACCCGCTCCCCCATGTACACCGACCTGGGCAAGGCGGCCGCCGATCTCCTGAGCGGCGTCCCCGCGATGCCCCATCGCTACATCTCCGGCCGCTACGACACGCCGCTGGCGCCGACCGAGCTGGCCGAGCTCTCCAAGGAGCTGCTGACCGAGCTCCGGCAGTCCCGCTCGAGCTTCGCGAAGAACGTCGCGCCGGAAGTCGGCGGGATCGCCATGTGGGCCGCCGCGCAGGCGGGCCTGGCCCAGCAGGGCGCCGACCTCCAGAAGATGCTCGCCGACCTCATGAAGACCGAGGTCACGAGCACCTACCCGATCTCGGGCTCGAACACCGTGTACGGCTTCGCGGTGTACGACCTGCAGGCGCCGTCGAAGAAGATCTTCCCGGTCTATTCGCCGATCCGGAACCGCTTCCCGCGGGTCGAGGGCCGCGGCGGCGCGGTGAACTGGAAGCAGATCACCGCCATCTCCGGCTCCGGCGGCTCGCTGCCCCCGGTCAATCACTTCCTCGCCGAGCTGCCCAGCAACTCGGTCGGCGGCCTGACGCTGAACCTCCCGCCGGAGATACAGTTCGCGGCCTCGGACGTGCAGACCAAGTACGTCCCGATCGGCCTGTCGGGCTCCAACTCGATGATCGGCCAGTTCGCCGGTCGCGGGTTCGAGGACATCCGGCAGCTCGTGAGCCTGTCCGTGCTCCAGTCGCTGATGCTCTCGGAGGAGCGCGGCCTGGGCTCCGGGCGAACCACGGGCCTCGGCGCGCCATCCGTCTCGGGCACCACGTCCCAGGCGCCCACGACCGGGCAGACCGGTCTCTCGGGCGTCACGACCAACGTGTTCGTCAAGGTGTCCGCCATCACGATGATGGGCGAGACGACCCTCTCGGCGGCCTCGACCCAGGCGACCTCGAACGGCAACGTCGTGACCGTCAACGTGACCGCGTTGACGGGCGCCGAGGCGTACAACGCCTACGTCTCGACCGGCGCGGCCGACCCCGGCGACGCCTCGCGGTGGCTCATGGTCACCTCGGGCGCGCCGACGTTCTTCCTGATGGGGCCGGTCCCCACCTCGGGCACGGCGGCCAACACCGTCACCGCCGACACCACGGCGAGCGCGAACGCCTACCTGGGCTACTTCCGCCAGATGGAGACTGGCTCCGGCCAGATCAACGTGATTAACCGGGCCATCGCGCTCAACGACATCGACGCCCTGCTCTTCCCGCTCTACAACACCGTCAAGGCGGACCCCGAGGAGCTGTGGGCGGCGGCCGGTGTGCGGCAGGACTACAGCCAGCTGGTGCTCAGCCAGTCGGGCTCGGCGGCCAACGGCTACCGGGTGGCCTGGACCCAGGACCAGCAGAGCGGCATCACCGCCGGCGTGGTGGTCACCGCGGTCCTCAACAAGATCACGGGCCGCGAGATCCCGCTCCGGGTCCACCCGTGGTTCAAGCCCGGGAACATGGTGGCGTTCAGCTACACGCTGCCGTTCCCGAACAGCGAGGTCCCGAACGTGTGGGAGGTCAAGCTCCCGCAGGACTACCTCGCGATCGACTGGCCGGTGATCGACATGAACTACCGGACGTCCGTGCTGGCGTTCGGTGCGCTCGTGGGCTACGCGCCTTCGTTCAACGGGTGGCTCAAGGGCGTCTACTCGTCGAACCCGGTCATCGGGACCACGGCGGGCGGCGGCCTCCAGTAACCAGCGACTGGCCCATGTCGGCGGCGGGCTGGCTTCGGCCAGCCCGCCCCGCCGGGGCCGATAGGAGGGGCGATGGCCCACCGCACCAACCGCGTCGAGCTGCCGCCCGGCTGCGCGGGCCTCGATGTCGGCGGCCGGACCCTGCGGCCCCGCGAGCTGGGCGGCGCCGTCGAGGTCCCAGACCACCTGGCCGACCCGCGCATGGTCCGCGCGCTCGGCGCGGCGCCGCCCAGCGCGGGCTTCTCGCACACGGCCATCCCGGGAGCCGTGTGCGGGTCCTGCGGGTTCCACCGCTTCGCCTGGGCCGACCGGCCCGACATCTGCCCGCGCTGCGGCGCCGGCTCACCCCTGGAGATCGCCTCATGAGCAAGCTGCTGCTGCACCCGCCCGAGGGCACGACCTCGTTCACGTTCAACGCCGGCTGCGGCCAGGCGCACGAGTTCGACGGGGCGCCGATCGACTGCGAGAAGTGCGTCGAGCACGTCGCCACCCTGCCGCCGGACGAGCGCGTCGCGATGCACCTGCGCGGGCCGTCGCCGGTCCAGGGCGCGACGCCCGAGGAGCGCGCGGCCTACGCCCAGGCGTATCTCCGCGACCGGGAGCGGTTCTCCTGGCGGCTGGTGGCGGCGAGCGATCCCGCTCCGGACCCGCAGGCCGAGGAGAATGCCCGGCTGAAGGCTCGCGTCAAGGAGCTGGAGAACGCCGGCACGCCCGACCTGGCGACCGAGAACGAGAAGCTGAAGGCCCGGATTGCCGAGCTGGAGGCGGCCGCGAAGGGCTCGGCGCCGGCCACTCGGAAGGGCTCGGCCAAGGGCTGACCGGTGGCGACCCGTCTCATCACGCCCGAGGAGCTGTTGGAGGCGCCGACCGGCTTCGACTGGAACGACGTCGCCGACAACGTGAACGCCGGCTCGCCACTGGAGGCGATCGAGCAGCTCCGCGTGATCGACCGGGCCAGCGACGAGGCGTGCAGGTACATCTTCAACTCGGTCGACGCCAGGATCGACGCCACCTCGGACACCGAGACGAGGCGCATCGGAGGCATCAACACGAACGCCTGGGTCGAGAACACCGGCTACCTCGTGTTCAGGACCAGCTTCTTCCCGATCCTCGCCGTGACCGCGCTCCAGTGGGCGCCGTGGCCGGCGGGCGTGCGCTTCGGCGACCTCCAGTTCAACGCGCTGGACGCGACCAAGGTACTCGTGTTCGGCGAGGGGACGCGGAAGCGCCGCATCATCGACACCACGATGGACTACACGTTCCTCCGCTTCGGGGGAGCGGTCCAGGCGACCTACACGAACGGCTGGCCGAACGCGACCCTGACGAACAGCGTCACCGCCGGCCCGAACGTCAGCCTCCCGGTCGACACCTCGGTCGGCTTCGCCCCGGCAGGCTCGGGGCAGCCGCAGAACATCGGCGCCACGGCGGCCATCTTCGACGGCGCGAACACGGAGACGGTCACGATCACGACGGTCCCGGACGGGACCCACGTCCAGGTCGCGACGCTGCAGTTCAACCACGCGGCCAACGTGGGCATCTCGGCGGTCCCGCCCAACATCAAGCTCGGCGTCGCGTGGGCCGCGACGCACTTCGCGCGCTTCCGCGGCTCGGATGCGGTGACGTTCATCGGCTCGGGCGGCGGTCAGAAGCGGAGCACGGCCCAGCCGATGGACGCCATGCAGGAAGCCCACGACCTCTGGGACGAGTTCAAGATCCGCTCCTGACATGGCGCCCCCGCCGCCGAAGAAGAAGCGGGCCGAGAAGCCGCACGGCCACCATCACACCCACCCGGCGACCAAGCCCGGCGAGAAGCCCGTGCGCCACTCCCACCCGCACACGCACCCGCACCACGCGGAACCCCACCCCAAGCCGCCGGGCCCGCAGCACCACCACGCCAAGGCGAAGCGCCCACAGCATCCGAAGAGGTAGCCATGCCGGTCACGATCGAGGTGCTGGGGATCAACGAGGTCCTGGACCACCTGACGGTCATGCAGTGGTCGCTGTCGCAGTCCTCGCGCAAGATCGTCCAGGAGGTCGCCAAGATCGCCAAGGGGGCGGTGCAGGACGAGGCGCCGGTGGGCAAGACGGGCGACCTGCGACGCGGCATCAAGTACCGGACGTTCGGGGCGACCGGCGGCCACGAGGCGTACGCGCGGTTCTACGTGGACGACCCGGCCTCCAACTACGTGCTCTTCGTGCTCGAGGGCACCGCCCCGCACGACATCTACCCGAGCGCGAAGAAGGCTCTCTTCTGGCCCGGCGCCGCCCACCCGGTGGCGTTCGTCCACCATCCCGGCACGAAGCCCAACGACTTCGTGGGCCGCGCCATGGACGAGATCGAGGGAGCCGCCGACCGGGTGCTCAACGGGGTGGGCGACGACATCGTGAACGGCGTCAGGATCGAGGCCGGCGCGTGAGCCTGCTGTCGGTCAAGACGTACCTGGCCGCCCAGGGCGCCACGATCTCGCTCAGCGGGACCATCTGGCAGAGCGTCCAGTCGTTCAGGCAGCGCCCGAAGCGCGGCAAGGCCGGCGGCAATGTGTTCGTCATCGTCGGGCGCGTGCGGCGCACTGAGGACCGCGCGACCATGCCCCGCGGCCTGGCCGAGAAGGAGAACCAGTACCAGGCCGAGGTGCTGCTGTACGCCGAGCACACCGACGCCCAGGCCGGCGGCGACCACTTCGACGCGCTGGTCGAGCTGGCCTGCCAGGCGTACCGCAGCGCGACCGGCAACCCGACGCTGGTCGACGCCATCATCGGCCAGACCAGCTACCTCGGCGACTTCGGCGAGCGCATCGATGTGGAGCTGCTGCCAACCATCTTCGTCAGCGACGAGGCCGAGACGCGCGTCGGATTCCAGGCCGTCCTGACCCTCCCGATCCGCGAGATCCTGTCGCCCGCCTGACGCGGGCCCGCACCTCTCCCCACCTCGGAGGTCCGCCCATGCGCTACCGCTCGCGCATCCCCAATCCGGCACTGATCGCGCCGATCGGGATCACCGTCAAGCCCGGCCAGGAGTTCGACTCGCCCGCGGGCCTGTTCCACCCCGAGCTGGAGCCGCTCGACGACGAGGCGAAGGCGCATGTGGCCGCGATCGAGGCAGCGAATGCCGAACACGCCGCGCGGTACGCGCAGGAGACCAGCGGGCAGGGCCTGGTCGACCCGGCCACGGAAGCGGCCGAGATGGCGGGCTACCGCGCCGCGCTGGGCCTGGAGCCGCTGCCGCCGACCCCGGCGCCGACCGAGGAGGAGGCGCGGATCCGCGGTCTGAAGCCGCTCCAGGACACGGCCGCCGCGTTGCCGCCGGCCACGAAGCAGACCAAGGCGAAGGAGTAGCCGCCGATGCCGACCCCCGACCCGCGCTGGCTATCGTTCATCGGCCTCGGGCCGGAGACGACGTGGAACACGCCCGTAACGGCGACCACCTTCTTCCCGATGCTGCCGCAGTCCATCCACAAGCCGCGCTACGAGAAGATCGAGGACGATGGCTTCCGCGGCAACGCCTCGCGGGTCCAGGCCTGGTACCAGGGCGTCGGCTGGTCGGAGATCGACTGGGGCGACCTCAACTTCTACCCTGACGACTCCGGGCACTTTCTGATGGGCATGCTCGGCGTGGACACGCTGACCGGCGGCGGCCCGTTCACGCACGCCATCACCTTGCTGAACACGGCGTTCCCGAAGTCGTACACCGGCGTGCGCTTCACGAACCTGGTGGCGACCGCCGAGCAGGTGAGCGGCGTGTACTGGAGCGAGCTGACGTTCAAGTTCGTGGCCGGGACGCCGGGCAAGCTGACGGTCAACCCGAAGGGCATGGGCACCATCCAGGGCACGGTCAGCAAGCCCACCAACACGTACTCGGCGGCGCAGATCTACCTCGGCTGGCAGGGCGCCCTGACCCTGGCCGGCTCGGCGAACGCGAAGATCCTGACCGGGACGATCAAGCTGGCCCGCCCGGTCGAGCTGCTGTTCGGGGCCGCCAACAGCCAGAACGCGAACGGCTCCAACGTCGACCAGCTCGACGTGTCGGGGACGCTGGAGTTCTACCCGACCGACATGACGGAGATGAACTACTACCTCAACAACACGCAGCCGTCGGCGTCGCTGCTGTTCACCTCCGGCACCAACACCTTCACCCTCCAGATGACCAAGACGGCCTGGTCGGACCCGACGGTGCTCGACCCGGGCACGCCGTACTACCGGCTCAAGTCCAGCTTCACCGGCGTGGCGAATAGCACCGACGCCGGCACCGGCAACTCGCCGCTGAAGGCGATCCTCGTCAACGGGAGGGCAGCCAGCTACTGATGAGCCAGAACGGCCACGTCGACCCCAACACCCTCCAGGTCCCCGGCCGCAGCGCCACCGTCACCTTCCGGCCCTTCGCCACCTGGCAGGACGACCGGCTGATCGCCCGCTGGGCTCGCGAGCGCCAGGCCGAGGACGACGCGGACCGTGCGCACGCCTTCCGGGCCTTCCGGACGCTGCTGATGGTCGAGGGCTGGACCCTGCAGGACCGCTCGGGCGAGGTGCTGCCGCTGACCACCGAGACCCTGGAGCACCTCCCGCGTCAGGTCGCCACCTGGATCGATGACGAGGCACAGCGCCGCTTCGCCGGGCGCACGGAGGAGGAGGAGGGCCCTTTCGATATGCCCTCTCCGCAGCCCTCGACGGCCACGACATAGACAACGCCGACGCGCTGGAGATCCTGGACATCGACTGGCTCGCGCGCACCTACGGCGCGGCGATCCTCGATCAGCCGCGCCATATCCTGCACGGCCTGCGCCTGCTCCAGCAGTACCGGACCGCGACCCCGAGGTAGCCGATGCCCGAGAAAGAGCTGGACATCATCGTCAAGGCAGAGGCCGAGAACCTCGAGCAGGTCCAGAACGCGACGCAGGTAGTGAAAGACGTCGGCGCCCAGGTCGACGAGGTCAAGACGAAGACGGCAGCCGCCAACGTCACGCTCAACGAGCACGCCAAGGCGACGCATGCGGCCGCCGCAGAGGAGCACCTCATCACCGCCGAGTCGCGCGAGTCGGCGAAGGCGATGGGCGAGCTGGGGGCCAAGGGCGGCGAGCTGTTCGAGCGCTTCACCGCACTCACCACGGCGGCTGGCGGCCTGGGCGGCACCCTGACGGGTGGTCTACTCCTCGGCCTCGGCGCCGTGGTCGAGGGCGTGGACAAGGTCAACGAGACCTACCAGGAGCAGCAGCACGCCGCCGCGAACCTGAAGCAGGCGGTCGACGCGACGGTGCCGACGTACGGGGACCAGGCGGCGGCCCTCGAAGACGTCAACAAGCGCTTCGAGGAGTTCGTGGGCCAGAACGCCCGGTTCATCGACAACGAGAACGACGCCAAGGATGCCCTCGCCGCCTTCATCCGGGCGGGCTTCGACACCCCCGAGGCGATGGATGCCATGGGCGTGTCCTTGGACCTCGCCGGGGCCAAGCAGGAAGACTTCAAGACGGCCGCAGGCCAGATGCTCCAGATGATGGAGGGGCAGGGCCGCGTCGCCAAGCAGCTCGGCATCGACATCAAGGCACTCTCGTCCGACGACGAGAGCGCGACCGCCGCGCACAAGGACTACGAGACGGCGACCAAGGCCGTAGCTACGGCACAGGACCAGCTCGCCGCCGCCCAGAAGCGCGAGGAGACCGCCGCCGAGAACCTGAAGAAGACACAGGACACGCTGGCAGCCTCGCACAAGGTGACCGCGGCCCAGGCCGACACCCTGCACCAGGCCGAGCAGCGCGTGGCCGACGCCCAGCAGCAGGTGAGCGACGCCAGCGGCAAGCTCACCAAGGCGCAGCAGGATGTCGCCACTGCGCAGGACAGGGTCAACGGCTCGGTCCAGCTCGGCAACCAGGTGCTCGACGAGTCCAGGACGAAGCTGGACGGCGCGCGCAACTCGATGGACCAGCAGGCGCAGGCCCAGCACGAGCTCAGCCACCAGTGGGACACCTTCGCGTCCGGCACCGGCCCGGCCGTCAACTACGCGTGGCTCGTGATCCTGTCGACCTTGGAGGGCATCCTGGAGCTGCTCAACGACATCCCCTCGGCGGCGCAGGCGGCATGGAGCGCGCTGTCGGCGGGCCCGGGCCAGTCCCAGGTGGTCCGCGGCCGTACGGCGCAGATGGCCGGCGGCGTTGCGGGCGAATCCGGTGTGCCCGTCCCGGCCGGCGGCGGGGGCGGCGGCACGGTCAACAGCATGGCGCCCTCCGTCACGAACATCTTCAACATCCAGGCAGCCGACCCGGCGTCGACCGCGCAGGCGGTGCTGGCGGGCCTGATGACCGGCCCGTGACGCAGCTCAACGATCTCGACTTCGGGCCCTCGCACTCCTGGCTCCGGACCCGCGTCGGTCAGGTGCTCGGCCAGGCCCAGGTGGAGGGCCTGGAGGCAGTCCCGTGGGCGCGAGGCCGGACCCTCGAAGAGCAGCCCGTCGACCTGTACGTGGCTCCGTGGCAAGGCCTCGGCGGCAACCCGGCCATGACCCGGGCCTCCCTGCTCCTGCTGCTGAGGCAGCTCGAGGAGCTGGCCGGGAACGCCGACATGCAGCCGCTGTACATCGGCTGGTCGAGCACCGCTTTCCCGAGCGCCCCGCTGAACGTCGCCGAGGCGCACGACGGCTGGTACATCGTGACCCTAGCCCAGCCGCCATATCGGCGGTACGTGGTCACCGGCGGCGTGGTGACGGTGCCGGTCTCGGTCGCGCAGGTCGCGCCCGCTTCGCCCGCGGCGATGGCGCTCGGCTATCGCGGGACGGCACTCGCCTCGACGTTCTCAGGCGACTCGATCTACTCGAATGGGCCGACCCCGCTGCTCGGCCTCCCGATCGGCGCGACCCTGCCCAGCCAGGGCCCGGGCAGCTCGTGGACTCGCGCCGGCGCCGAGGGCTCCGTCCCGGTGGTCGCCCTCCAGCCGGCCGCAGCCGGCGCGCTGCCGACGATCCAGCCCGTCCGGTTCGTCCGCCCGGGCACCGTGGCGGCACTGTTCACCGGCGGGGTCCGCGTCTTCGACACCATGGCCGTCGGCGGCAACGCGGTGCCCACCAACGGGACGGCGTTCAACTCGTCCTGGGTCCAGGTCTACGGGCGCAAGCACGACTTCCAGGGCGATTGCATCGTCACCAACGGCCTGCTGCTCCTGCTCTTCTCGGTCGGCCAGACGGGCGCGCCCCGGCTGTACGTGTGGAACACGAGCCTGTCGCCGCCGGCCTGGGCGCAGGTGTTCGACCTCAACTATTTCGACAACGCCGTCTCGGGCGGCACGCTGCGCGAGGTCACGCTGGAGCGCGTCGGGCTGCTCTGGTCGCAGTGGCGGGTCCTGCTCTCGACGGCGAACGCCAACTACGCGCAGCTGCGCTTCAGGCTGGCGGCTGGCTCGTACGCGGCGACGGTCGAGTTCACGCCGCTGACCCAGAGCGTCACTTCGAACCTGGCGTTGCTCCTGAACCTGGCGAACTCCGCGAAGATCATCTTCGACGACTCCGGCGTCCAGGACCTCTCGACAACCTCCGGCGGCGTGGTCACGACGAGCTCCACCCTGGGCTACGGCGCCGCGTTCGGCACCCAGGCCAACGGGCCGATCTATGGCTTCGTCTACCAGAACGGCCCGTCAACCGGGCAGCCGGTCGGGAACGGCGTGGCAAACATCGGCCTCGGGGACCCCAGCGGACCGGCGCTGAACGCCTACCGCACCTACGGGATCTTCGCGGTCCCGTACGGCAGCAACGGCGCCAGCAGCGAGAAGCTGCAGGGCGAGGGCGAGGGCGGCACGCTGGGCACGGGCTGGTCGTCGGTAGCCGACGCCGCCGCCAGCGGCGGCAACACCGCCAAGGCCGCCAGCGGCACGGCGGCGGGCAACGCCGACCTGTTCGGGACCGCGTTCGTGCCCGCGCCGGGCGTCTATGACGCCTGGTTCCGCGTCCGGGTCACGAGCGCGGCGGGCTCGGCCGCGGAGATGACGTTGGGCCTGTGGGACGCGACCGCCGGCGCCTTCGTGGCGGCGGGCTCGGGGACGTTCGCGGCCAATCAGGCGGCCACCGGCTACGGGTGGCTGCGCGTGACGAACGCGGCCGGCGTGTTGCCGACGGCCGGCCACCAGGTGCGCTGGCGAGCGGTGACCGCGCTCGCCCTGGGCACCGATTGGTTCATCGACGAGGCCGTCGTCCTGCCCCACGCGAACGGCATCGGCAGCGCGGCCATTCATCCCGACTTTCCGGGTGACCTCTGGGCGCAGTGGGCCTTCGAGGTTCGGGCCCGGCCCGTGGTCGGCTGATGCCCGGCAACCCGCTGCTGAGTGAGTTCGCCCATCGCGTGGTCGACCCCAACAGCGGCGCCGAGGTGGTCGGCAACCTCCCCCACCTCGGCCAGACGCTCTGGAAGGTGCGCGGTCTCCAGCCGGGCCTGATCGGCAGCGCCACGCTGGGCGAGTTCGAGATTCCCCTGCACGCGCCGGCCGCCCAGGAGGCCTGGGCCGCCGAGGCGCTGTACGACAAGCTGGCCGAGGGCCAGCGGATCGAGACGTACATCGGCAGCACTGGAGGCGTCGCGCCCTACCGATCGGGCGTCATCACGAAGATCGACAAGCCGCTCGACCAGCCCTGGGTGATCCGCGGGTTCGACTCGCTGTGGTGGCTCCAGCAGTCGCAGGTGTTCCTGGGCGAGCAGCTCGGGCCCGGCGGCCACGGCAGCGACCTCGTGAACCTGTTCGGCGCCACGCGCGAGGTCGTGTTCGACAACTGGTGCAACACGCTGACCTTCCTGGCCCCGGTCACCAGCGTCACCTCCGATCCTCAGTTCGGCCTGCCCGGCGTCTCCTGCGCCGGCTCGGGGATCGCCATGGGGTCGACCAGCTGGAACGCCGGCCAGCAGTACAACCTGCCGACTCACCCCTCCAGCTCCTATGCCTCGGCGATCACGCTCTGGGGCGTCCTCAACGCCGACACCAACGTCACCCACGCAGGATCCTGCGGCATCTTCTGGCTGAGCGACGCGGGCGGCAACAACGCCTACTTCGCCGAGGTCGAGATGGTGTACCAGGGCTCGGCGGCCGCGGGCTGGAACGTCACGGTGTCACTGTGGACGGTCGCGGGCGGTGTCTTCTCCCAGCTCGGGAGCACGGCCACCCCGTTCGCCAACATCCTGTCGCCCACGCTGCCATTCCAGCTCAGCGTGACGCTCAGCAACAACGGGGCGACCGGCTACAACTTCCACGTCTTCCTGAACGGCAAGGACACCGGCCTCAGCTTCGCGACCGCGACCCTGGCCCACACCTCGGGCGTGATCGGGATCCGCTTCAGCGAGCCGGGCACCAACACGCAGTACGCGACCCGCCTGCGCTTCGAGGCCCGCACCGGCCAGTACGGGACGCCGGGCACGTTCGGGACCAACCGCTTCCAGGTCACCAGCGTGACTACCGGGACCGCCGTGGTCCCGATCATCACCGGCCAGAGCCAGACCCATCTCGACCTGCTGGAGCTCGCCATGAGCCTCGACGGCTTCGAGGTGCTGGTCACGCCCGGCCGCGGCCCCAGGGCGGACTCGCTCACGTACGGCAACCTGGGCACCGACCTGAGCGCCGTGGTGCGCCTGGTGGAGGGCGAGAACGTCGTCGCGCAGGGCACAGCGCTGAGGGCGCTAGCCGACCAGTTCGCCACGGTAACGCGGTACTCCGCGGTCCCCGGCGACGCCAGCGGAGGCACGATCGAGTGGCCCAGTGGCACCCTCGCGAACGTCGGCGACCTCGTTCTTACCGACACCGTGGCCGACGTCGGCGCGCCCGGGTCCGCCCTCCAGTTCGCCAACGCCATGGCGGTCGCCGCTCGCAAGAGCAACCCGCTGACCGCCCTCCAGATCGCGTTCTACCGCTCGGCCGACGTGGAGCCCGGCGTGACGTTCAAGCTCTACGACTCCATCCAGGCGCACCTCCCGTCGCTGCGCCTGAATCACGCGAAGCAGCAGGTGATCGGGTGGGACGTGAAGGAGGGTGACGCCGTGGCGACCGTGTACCTGAACCAGTTCTCGGAGCAGGCGCTCCCGCGGCAGGCGCTCGGCCGCGTGACCCGAGTCATCGAGTGGCTCGCCCAGCACCAATCCTGACCGCTGCGAGGAGGAATTCATGTCGTCGCCGTTGCTCGTGCCCTTCGCCACCGTCTTTCAGCCGGCTTCTCGACCGCCCAGGCAGGACTCCTTCGCGCTGGTGCCCGACGGCTCCGGCAACCTGCATGTCCCGCACTGGAACGGACCGGGCTCAGGCGCGCTCGCGACCGACTGGAAGTCCCTCGGGGGGGACGGCTCGCAGGTGCTGCCCATCTGGCTGCCGGACGGCACCAAGCTGTTCCTCTACCTGGTCGGGGACGACGCCCGCATCTGGACGAACATCTACGACCCCGCCACGAACATCTGGGGGGGCTGGACGCCGCCGAATCCGGCCGGGGCCTTCGGGGACATCACCGTCGCTACGTCGTGAGCGGGCCCGTCCCGCGGTCCGCGCACCCCGGCGTCCAGCACTTCCACTGGGCGCGGATCGCCGACCGGCTCGCCAGCCTGCGCGCAGTTGCGGGCGCGAGCTGGTTCCCCGACATCAGCGAGTTCAACGGGCCGGTTGACTGGGCCGCGCTCGGCGCCGCCTACCAGGCCGGGACGATCGCCGCGGTCGCCATCCGCTCGAGCTTCGGCACCGTGCGCGCGGACGCACAGCTCGGGGCCAATCAGCAGGGCGCGCGGGCGCGCGGCATCCCGGCGGTCTACTACCACTTCGCCTACCCGGCGTACAACCAGGCGTCCGCCGAGGCGGCGTTCATGAACTACGTGGTCGGGCCGCTCATGCCCAACGAGGCGATGTGCGGGGACTTCGAGGACGACCCGAGCGCGAACCCGTTCCCGCGCGGGGCGGCCGGCCTCGACTGGTGCCGGGCTTTCCTGACGGCGCTCGAGGCGCCGCCGCCGGCGACGTGGGGGTACAGCTACCCGTACCTGGTCTCGTCGGTCGGGCTGCAGCCCATCGTCGATGGCTGGCCGTTCTGGATGGCTGACTACGGGGCTACGCCGGACAGCGCGTTCGCGCCCGCCATCGCCCGCCAGTTCACCGACTGCGGCACCACGCCGGGCGTCGGCGGGTGCTGCGACCAGAGCCGGGTGTTGCGCGGCCCGCTCAGCCAGTGGCTTACGCCGGGCGCGGTCACCCCGCCACGCTCCACAGGAGGACAGGACATGGCCGCAGCACCACGGCCTGACGGCAGCGGCACGGACCTCTTCACCGTCCACCTAGACGGCACCCTGCAGCACTACTTCTGGGCCGCGGGCCAGCCGGACGTCCAGGCGCTCGAAAACCTCGGCGGCACGCTGGTCCCGCACACGGCCTCCTGCTGGTGGCAGGATGCCGGGCAGGCCCTCGTCGTGGCCGCGCAGACGACCAGCGGCGCGTACGGGAAGCTGATCTACACGTCTGCGGGCGGCTGGGGCAGCTGGGCGCCCCTGAGCATGACCGGGGCCCTGCCGGCCGCGCCAGCTGCGACGCCGGACGACGACAGCCAGTACGTCACCCACGACCAGCTCCGCAAGGCGCTGTCCGACGCAGCCGCCGAGGCGTGAGGGGGCTGAGCGGGGGTGATCGGGCTCGACGTTCGCGGCCTGGTGGCGTTCCTGCAGTCGCTGGGGCCGTTCGGGATGCTCGCCTTCCTGCTGGTCGGCTTCTACCTGCGCTGGTGGGTGTTCGGCTGGCAGTACGACGAGCTGAAGGGGGACCGCGACGAATGGAAGCTGCTCGCCCAGACTGGCACCGTCACCGCCGAACGCGCCGCCGGAGCAGCACGGGAGGCAGCATCGACCAGGAAGGCCACCCGGTGAGGCGGTTCCTGGCATTGCTGCGGCGTCTCCGGCCGGCGTCTCCGGACGTCACGCCGGCCCACGAGAAGGCCGATGTTCGCCGCCGACTGGCCGACGCCCGGCGCACCACGGAGGACGTCGAGCGTCGCGTCCGCGCACTGCGCGACGAGCGCCACGCCATCGACGGGGGCGAGGGGTGACGGCCGTCCTGGTCAGTGCGGCTGCGGTGCGGGTGGTGGACTGGCTGTTCACCCTGCTCGCGCTGGTGGGCGTGGGCGTCTGCCTGGTCACGTCGATCGACGCGTGGCTCGACCTGCGGGCGCGGGCCCGCGCGGGCGTGAACGGAGCGCTCCGGACAACCGGGCGCATCTCGCGGCGTGGGGCACTGGCGTCGATGGCGCTGCACCTGGGCTTTCTGGTGCTCGGCGTGGCCGCGGTGATGGGACCTCTGCCGCCCGCCGACCGGTACGAGCGTGCCGAACTCACCGGTGCCGTCTACGTGCTGGTGCAGGCGTGTGTCGTCCTGGCACAGATCCGCAACCAGGTCGACCGCTCGGCGCTGCGCCGGGCATAGCCGCCGGCCCTGAGCCGGCGAGGTCTGGAGGTACCCAACCATGGGCAACTACCACATCAGCATCGAGGGCCAGGGTGCCCACCACAACCCGGGCCACGAGGGCGACGCCGACCGGCTCGCGGCCAAGCTCGTCGCCGAGCTACGCCAGCATGGCCACACCGTGACGCGCGCGACGTTCACCCACGGCGGCGCCGAGCGCCTGGGCGAGGAGCACGAGTACGACGTGCGTCACCATCCGGAGGCGGTGCGCGAGACGGCGCCGGAGGAGGTCTGACGGTGTTCCTCGCCGTGCACGTGGCTCTCGCCATCGTCTGGTTGGCGGCCGCCATCCCGTCGCCATCGTCCGTGCAGATCGGCCTGGCCTTCGCCGGCCTCGCGACCGTCTTCGCGCCGCCGCTGCTGGCGAACGTGAAGCTGTCCGGCTACGCGATGCAGCTCATCAGCTACGGCGCCGCGCTCGTCATCGCGCTCGTGGCCCTCTACCTGGCCGGCGACCTCAGCATCTCCGGGACCGGTGCCGTCACGCTGGCCGGCGGCTGGCTGTCGGTGTGGGGCGTGATGCAGGCGGTCTACGGCGCGCTCAAGGCGCGGTGGCCGCAGCTCGTCGGGCTACCGGCATCGCCGGCCTTCCCGCCCGCACCGCCGACCCCCGCGAAGACATCCACGACCTGACGATCCTCTCCCTGCCCATGGAGCGCCCCGGCCATCGCGGCCGGGGCGCTTTTCGCGTTACAGCGGCGTGAGCGTGATCGTCCAGGTGAGTGTGGACGCCTCCACCTGCATCTGGTAGTTCCCCGAGTCCTGCACGCTCAGCACCGTCTCGCCAGAGGTCGGGTTCGGCGGTATCTCGTTGACCACGCCCACCGTGTTCTGGCCCAACAGCTTCACGATGAAGTTGTCGCTGCCCTGCGCCGTCCATGCCAGCTTGTAGCGGCCGGCGGCCAGCGTCACCGGTACCACCTTCGAGCCGGTTCCGCTCAGCGCCTGCGGGGTGGGCGCCGCCGTCGGCGCCGCAGAGGTGGCGGTCGTAGCCGATGTCGCCGGGGTCGATGCCGGCTGCGCGCTGGCCCGCCCCAGCACCACCCCGACCAGCAGCAGGACGATCGCGCCGACGGCGGTCAGCAATGCCCTGCCCACGCCCGGCCCGGCGGCTCGTAACGGTTGCTCGTTCACCATGTCCCTCCAGTTGTCCCCCGCTGGCGCTCCGGTCACACCTTGCCGTCGCGCTCCCCTCTCGCCCGCCGCAGCAGCTCGTCCACCGTGAGCCCGAGCGCACCGGCGATGGCCGCCTGGTCGCTCAGCGTCGGGTCGGCCACGCCCTGCTCAATGCGGCTCAGCGTCGAGCGCGCGATGCCGGCTCGCCGAGCCAGGTCCCACTGCGCCATCCCTTGACGGGCCCGCTCGCCGCGGACCTCGGCACCGAACGCGCGGCGGATCTCGGCCACGACGCGAATCGTAGACCGCTTGACCTCCAGTGGATACTTGTGGTAGCGCATCCGCTACCGACGGTCTAAGATATCAGACCGTGAGCCGCACCCAAGCCGCTACCTGCATCACGGTCGTGGTCGGCCTGAGCGCCGCCCTCATTAACTACTGGTCGCTGCAGGAGGTCGCCGTCGCGAGCCGGATCGACTGGCGCCTCGCCTACCTGTACCCGCTCACCATCGACGGCCTGGGCCTGGCGGGGCTCGTCGCCGTCGATACCCTGAAGGGCTGGCGCTGCTTCTACGCCTGGTGCGTGGTCGTCGTCGCCTTCGTGCTCAGCCTGGCGGGCGGTGCGGCTCACTCCATGGTCGACCACGGCGCACTCGAGCTGCCGGCCTGGGGCCGGGCGTGCGCCTCGGCCGTCGCGGGCCTCAGCGCCTTCGGGACGATCCACCTGCTGGTGCTGATCCACGGCCACGAGCGTCGGACGCGCGCCGCCCGCCCGACTCGCCCCGAGCCGCAGCCTGAGCCACCGCGAGCGCGCCTGACGCTGGTCGGCGACGTGGGGCGTGTGAGCCAGATCCGCGCGGCGCTGGCTCGCGGCGAACGGCTCAGCGGCGGCAAGGTGGCGGCGAAGTACGGCGTCTCGCGGGCGACCGGTGGCCGCCTGCTGCGCGAGGCGCGCGAGGCGGCGGGGTGATCGGCCTCCTCGTCGTCGCGGGGCTCTCGCTGCCGGTCCTGATCGGCGCTGCCGCGGCGTGGTGGTCGGGCCGAGTCCTGTCGCTGAGGGGCCTGTGATGGCAGAGCAGCGCGGCGCGGGCGTCCAGGTCCCGGCCGGCGCGTCCTTCGTGGGCGGAATCGTCGCGCTCGGCGGCCTGCTCTGGCTAGCCTACCAGGCAGCTCCGGACCCGGCCTCGCCGATCATCCTCGCGATCGATCGCCTGGTCGGGTGGGTCGAGCTACTGCTGCGGGTCCTGTCTCCCCGGGGCCTGTTCGCGGCCGGGATCGCCTACTTCGTCATGAAGCACAAGCACGGCCACCGGCTCCTCGGCGGGGCGCTCGCTGCGCTGGCGATCGGCTACCTCGGCCTGACGGCCTGGGGCTGGCTGGGCATCCTCTTCTCTCGCCTGTCGCTCCAGATCGCGGGGGCGCGCTGATGGGCTGGGTCACCGTCACCAGGGCCTCGGACCTCGCGCGCGAGGGCGCGCGCCCCCGCGCGTTGGAACCCGAAAACCCGCCCGTCTCGACCGGGGGGGAGGCCACCAGGGAGGAGGCCCTGGACCGGCTCGCGCGCTGGACCTGGCGGCACCGCCGGGAGCTGGCCCCGGCCGCCCTGCTGGTCGCGCTCGCCTCGATGCTGGAGACGTTCCATGAGGGCCGCGCTGACCTGGCCTGGCTGGCGCTGCTGCTGGTTCCGGCCGCGGGCCTCGTCGTGCTCCTCGCGCTGCGCGGCGAGGGGGACAGGGCGTTCGTGGTCCGCTGCATCGCGCCGGCGGCGCTGTGGTCGGTCTGCTGCTGGTGGGTCGGATTCAATGATCCAGTCGTGGCTGGCTCTGGCCTGCTGGGCGCCGCGCTGCTCATGGCCGCCTGGTGGCGACGCACCGCGCCGCGCGCCCGGGTCGAGGTCGCGGGCGCGTCCTGGATGCCGTTCACCGAGGGCTGGCGCTACGCACGCGAGGCGCGGCGCGAGCTCGGCCACGTTGATGCGATCTGGGCCTGGATCGCCAAGAAGTCGGGCGTCGAGGGCGCGCGGCTGGCCAGGCTGGTCGCGGACATCGACGAGGGCTACGCGCTGCATCTGGAACTGCCGCGCGGCCAGCTTGGCAAGGACATCAAGGCCGACCGGCTGGCCTCGGCGCTGCGCGAGTTCCGGGTCGGCGCGATCCTGACTCCAGACCCGCACCGGCCCTGGGAGGTCGTGCTGGTGGAGGCGCCCGAGCCAGAGGAACCGGTCATCCGAATCATGGAAGACGCCGGGTGAACGGCGCCAGCCTCGTGCTCGGGCTCGTGCTCATCGCGATCTGCCTGGTGGCCCTGGCGACCGGTGGGGTTCACAAGAGCCCGTGCCCGCCGGGGACGTTCCGGGCGATGGATGGGTTCTGCACCCACATCTACCCGCCGGCCACGCCGCACTTCCACTGACACCAAACTACATCCTGGATTGAGATTCGCGTACCGGGAGAGACGCGAAACTACACCCGGCGAGGGGTGAGGGCGGGTCGCCGGACCGGTCCTGGTCAACGGCCCGCCCCCGACGAAGGCAGCGCGACTCGGGGAAGGAAAGCCCGGAGCCGCTGGTGCCAGCCAAGCACAGATGCCGCGGTCCCCGCAAGGGCCACGACCCCCAAACATCTCCTGCCCTCAGCGAAATACCGTGCACGGGCCATGGCCCACAAGTCGCAGGAATGGATGACTCCCAGCGAAGTCGCACGAATGCTCGGCGTGGACCCGGAGACGATCAGGCGGTACATCCGCCTCGGCCAGCTCGCGGCCAACCGGCTGCCGTCCGGCCACTACCGGATCAGGCGCGTGGACGCCGAGAAGCTACTGCCGCCGCAGGAGCGCGGGCCGGAGTAGGCAGGCCGGGTGCCGTCACCCCTTCCCCTGCAGGACCCGCAGCATCTTCTCGTGCCGGTCCCGCGCCGCCTGGTTGAAGTACACGCGGTCCATCATCGCAAGGCTCGTCCAGCCCATGATGCGGCGCAGGGTCAGCGGGTCCATGCCGCGGTTCAGCATCTCCGTGGCGAACGAGTGGCGCAGGAGGTGCGGGTAGACACCGCGGCCGTCCTTCTCGATGCCCGCGCGGGCTCCGGCGTAGCGCACGACCGACTCGACGCCCTTCTTCGTCAGCGGCCGCCGGCACCCGTCGCGCGCCGCCCGGAGCGTCACGAACAGTGGGTCATCCTCGCCGAGCCCGATGCCGCGCCCGCCCTCGACGTAGGCGCGGATCCGGCGGTACATCTTGGCCTCGATCACGACCGTGCGCTGGCCCGTCTTCCCGCCGACGCGGATGAAGCACTGGCCGTCCTGGCGAATCACGTCGCGCGGGCGCAGGCCGAGCAGCTCCCCTGAGCGGATGCCCGTGTCGGCGAGCAGGCGGATCATCAGCGCGTCGCGCGGCCAGGCGGCGCCAGCCTCCAGCTGGTCGATCTCCGCGCGGCTCAGCACCTCCATCTCGCGCTGTCTGAGCGGTGGGGCTTGGGCGCGCAGGGCCGGGTCGCCGCCGGCGTGCTTCGCCGCCCAGCCCAGGAACAGGTTCAGCTCGCGGCAGTAGGTGTGCACGCTGACCTTGGAGAGCGGCCGGCCGCGCGAGGTCAGCATGGTCTGGAGGTGACGGCTGAACCGGTCGAGCACGGCCGACGTGATGTCCTCCAGCTCGGTCACATCGTGCACGACCGCCCAGGGAACGAACCGGCGGGTCAACGCCGTGCGGCGGATGTCGGCGGTGTGCAGGCTGCGCGTCGCCGCCACGTGCTCCAGGTACTCGTCGGCGAGGGTGGCGAGGTCAGGCACAGCGCGTCCCAAAGGGCGGGCTAGGGGACATCGCTGGAACTCCCGAGGATGGCGGCCGGCGCGTCCTCGAGCCACTGGTGGACCCGGTCGTGCCAGTCCTGATCGGTCGGCTTGCAGTCCAGGTGCACATGCTCGAGCAGGACCTGGGCACGTCCGATGAGAGCGGCCAGGCGCCGCACCTCCGCATAGGCGTTGCTATCGGACATCCTCCGGCCTCCGGTAGTAGAAATCGGCGGTGGGCCTCCACACCTCGATCTGCAGCCCTCCGCCGGCCACCATCTGCTCACGCCAGCGAGTGACGATGTCCTGG
>Ga0126378_10000244_pt1 | contig 41533 bp, 29 predicted proteins | sample PanSoiMetPlot_23_FD_92587 | JGI IMG/M metagenome (GOLD analysis project Ga0126378, IMG submission 92587) | Tropical forest soil microbial communities from Panama - MetaG Plot_23 | ecosystem: Environmental > Terrestrial > Soil > Tropical forest > Bulk soil | place: Panama | collected 2016-02-17 | reverse complement strand
CATGGGGCACCCCATTGTTGAAAGCGATCAAAGTGGGGGCGCCCCACTTCTCGCCAATGTTCCGAGAAGTGGGAACCACAGCGGCCAAACCCTGAGCTTCCGTTTCATGGAGCCGCTTGAAGAAGCCGTCTACCTCGATCAAGTGCGCCTGCTCGCTGTCGATCATCCCGCAAACCTTGATGTCTATCCCAACGAATACTTCGCGTCGAACCCGCCGTACCCGGAATTCAAAGTCGTGGTCAGCGGCAATGCAAGGCCGCCCGCTGGTGCCTGGGATGAACACGGCCACAACGTCCTGCCCGACCTGCTAGCGCATCGTTTCTTCGGCGATTTCGAATTAACCCAGTTCGCGGGATTCGCCCAGCCGCATACTCTCACGCTTGATCTGAGTCAGCCCTACAACGGTGGCCCGCTCTGGCTTTTGGCTCACGGCGAAATCGAATACTTTACCGCCAACAGCATGTACGCCGCAGCCCAGTCGAAACTCGAGCCCATCGCTCCCTATGTCGAAGCACAATCTGGAGACGGAAACTGGAAGCGAGTGATCGAGGACATGGGGTTTCCCGCCGGAGGCCCCCGCACGATGACGGCCGACCTAACTGGCAAGCTGCCCAAAGGCACGCAGAAGATTCGAATCACCACAAATCTGCAAATCTACTGGGACAGCATCCTGATCAGCTGCACTCCGCAATCCCAGTGGCGTCATCCTGAGCGCAGCCGCATTTCCGGCGAAGCGAAGGATCTCCTGAAAAGCGCTTCAGAGTTCAGCCTAACGAATGTACCGCTTCTGAAGGCCGACCTCGAGTTCCACGGCTACCCGTATAAGATCGAAGGCCTGCCCCCCGGCAACGTTCACTACATCTACGCAAAGACCAGTGCCACCGGTCCCTACACGCGCCCGCAAGGAACGTACACGCGCTACGGAGATGTGCTTCCGCTGCTGACTGCGACCGATGACAAGCTAGCCGTCTTCGGCTCGGGAGACGAAGTCCGCCTCGACTTCGATCCCTCGAGCTTGCCAGCACTCCCGCCCGGCTGGGTGCGGGATTACTTCTTCGCCGCCAACGGCTACGAGAAAGATATGGACTTCTACGCCGCCGACGGCAACTACGTCGCCCCGCTGCCGTTCTTGAGCATGGGCGAGTATCCTTATCCGCCAAAGAAGTCGTTCCCGCTCGATGACGCGCACGTGAACTACCTGCTCGAATACAACACACGTCACATGTCCGGCAACGAGCAGCGTGGGTACTGGTTCCACTACGTCGAGAACCGCCGATGACCAAGCTTTATCGCCCCGTCGGGCTCAACGAACTTGCATCGATCTGGGATTCCGGTTGCCGCGAGTTTCCCCCGCGGTTGCCGGAACAACCGATCTTCTATCCAGTAACTTCGGCAAAATAGGTTACGCTGATCGCGCGCGATTGCAATACGAATTCCCCAACACCGCAGGTTACGTTACTTCGTTTGCCGTGGATGAGAATTATCGATCGCGCCTCGGACGTCACACCGTGGGATCGGCGGTTCACGAGGAATGTTGGATTCCCGCTCAAGAATTATCCCAGTTCAACAAAGCAATCGTCGGTCTGATTGCTATCGGCAAGCCGTTCTTGGGAGATTCGTTCGCAGGTTTCATTCCGGGCCGGGCCGGTCTCAAGGGGAAGACCGCAGAAGATCAGTTCCTCGTTTCCGCACGTGTTTGGGATTACGGCCTGACGGATTTTACTCTTGAGATTTCAGCAAATCGGAAGGCTGTCTACCTGAATGCTTTTTCTGGCTGGGCCATGAATTCACGAACCTCGGTATCAACCAACAGCATAAGTCCGCAGCGCTGCTTGGAATCGTGGAAGCCTGGAGGAACCGCCGTATCGAACCACGGTTGCCGACGAATTTGATAAGGGCCGCAGCCAAGGAATCGTGCACGCTTATGGAATCGTTTTAATATTGACATTTCCTCCGCATCCATAATCCAATAGCCGTTCTCATGGAAACCTCCACCGCCGCACCTGCTGCTGTTCCCAGACTGCGCCGCACACTTACCCTCTGGGACCTGATCTTCTACGGGATCGTTCTAATCCAGCCTATCGCGCCAGTTCCTCTCTACGGCGTTGCCCAAAAGCTTTCCGACGGACACTTCGTCACGATCATCCTGATCGCGCTCTTCGCGATGTTAATCACAGCCGTCAGCTATGGGCGCATGGGAGCGCTCTATCCAACTGCAGGCTCGGCTTACACCTACGTAGGAAAGGGGCTAAATCCCCACTTGGGCTTTCTTGCGGGATGGGCGATGATCCTCGACTACCTCCTGCAACCGCTGATCAACACCGTTTGGATCTCCACAGCACTGCATGAGCGGGCGGCGAGCCTTCATATTCCGGAACTGCCCTTCGTTGTGTGGGCAGCGATCATCGCCGGCGTCATGACTTTCCTCAACCTGGCAGGAGTCAAGTCCTCCGCTCGGGCAAACAAAGTCCTGCTGGCGGTTATGTCGTTTGTGGTTGTTTGGTTCATGTGGCAGGCGATTCGCTATCTGTACTTTGGGCAAGGATGGGCGGGCCTGTTTTCCATCCAGCCTCTGTACGATCCCAAAACATTTAATCCAAACATGATCCTGACGGCAACCTCATTCGCGGCGCTAACTTACATTGGGTTCGACGGCGTAACCACCCTGGCCGAGGACGTGGAGAATCCCAAACGGAACGTCCTGCTGGCCGTGGTCTTGACCTGTCTCTTCGCCGGAATCTGCAGCGCAGTGGAAGCCTACCTTGGAGCCCGCGTATGGCCTGATTGGCGATCATTTCCGAATCTTGAAACCGCGTATATGGACATCTGTCGCCGGGTGGGTGGCGCTCTCTTGTTCGGTGCAATGTTTGTGATCCTTGGGGTAGCAGCGTTTGGGAGCGGACTGACTGGCACGCTCGGCGCCGCCCGCCTCCTATTCGGAATGGGACGCGATGGCGTCCTCCCGCGGAAATTCTTCGGACATTTAAAGCCCGGCAGCAGCACGCCGACCAACAACATCTTGCTCATCGGTGGTTTGTCGTTTGCCGGTGCAGTACTCTTGAACTACGTCGGCAGTGCTTATCAACATGCAGGAGAACTCCTGAACTTTGGGGCGTTTCTTGCCTTCATCGGAGTGAATTTCGCATGCTTCTGGCAGTTCTCGGTTCATCGGCCGGCGGGCCAGTCCCTTCGAGTTTTTCGTGATGCTGTACTGCCTTTACTCGGATTTGTTGCCTGCGCGATCATCTGGTGGAAGCTTCCCCACCTCGCCAAAATCGTCGGCGGCATATGGTTCGCCATTGGGATCCTCTACGTAGGCTACAAGACGAACTGGTTCCGATCGGCCCCGGTTATGATCGACTTCAGCGACCAATAAGGCCCGGCTGTATGTTTTCAAAGTACTTCCGGGGTGTCGTTCCCAGCGTCCTTCGGAACATCGCGATGAAGGCGCTCGGAGTGCTGTAGCCGGCTTCCAGCGCCGCGCTCGCGATCTTTTCTCCCGCGGCAAGCAGTTGTAGCGATCGCAACAGCCGAAGCTGCTGGCGCCACTTTCCTAAAGACAACCGAGTTTCGTGGCGGAACAAGCGCTCAATCGTGCGTTTACTCGCGCCTGCTCGTTTGCACACCCAGTCCAGAGAAACAGATTCTCCGAGGTCTGATTGAAGAGCCTCCGCTACACGCGCGGCTCGGGCATCAGTGGGAGTGGGAAGTTGAAGTGGCACTGCCTTCACCATTTCGAGCTGGTCAATCAGCACGTCGATCAGGTGCGCCTGGACCTTCGATCTGCGACTTAGATTCGCGTGGGTGCACAGGTGGACGATCAGATGCTGGAGCAGAGGAGACACGTTGATCACGCAGCAGGTCCGCGGCAGGCGGCGTACCATTCGCGCACGTAGATAGACCGTCCGCATGGAGACCGCGCCTGACATCTGGATGCTGTGCGGGATCCCAGCCGAGATCCATACGGCCCGTTGAGCAGGAACTACCCATATACCGGCCTTCGTATGTACGGTCATTACGCCTTGGCAGGCGTAAAGGAGTTGATCCTCCGGGTGCACGTGTGCCGGAATCACGTGTCCGTGTTCCAGATCGTAGGCCAACGCCGTGACGGGCGACGGTAACCGTGGGCACACATGGACCGCTTGTCGTAATTTCGACATTAATTGTCACAATAACGGAATACAGACGCAATTACAAAGGCGTAGGCTGTTCTCGAGTTCAATAACAGACTTTGATCTTAAGGAGATCAGCATGCTCGGGTCAACCAACATCGTTGCATTCGTTCCGATTACGGATGGAGACAAGGCACGGGCATTTTATGAGGGTGTGTTGGGGCTGCGCTTCGTCAAGGACGATGCCTTTGCGCTCGTGTTTGAGGCCCATGGGATCATGATCCGGGCGGCGAAGATGAAGGAGTTCGCGCCGGCGCAGTACACCGTGCTGGGATGGCAAGTTTCCGAGATTGAGGGTATGGTGCGCGCTCTGGCGAAACGGGGCGTAAAGTTCGAGATCTTCGGATTCTTCAAACAGGACGCACTGGGCATCTGGACCGCGCCTACTGGAGACAAAGTAGCCTGGTTCAAGGATCCGGACGGGAATATCCTCTCGGTGTCACAGCACGTTTGACAGGCCAGAAGACGTGCCACTGGGCACCAATTTTCGCGCGACCTTTGCGCGGGAAACAGGGCTTTGGCGCCCGACACAACAATCCCCATATCTGCCGAAATCAGCAAGGAGCAGGCATCGAATTACTCAATGCTTGATTACTCCATTCCTATCACTCCACGTTCCAGCCACTGACCTCAACAGCGGGCTTCACAGCACCCAATTCGCCAGCGCGATACGTCGCGGTTACTTCACGCTTTTCGCCAGGCAGGAGAAAAATATAATTGTCTTCCCATACAACCGGAAGGATCTCCTCCCCCTTGGGTCCTTTTGCAATCTTCAGCCGCACAAAGAACGCCACGCCCTTGCTCGGATTCTCGACAGTCACATGCGTAATTGCCTCTTCGCCTTTGTGCTCCGTGCGACCGGTAACTTTGAGCTTGACTTTGGGCAACTGCGAGATCGCTGTGAAATCCGCATACGCCGCCGTCGGAGTCATCCACCAGGTCGATTTCGCCCAGTCGAGCGTTTCCGGCTTGGTCGAGAGCCAGTAGAAATTCGATCCGACGACTCTTCCGGTGGAGTCTTGCAGCTTCAGGACAAGGAAGTAGGTATTGCTCAGGCCGGAAACGTCGGGCAGCATGAAAATTTTAGCGGTACTGTCAGCCGCCGCATCCAGCGGGTTTTCCTGTGAGAACTTCTCGGTCGCGTCGAGGTTGTAGATTTTCGTGATGAGCTTCAGGCCCTTCACATCGGTGTACTGGCTGCTAACGACCCAGATCGAGTGATCGTCGTATCCATAAACAGGATGCAGAGGTTCCATCGCCCGCTTGGCGCCAAAATATCCGCCGCCCGGACGTAGGTAGTAATCATACAAATGCCAGATCATCGAAGGCCACGCATTGTTCAGCATCCACTGAACGACGCCGGTGGACTGATATTTGTTGCGGCTGTACGCTTCATACATCGCTCGAACGCCTTCATAGGTCTGCATCTGCGATTTAATGGCGAAGTCTTCCACGTTATCCGATTTCCCGTAGCGATTTGCCAATGCCTCGCTGAACACGTTGATAGTTTTGAATTCGCCGCCGCCGGCGTGGTAGTTCCATACATCATCGGCGGGCCACAGGTGATCTTTGCCAACCATCGCTCGAATGCTCTCGATCGGTGGAACCGCAGGTCCCATGCTGGTTTCAGTGTTGAATCCATACGCCCCGCCGCAACCCCCGGGGTTGCACAGCTTGCGTCCCGGCTGCCCTTCGGGCGTATCGACCTGCCAATAGGAAGGCGCGATGTATTCATACGGCCCGGACATCTTTACGCCACTATCGCCGGTGACGCTCGTCTTCTTTCCAGTCGCCGATGACACCACCGGATTTGGCCACAGCAATTCCTTTTCTATGTCGAGATACATCTGCTCGACATCCGGCGGGGGAGGATTGTCGCTGCCATTCAGCCACATGACGAGACTCGGATGGCTACGCAGCCGATAAATCTGATCCCGCAGCGACTGCTTGGCGATTTCGAAATCCTGCGGCTGCCAGCGCGGCCAGCGCTCCCAGAAATCGCAGCAGCACCATCCCGCCATGACCAGGATTCCGTGCCGATCGGCGATCTGATAGAACTCCTCGGACTCAAGCTTGCCCTCCAGGCGCACCGTGTTGAGGCCCATATCTTCGACGTAACGGAATTCGTCATGTAGACGCTCGGAGTTCTCGCGCAGCATCATGTCGGGAGTCCAGCCTCCCCCGCGAATCAGAATGTTTTTACCGTTGATATGAAAGGCGCGTCCGCCCACGGAATTGAAATCGGAAGTAACCTCCCGAATCCCGAACTCAGAGTCCGATTTGTCGCTGACACTACCGTTGAGCTCAAATTCCATTTTGAGCTTGTACAGATTGGGAGTGCCCATCTGCGCTGGCCACCATAGCCGGGGATTCGAGAAAACCAGCTGCGGGAACTTATCGGGCGTGAAGGTGACGTCCTTTGACTGGTTTGCCCCGAGTTCGACATCCTGCTCGAACACTGCGTTCTCGATCTGCCCCTTGAGCTTTCCTTTGACCGGCTGATCGTTTCCGTTCTTCACCTGCGCCGTAACCGTGAGTTGCGCGTTGTCGTTCGCAGGAGGATTCAGCTTCGAAACCACCGTCGGGTACCGCAGCGCAACCGGTCCGCTCGTCGTTAAATACACTTCCCGCCAGAGCCCCATGTTTTTGTCCGGGGGAGCCGGGTTCCAGTCCACAAATGTGATCGCGAGGTCGTGATCAGTCGGTGCCCATGCCTGCACCGCCAGCACATTTTCAGCGCCGGCCTTGGCACTGTCAGTGATGTTGAATTCATAAGTGGGCCATGCGCCCGCCACATCATCCGATTTCGCAATTTGTTTCCCGTTCAGAAAGATATTTGCGCGATAGTTGATGCCGTTGAACTTCAGCCAGATCGTCTTTCCTTTGTATGTCGCCGGAATCGTGAATGCCTTGCGATACCACCACGACACCGCAAATGGGCTGTCAGACGCCATCGCGATATTCGAGAAATTGCCCCCGATCGGATAATTCATCCCCGGAAAACTACGCAGGCTCATCCCGGGAAAGGGGTCGGGGAACGTCTTATCCTTCACCAAAGCGGCGACGACAGTGCTCGGGATAGTCGCGGAATGCCAGTCCTTTGCAGCAAACCCCGGAGTCGAGATCACCTCTCCTTTGGCGTCAACCTTCGCGGAAGTCTGCAGTTCCCAGCCTTCGCGCAGCATCACTCTACTTTCGCTTGCGACTTTTCCGGCAGGTGCGTTGGCCGCCTGCTGCTGAGCATTCACCAAGGAAGTGAAAGAAAGATGGAACAGCAGAAAAAGGACGGAAATAAATAGCCTGTTGGCTAATCTCATGATGCTCCTTTGTGGGTGCGGGTCCTGGTTCGCCACTGGGGTCTCAGAATTGTGTTGCACAAGGGATAACACTTCTATTAATTCGTTTCAATAGCCGATTTTCGCAGGCCGTCGATAGTGCGGCTCGAATCCCACCGGCCCGCGGTCTAACTCGAATTGAGCGTCGCCGGTCAGCATTTTGGGGCGATCCCGTAGTTTATAATTAAAAATTCGCTTTCCACCCTGGAGTGATAAGAACATGATTCGCTTTCTACAGCAGTCTGGCCAGACGACGAAGTATATCCTCGGAGGTCTGCTCTTGATCATCTGTGCCTCGATGGTCATCACGCTGATTCCCGGCGGCTTGGGAACGGATATCCTTGGCACTGGCCCGGGCAAGGGTTTTGTAGCCAAGGTCGACGGCACCGAAATCTCAGCCGATGAAGTCCGTCTGACAGCGAGGCAGATGTTGCAGCAGCAGATGCCACAGGGCAGCTCCGCAAATATGAGTATGCTGCTGCCTTTCTTTTCGCAACGCGCTGCTGAACAGTTAATCACGCGGCAGGCCCTGATCAGCGAAGCCAGGCATATGGGCTTGCGCGTCAGCATGGGGGAAGTTAAAGAAGAACTGCAGCACGGCCGTTATGCCGCCACGTTCTTCCCAGGAGGTAACTTTATTGGCCAGCAGGAATACGAAGACATGCTGCAGCGAGCCAATTTGACACCCACGAAGTTTGAAAACTCCGTGGCCGACGATCTCCTGCTGGCAAAACTCCAGGCGCTGATTTCCGGCAGCGCCAGTGTGAGTGACAATGAGATTCACGACCAGTTCGTCAAACAGAACACAAAAGTGAAGTTCGACTACGCGCTGCTAAAGCAGGATGATCTCAAAAAGGGCCTACGTCCCACCGAAACCGAGTTGAAGGCCTTCTATCAGAGCCATCTTTCTACCTATGCCAACTCGATCCCTGAAAAGCGGAAAGTCAAGTACGCGGTCATCGATAGCAACAAAATCGAGTCGGGTAATCAGGTCACGCAAGATGATCTGAATAACTATTACCGGGACCATCGGGATGCCTATCGTGTCCCCGAGCAGGTGAAGGTCAGCCACATTCTGATCAAGACCCCTCTGGCGGGTCCCGACGGTAAGGTTGATGAAAAGGGAGCCGCCGAAGCGCAGCACCGCGCCGAAGACCTGCTGAGGCAGATCAAGAGTGGAGCGAAGTTTGAGGATCTGGCGAAGAAGTACTCGGAAGATCCCGGCAGCGCCAAGGAAGGTGGTTCGTTAGGCTGGATTGGGCGTGGTCAGACCGTACCGGAGTTCGAGAAAACTGCCTTCTCACTCCCGAGGGGACAGATCAGCGATCTGGTCAAAAGCAGCTATGGCTTCCACATTATCCGCGTCGACGACAAGCACGATGCACATCTGAAGTCGTTGGATGAGGTCAGGAGCGACATCGAGCCCGTCCTCAAACACCAAAAGGCGCAACAGATCGCTCAGAAACAGGCAGACGGTTTGTTGAAAGACGCGCGCAGCACAACTTTGGACGCAGCTGCGGCCAAGCAGGATATCCCGGTGATTACCTCGGATTTCTTCGCAAAGCGCGATATGCTGCCCGGTCTCGGGCCCTCACCGCAATTCATGGAAGCGGTATTTGCGGCGCAAGAAAAAGCCCCGCCCGATATGGCTCCAACCTCGCAGGGCACGGCTGTCTATGAACTGCTGGCGATCAAGCCACCCGCAACACCAACATTCGAGGAGATTCGCTCCCGCGTCGAAGACGAATTCAAGACCGAACAATCGCGAACGCTGCTGACTCAAAAGGCCCAGGAACTCTCAGATCGCGCCAAAGCCGAACATGACCTGAAGAAGGCTGCCAAGGAACTGGGCGCAACAATGAAAACTAGCGACCTGGTCCTGCCCGATGGCCAAGTGCCCGACATCGGTTCCATGTCAGGCCAGGCGTCAGTCGCCTTTACCATGAAGCCGGGCGAGATCAGCGGCCCGATCACGAGCGGTAGCGATGCCGCCGTGCTTCAGATCGTTGATAACCAGCAGCCGACGGATGCCGATTTCACCGCCAAACGCGATCAGATCCGTGATTCTCTCTTGCAAGGTAAGCAGCAGGAGCGTTTCGGGCTCTTCGTCTCGAACCTAGTCGATGAGATGACGAAGTCCGGCAAAATAAAGAGGAACCAGGAAGAGCTCAAAGCGCTGACTCGCACCGCGAGCGAATCCGGAATGTAGCGGCGGTGTCATGTCTTTTGCACGGGCCGCGGGCATTCTCCTCCATCCAACATCTCTGCCTTCTCGCGGCGGGATCGGCGATTTCGGTCCCGCTGCCTACCGTTTTGTAGATTTTCTTGCATCGGCACGCCAGGGAATCTGGCAGGTACTGCCGCTTGGGCCTCTGGGCTACGGAAACTCGCCGTACTCTTCCACCTCCGCGTTCGCTGGCAACCCGTTGTTGATCAGCCTCGAACGCCTGGCCGATCATGGCTGGATTGACCGCGGGCTATTGGATCCTCTACCGTCCGCCTCAGGAGCGATTGAATACGATCGAATCTTCCCGCAGAAGCTTCCGCTTCTGTTCGAGGCGGCGCATCATTTCCTGCGATCCGGTTCCCGCGAAGCTCTTGGCCGGCTCGAGAGTTTTCGCGTGGAAAATGCCTGGTGGCTCGAAGATTTCACACTATTCGACGCTCTGCGCGCCCGTCACAAACTCGAGCCCTGGAATCGATGGCCTCAAGAACTCGCCATTCGCCAACCCGCCGCTCTGGAAAAGGTTCGTCAGGAACTTGACGATGACATCCTTGTCAGGAGTGCCCTGCAGTTTGCGTTCTACGAGCAATGGCGTGCGCTGTGCCACTACTGTGCGGACCGCGCCATTCGCGTCGTCGGCGACGTCGCGATTTTCGTCAATTACGATAGTGCCGACGTATGGACCCATCCTGAACTCTTCCGCCTTGACGCTAACCTCGAACCGGAGGTGGTCGCTGGCGTCCCTCCTGACTTCTTCAGCAAGACCGGACAGCGTTGGGGTAACCCGCTTTATCGTTGGGACGTCATGAAGCAGCGCGGATATGAATGGTGGGTTCAGCGTTTACGCTGGGCGACCAAGCATTGCGACTACATCCGCCTCGATCATTTTCGCGGATTCGATCAGTTCTGGGAAATTCCGTCACACGATCCAACCGCGGTGAACGGCCACTGGGTTGACGGTCCGCGGGATGATTTATTCGCTAAATTACGCGAGGTACTCGGCGGGTTGCCCTTCTTCGCCGAGGATCTCGGCTACATTACCCCCGAGGTCCACGCTCTTCGCAATCGCCTGCAGATTCCCGGTATGGCGGTGCTGCAGTTTGGCTTCGGTGACGAGGGCGCGCATATGTACCTGCCACATCGCGCAGCCGGCAAGGTGATCTACACGGGAACTCACGACAACGATACGGTCGTCGGATGGTGGCATTCCGGCGCCGCTGTGCACGAGCGCCGCAATGCCGAATCATATCTGGGCTGCTCCGGCGATGGCATTCACTGGGCTTTCATCCGAGCTGCCCAGAGCTCTCCGGCATGCCTGAGTGTTGTCCCTCTACAGGACGTCCTAGGGCTCGGCAGCGAAGCGCGCATGAACACGCCCAGCGTTGATGGCGGAAACTGGCGCTGGCGTTTCGCCGAGAGCCAATTGAGCGGAAACATCGCCACGAAGCTTGCCCTTCTGGCCGAAGTGACCGACCGTCTCCCAAAACCATTCCGCACTCGTTCCGACGACAGCTTCTTCGCCTGAAGATTGTTCTAGTCCCAGCTGCACCGCGGCGAAAGCCGAGCGGTGGGATGGGCCATAAAAGTGGGCCCCGGGGGGACGACAGAATCGCCACGTGGGCTCTCCTAACGGAAAAGCAACCCCGGTAAATGTGAACAGGGCGTTAAAACCGACCCGTTTTTCCATGAAATCGTGTATAGAACGTATGGAGCCCCCACTGTGACCGAGCCGATTATCGAAGCCGTGGCCATCGAGAAATCCTATCCGCAGCCCGACGGCACCCGCATCCAGGTCGTGGGCGCGACCAATCTTGCGATCGAACCAGGCAAGATCATCGCTCTGTTGGGTCCGTCCGGTTGCGGAAAATCGACGCTCCTGCGAATTCTTACCGGACTCTCGCGGCCATCATCTGGAACGCTGCTCTGGCATGGCAAGCCCCTGGATGGTCAGACTCCCAATGTCGCCATCGTCTTTCAAAGCTTCGCTCTCTTTCCTTGGCTGACTGTCATCCAAAACGTTGAAGCCCCGCTGGAAGCCAAAGGCGTTCCCGATGTCGAGCGGCGAAAACGGGCTTTGCGGGCCCTCGATACAGTGGGTCTCGACGGCTTTGAAACCGCCTATCCCAAAGAACTCTCCGGCGGGATGAAGCAGCGCGTCGGATTCGCGCGCGCTCTGGTGGTCGAACCCGAGGTGCTCTTCATGGACGAGCCTTTTTCCGCGCTCGACGTTCTCACCGCCGAGAACCTGCGCAACGAACTTCTGGAACTATGGCTCAACAAGAAGATGCCCACCAGCGCCATCTTCATCGTGACTCACAACATCGAGGAGGCCGTCATGCTCGCGGATCGCGTCATGGTGCTAGGCAGAAATCCGGCGCGCGTCCGCACCGATTTCAATATCCGGTTGAAGCATCCCCGCGACCGCAAATCGGCTCGGTTCGTGGAACTGGTCGATTACGTCTACAAAGTGATGACCGAACCGGAGGCCGAACATACCTTGCCTGACGCGGAAGCGACTGCGGAAATCATTCTGCCCCCTGAGGGCTTGCCAAGAGAACCGTTCAAAAAGCAGGAAGCCCCGATCCGCACTGTGCGCTATCAGATGCTACCCCACGCGCGAGTAGGCGGAATTGCGGGGCTGCTGGAACTGCTCCGCGACCGCGCAGGTCGTGAAGATTTGTTCCGATTGTCGGAAGAGCTGGTAATGGACGTCGAAGACCTCCTTCCCATTCTCGAAGCCTGCGTGCTCCTAGGTTTTGCGCTTCTGAAGGAAGGCGATGTCCAGATCACGTCGCAAGGAGTTGCATTCGCCGACGCCGACATTCAGCGCCGCAAAATCCTGTTCCGCGAGGCTGCGCTCCAGCACGTAACCATACTCAAGCAGATCGACAGCATCCTCAAGCGCAAGGCGGATCACTCCATCAACGACGAGTTCTTTCACGATATCCTCGACGAGCATTTCGCCCAGGATGAAGTTCAGCGCCAGTTTGAAACCGCCCTGAACTGGGGGCGCTACGCCGAGATTTTTGACTATGACCGCGAAAAAAATCTGTTGATTCAAGCAGAACCGCCGGTTCCGACGGATGCTCCCGTAAATACGCCCGCACAGACCTGACGATCTCGTAGAGCTGAACTGGGCCGAGTTTTTTCTTTGGGTTCTTTGCGGATTTTCTTTGCGATCTTTGCAGTTAAAGATTTAGCCGGCCCAATGAAGAGATCAACCATCAACCCAAGAGGGTTCTCGGCCTATCGCCTCTGGACGCAAATCCCGCGCGTCGAGATCTCCTATCTTCCCGACCTGCTGATGTTTGCTGCCGCCATGGCGCTCTTCTATGGCGTGCTCCAGGTCGCCCGCACGTGGTTTGGTCCTTTCAACCCGGAAGTAGAAATCTCGCGCAGTCCCTGGGCGTTACCCGCGTACGCAGGCTACTCGCTCCTGCGTATTGCAATCGCCTACGGGCTGAGTCTGGTGTTCACGCTAGTCTACGGATACATCGCCGCCTACAACCCGAAAGCCGAGCGCTTCATGATTCCCCTGCTCGACGTGCTGCAATCGATTCCGGTACTCAGCTTTCTACCGGGCGTGATGCTTGCCATGGTTGCACTATTTCCGGGCCGCCAACTCGGAGTCGAAGCTGGCGCGATCCTACTGATCTTCACCGGACAGGTCTGGAATATGGCGTTTAGTTTCTATGCTTCGCTGAAGAGCATCCCGAAAGAGATGCGCGAAGCCGCGTCGATCTATCGCTTCAGCTGGTGGCAGCGCTTCATAGAAATGGAATTGCCTTACGCCGCGATTGGGCTGGTGTGGAATTCTATGATGTCCGTCGCCGGCGGATGGTTCTTTCTCATGGCCTGCGAGATGTTCGTCCTCGGCTCGCGCGATTTCCGGCTGCCGGGCTTGGGATCCTATCTCCAGACGGCCGCCAGCGCCGGCGACACACGCTCCATCCTTTGGGGCGTCGTCACCATGATTGCGGTGATTGTGCTTCTTGATCAGTTTATTTGGCGCCCTGTGATCGCGTGGGCAGAGAAATTCAAGTTCGAACAGGTCGAAAGCACCAATGCGCCGCGCTCTTGGGTGCTCAACGTTTTGCGCCACTCGCACAGTTTTTCGAAGCTCAGCAGTCGAACGGTACAGCCATTGCGCGAAAGGTTAATGCTGTTCTTCGCGCGCGAGCGTCACGATGAGCACTCCGCACAGGTCAGTCCGTGGAAAACTTGGCTGACACGCGCTCTGGCTATCGCAGCCCTAGCCGGTGTCAGCTACGCAATTGTGCGGGTTGCAATGATACTCTCGGGTCTGCAAAAAGCCGACTTGCAGGAAGCAGGCATCGGACTTGTCGCCACTTTTGTCCGTGTGAATCTCGCCCTCGTGCTCGGTGCACTATGGACGATCCCCGTCGGCGTCGCCATTGGCTTTAACCCCAAACTGGCACGCATCGCCCAGCCCCTTGCCCAAATTGCTGCCTCCATCCCTGCGACCGCACTCTTTCCCGTGGTATTGCTGCTGCTGATCAAAATCGGCGGAGGCCTTGGCTTAGGGTCCATCATCCTTCTATTATTAGGAACGCAGTGGTACATCCTGTTTAACGTCATCGCTGGTGCTATCGCGATCCCGACGGACCTGAAGGAGTGCTGCTCGGTTTTCCGGCTCGAAGGGATCGAGCGCTGGAAAAAGCTCATTTTGCCAGGCATCTTCCCCTACCTGGTGACAGGCTTGGTGACGGCCTCAGGTGGCGCATGGAATGCAAGCATCGTCGCCGAGTACTTCCACTTCAAAGGCCACACTTACACCACGGTTGGCCTTGGTGCCACGATCAGTCAGGCGACCGACACCGGCAACTTCGATCTGCTCCTCGCCTCCACTATCCTGATGGCTGCAACTGTCGTGACTACCAATCGTTTGGTATGGCGGCGACTCTACGCGTTGGCCGAAACGCGTTACCGCTTGGAAACCTGACGCGGTCCGCTGGCTCCGGCGTACTTCGTTATCTAAGTACCGATACTCAAGTTGTTTTCCTCCCGATTCCCGGGCACGCCCTGAGCCAAGTCGAAGGGTGTCCTTCTGGGTTCTCGCCTTTGATTTCATCAGATTTTAATGTGCTCTTCATTCGCCTGAAACGCGTTTTGGATACGGATATACCATGCCCTCAAACCAGCTTCACTCGAATGAAACGCAGAGTGATGTGTTGTCTCGAGTCACTCAATTCCCTGGCTTAGCCGGGAAATTGACGCCGGTAGGCAAGATCAGAGATCTCTATCGCCGAGTGCAACGCTCATCGCAGGGCTTTTGTCTCGAAAATCTCCTGGCCGAGATGCGCATCGAGTTGAAGGTCCGTTATGCAGATCAGGATCGCGTTCCAACCACGGGCCCCGTGGTTGTGGTCGCCAATCACCCTTACGGCGTACTCGATGGTGCTCTCCTGACGGTGCTTCTCACTCGCGTTCGTCCAGATCTGAAAGTTCTCACCAGTTTCCTGCTTGGCGACATCCCCGAACTGCAGCAGAACTGCATTTTCGTCGATCCTTTCCAAACCGATTGCTCCATCGAATCCAATCGAAAGGCAATCCGCGAAGCGCTCTGCTGGCTCGACCGCGGTGGCATGCTTGCGATTTTTCCCGCGGGAGAGGTTTCACAGTTTCACATGCCGGCTGCCCACATTGCCGATCCGGAATGGAACGACACAGCCGTGCGCCTAATCCGCCGCACCGGCGCGACAGCTCTGCCCGTGTATTTCTGCGGACACAACGGCGTTGGGTTCCAACTCCTGGGCATGATTCATCCTAAGTTGCGCACTGCCTTTCTCCTTCAGGAATTTCTTAAGCAGGAAGGCAAGACCGTGGAGGTGCGCGTGGGAAGCCCTGTTCCCGCCCATGCCATCGAAACGATTGCCAGCGATCACGAAGCCATCGAATATCTCCGCTGGCGCACTTACCTGCTGGCCCGGCGCAAAAAGGCCGAGACCCCATGGCCGATGGCGTTGCGCACGAAGATCGCCTCCAAAATCCACGAGCCTATTGCTGACCGCATTCCCGAGGACCTGCTGGCACGAGAAATCCAGACTCTCTCAGGCGATCGCTGCCTCGCCGAAAACGCCGAATTCTCGGTGCACCTTGGAATGGCAAGCGAGATCCCGCAGTTGCTTCTCGAAGTCGGACGTCTCCGCGAACTGACTTTCCGTCGTGCCGGAGAAGGCACGGGAAAGGGCCGCGATCTCGACTCCTTCGACGACTACTACTGGCACGTCCTGCTGTGGAATAAATCGAGGCGCGAACTCGTGGGAGCCTACCGCGCCGGCAACTCTGCCGAAATCCTCATCACAAAGGGCGTTGAGGGACTCTATACCAGCACCCTGTTCCGATACGATCAGCGGCTGTTTCAAAAGCTCGGGCCGGCGTTAGAATTGGGTCGTTCCTTCGTGCGTCCCGAGTATCAGCGTCAATATGCTCCGCTGCTCCTGCTGTGGAAGGGGATTGCCCGCCTAATTTCAACCCGTCTGGAGATCCCCATTCTTTTCGGAGCCGTCAGCATCAGCAACGACTACAACAACGCGTCCCGTGAAATGATCTACCGATTCTTCCAGTCGCGGATGCAAGATGATGGACTGGCTGGGCTGATCGAACCGCGTCGTCCATTCCGACCTGAGCTGTTGCAGCGTTGGGATTGCCGCGCCATGTGTCTTGCTCTCCGTGACCTCGACGAGCTTTCCGAGCCAATCACTGACGTGGAAGCCGACGGAAAAGGCTTGCCGATTCTGCTGCGGCAGTATGCAAAAATCGGCGGCAAACTTCTCGGCTTTAACGTCGACCGCAAATTCTCGAACGTGTTGGATGGTCTGGTCGTGGTTGACCTGCGCCAAACGCACACGACCGTGCTAGACCGCTACATGGGACGCGAAGCCGCCCAACGCTTCCGCAAAGTCCACGGCGTTGTATCGAATGCCGACGTCCAGAGTGTTGGGAATAGCTGACCCAGGTAGCGACCGCCGCCTCGGCTGTGCGGCGAAAGCGAAGCGAGCCGCTCGTGCGGGGTCGCGGATATTCTTCGTGTCTGCGGGCAACTCGACATTCGACTCACCCCAAATAGGAGAGCTTCAACCTGAGCCTGAGAAAACGATGCGGAGCGCGAGGCGGCGAGAGAAAAGAGTCCACGGCGCAGGCCGTAGGACATCCGCAGAGAACGAGCCGAGGTCGGTAGCGGCGACCCGAAGAGTTGCGGGTCTGACCGTCGTTTCCAGCAGTTACCGCTGTTGATGGTCCTTGGCAGGCAAAGCACACGTCTGCTCCCCGCGTTTCAGCACCTCCTCTAATGCGCGCCCCATTACCGCGAGTTCTTCGCCGCTCATCAATTGCTGCAATCGCTCGAACATTTGCCGCTCCTCTTTTCTGATGTGTTCGGAGAGCCTCTGAGCGAACTCGCTGATTTCTGCAGCAGAAAGACGTTCCGCCTCTGCTTCGGCAAAGCGAGTCCGCATCCACCCATGGTCCTCCTGTAACTCCGTTATCAGAGGATTCAGTTCGACGAATTCTTGTGCCCTCGAAAATACGAATTGCTCTTCCGCCTCAAAATGAACGCGGATTTCAGCACGGAAATGCTGCGCAATTTCTAGTTGCCACGCGACTAACTCAGATTCAGGAATGGGCGAAGCCCGCTCGATTCGGACGCACAACGCGAGCGCGTGCTGATGCTGTCGTGATAGTGGAACCAGGTTCTTGTCGCGCAGCATGAGTAATCAGGAACTCACAGTCAGGGTCGAGATGTCTTCGGCCGCGATTGGTTCCACAGCCGCACGCACGGTCAGCCAGTCCGTACGCACCCGCTCCCACTCCTGGATCAGCATACCGTTGGCTTCAAAGAAGCCGCGGATGCGGTACCGCTCCCATCCTGCGATCTCCTCCAGAATCGGGGCCAGCACGGCCAGCGCACTCGTGCTGAGTACCGTTCTTTTGGCAATCTGCGATACGTTGCGCGATTCCGACACGGCGATTGTCAACCCATCCCTGGCGTTGATATGCAACATCACGTGGATGTCGGAACTCCCGTCCCCGGTATAGATGACATGATCGGGCCCGGCAACTGTTTCCACGAGCAAATTGTCGAGAACTGCGACTTTCCCGTATCCCGCAGTGGTGCGCACGATCGTATCGATCTCACCAGAAGGTAGGTAACGGAATTCCGTTCCATAAATGTGATCAGCAGGCACGACATCTGCCAAAGCCGAGCGCACAATTTCCACCGGAGCTGCCGATAGCACGTAAAAATCGAATTGATGCCCGTCGATGCCCGACTCAAGCAGCCGATACAAAAGCTTAATGTCGCTCTTCAGCCGGATTCGCTTTCCGACTTCGCGAAGATGTTCCTTGCGCACCTTCGCGCGGAATTCCGGGTCATGCAATAGCAAGTACGCGAGTTCGGCCCCCTGCTGCACCAGGTTGATCTGGGCCATCCCTTTGGCCTTGCGCTCGAACTCTTCAGTAGGAATTCCAACCAATTCCGCCAGAACATAGCCCGAGTCGTTGAACGTCAGCGTCTGGTCGAAATCGCTCGCGAAGATATAGCGTTTTAAGAAGTCGTCTCCCATATCATTATTTGATTCACGGCGCGAACCATTAGCCTATAAAAAGAATTGATTTAGATTATATGCTCGTAAAATCACTGGTTTGAGCGTTACTCCATGCAATTTCGATGCAACCTCAATGAATAAACAGAGCGATCCCACACAGCGGTTCCACATCATCACCGGCGGCCCGGGATCGGGGAAGAGTTCGATGATCGAAGGCTTGCGGCAGCGCGGCTTTCGATCGGCACCGGAAGCCGGTCGCGCCATTATTCAGGATCAGGCGGCGATTGAAGGACGCGCTCTTCCCTGGTCCGATCGTTTGCTGTTCGCCGAACTTATGCTTGCCTGGGACATTCGCTCCTATCACCTTGCCGAAGAACACCAGTCACCGGTGTTCTTCGATCGCGGCATCCCCGACGTTCTCGGGTATCTGCGCTTGTCGAATCTTCCGGTGCCCGAGCACATGAACAAAGCGGCTGCTCTTTTTCCCTACAGCCGGACCGTGTTCATTGCACCGCCGTGGAAGGAAATCTTCCGCCAGGATCGCGAACGCAAGCAGGATTTCGACGAAGCCCAGCGCACCTATGACGCATTGGTCTGCGTCTACCACGCTCTCTCTTACAATCTGGTCGAGCTGCCGCTCGCCGACGTCGAACAACGCTGCCAATTCATCCTGGCCCGGCTAAACATGAAAACGCATTGCACCAGAGGGTAACGGCCAGCAAGTCAGATTTTCTTGGCGACCTCTGTGCCCGGTTAGCGATCCTTGCGGGACGGGGACAGCATCTTGCGCTGGCGGACTATGCGGCGCTTCGCCAGAAACCCAGCCTTTACTAAATCCCCGACCCGCGTCCAAAATAGAAGGTTCAACTTAATTTGAATTTAGAAAGAGGAGCCCTCATGACGGTAGCGACCGGAGAACTGATTCGCGCAATGAACTACGTGGAAGACATTACGGCGACTTTGCGCCGTATCTGCATTTACATCCCCAGTATGAGCCCCGACGAGCGCAAGCGTCTGGCGGAAGCGATGCACAAGGCCGCCGATTCATTTAACTCCTGTATCGCCGATCTAGAAAAGGCGGATAAGTAGGTGCCGGCGGTCCAGACAATTGCTGTCATTGGCGCGGGCATCATGGGACGTGGAATCGCTCATGCCTCCGCGCTTGGCGGCTACCGCACCATTCTTGAAGATATCCTCCCGGCAGCCCTCAGGAAAGCCGAGACTGAAATCCGCGCCAATCTCGACAAAGCTGTAGAATTGAACAAAGTCACAGCGGCCGATGCTGAGGCGGCCTTCCGTCGCCTCGAGTACGCAGGCTCCGTCGAAGAGGCCGCCCGTGAAGCTGATCTCGTCATCGAAGCTGTCCCTGAGGAGATGGAATCGAAGATCGAGATCTTTACTCTCCTCGACAAGATCTGCCGCCCCACGACAATCCTCGCTTCAAATACCTCTTCGCTAAGCGTCACTGAAATTGCAAGCGTTACCTACCGCGCCAAGAAATGTGTGGGGATGCACTTCTTCAATCCCGTGCACAAAATGAAGCTACTCGAAATCGTGCGCGCACTCGAAACGGATGAAGACACCCTCGCTACCGCTGTCGAAGTCGGTAAGCGCATGGGCAAAGAAGTAGTCGTAATCAAAGACAGTCCCGGCTTCATCACGAGCCGAATCAACGCAATGATCGGCAACGAAGCTTTCTGTATGCTGCAGGAAGGCATTGCGTCAGCTGAGGACATCGACAAGGCAATGAAGCTGGGGTTGAATCACCCCATGGGACCATTCGAATTAGTCGACCTGATAGGTCTCGACACCCGCCTCAGCATTCTCGAATACTTACATAAATCCCTGGGAGATAAGTACCGTCCCGCACCCCTGCTGGTCCAGTATGTAAAAGCCGGAAGACTAGGCCGCAAGTCCGGCCGTGGGGTCTATGAGTACCCCGAAACCCGGCAGCAGCCGTAATGGAGGGACAGCCGCCTCGGCGGTCCGCGGAGCGAAGCTCCGCGCGGGCGACGCTTCCCAACGCCCCTGGATACGGTATTCGCAGCGTCCGAGCGGGACAGCCAATGCGGCGGTCCCCACAGAAACCGGAAGAGCCGCGGTTAGAAACTAAACCGGGCCTGCAGTTGTATAGTCCTGCTTGCGAGCGCCGCCCCGGCAACTCCGAAATTTGAGTTCACGCTGGTCACTGCTCCTGTCGGATCCACAGCCCCCAGAGCCCCATCAATCGTGGCCACATTAATGTTGGTCGTATTGAAAAGGTTAAATATATCGGCGCGAATCTCGAACCGTGCGGCCTCCCCGAGCACTTTATTCTTCGGCAGCCCGAACCCCTTTGCCAGGCTCAGGTCGATATCGTTATAGCCAGGTCCATTCAAACTGTTGCGATGAATTCCAGGAGTCGGTGCAGCGCCAGTCGCCGGAAAAGACGGCCCCGCCACAAACGTAGGCGGCAGAAAGAACTTCGTACCATCCCCACCATAATTCGGATTCGTCGCCTGCTCAAACTGGCTCTTGTCTGTGCTCGTTCCGAAACCGGAGAGCATTGCCGCTGGCCGCAATTGCCCATATCCGCTGTTCTGATAATAGAAGTTCGTGCTTGCGTTGTAGAACGGATCCCATGGGAAACCAGTATGCCAATTCCAGATTCCACTCACTGACCACCCGCCGGCAATCTTCTCGATCCAGCCGTGACTTCCATGGAAAAACACCGGCTGCCACAATCCATAAAGCTTGAACGCATTGCGCACGTCGTAATTCGAACGCCCATACGCATTCTGCGGATTGAACGGATAGGGATCCTGATAGTACGGCCCCGACAGTTGATCCATAGATCGCGCCCAGGTGTATGTCGCCGTCGCCTGGAAGCTATGCGAAAAAGTTGTGGCTGAATGTTGCCACCATGGCGTTGTAGTTCCCGTTCGCGATGTTTCCCCAGAAGTTGATGGTATTCACCAGCGGGTTCAGCGAGAAGCCATTAGCGGTGGCGATCGCATTCCAGTTGGAATGCGCCAGGAGGTGCCGGGACTGATTGCCGATGTATCCCAAGGTGAAGATCAGGTTCGGCGTAATTTGATCCTGAACGTCGAGCGAGTAGTGATAGTTGGCGATCGTCTTAGGATCCCCCTGGAACCCTGTCAGCACCTGGTTGCCGGCCGCAGGAAGATTCTCCGGAGTAAGTGTGGAGATCGCCGCCGGATTCGGCGCGTATCCGAAGATCGAATGAAGGTCGCCCGCGGTCTCGTAGAGAATTCCCGTGCCGCCGCAACTCGGGTTCGTCGTAAAAGGGAAATCGCAGTGAAAAAACGGCTTTGACGCATTCGGCGGATTGCCGGAGGCATTTGCGGTAATCGCGATTTCGTTCTGGTTATAGTTGATCCCGAATCCGCCACGCACCACCACTTTGTTCTGCAAACGAGTCGGGGACCAGGCAAATCCGACCACCGGCCCGAAATTCGTTTTCTGGGGCGTGTACAAGTTTCCGCCGATACGAATGTGCAGTCCGTCGAGCGGATTCGCGCCGGGCCCGAACAACATCACGTCCTGATTGTTTTGCTTCGTATAGAGAGAGTCAAAGTACGACCACCGCAAGCCCAGATTCAGCGTCAATGTCGGAGTCACCTTGAAGTCGTCCTGCGCGAACACTCCCCACAAGTTCTCTCGATCATCCTGCCGGTTCGCGAATGGAACGCCGGTCCGAAAATCAAATTGCCCTCCGAAATTCCCACCCTCGCCGTACGGGGCATCATTGGCGAAATCCCAAATGTTGTGAAAGCCAAACCCGGGCCGCGCGGCATAAATCACTTCGTTTAAATAGAAGAGCCGCGTAAGGTCGCCGCCCACACGAATGCTGTGCCGTCCCTGAATCTTCGTCAGGACATCGGAGAAGCTATAAGTCCACTGATTCAGAATGCTCGGGCCCGGCGGCCCGAAGTATTGCACCGTGGCCGCGCTGGTGTTGGCGGCAGTTCCACCGATCGTGTCAATCGAGGTCGCGGGCAGCCCGAATGGCTCCTGCGGATTGCTCGCCACTTCGTTCCACCGCCAACCCGCGGCATTCACGCGAGCTTCATTCAGCAGCGTGGCTGAAATCGTACGGTTCCAGATGGCTGTGTAGGCATTGTTCGTCTGCGAGTGATGCCACAGATTTGCCGATCGCACTGGCCCATTGAAGTTGGTGGTGCTGACCGGCACGTAATAGATCGTGAAAGTGACGCGGTCCTTTTGCGTCACATTTGCATCGACGCGGCCCGTGTACTGCATCTGCGACGTCTGCGTCGGATTAACGGTATTGAAGAAAGCGATGTCAGGAATTCCGTCCAGCCCCTCTCCCACGCCAGGAGAGCTTGGGTTCCCTCCGTAGGTCAGATCCTGCATTCCAAGTCCCGTCTTAATCGGGGAGCAAGATATTTCGCGGCAATACTGCCTCCCGTGGCCGCCGAGGTATCGAACTGCGAAGTCTCATACCAGCCCTGTGCCGTTGTCGAAGAGGCGAGCGGACTGGTCTCCCAGTTGAAAAAAGCGAAGATCTTGTTTTTCCAGATGGGTCCGCCGAGACTTCCTCCGTATTGATTGAATCGATTCTCGTCCCGGTTTAATCCCCGCGCGGCAGGCGTCCCCGGCTGGTTCGAGCCCACTCCATTCCACGCTTGGTAGGCATTCAGTCCCGGCCGCGATGCCTTAAAGAACGCGCTGCCATGAAACTGGTTGGAACCACCCTTGGTGATCACCTGGATCTGCGCGCCCGTAAACCGCCCATTCTGCGCGTCGTAACTGTTGGAAACGACTTTCATCGTCTCGACGGAATCTTCGCTGGGTGTGATCACCGACGTCCCACCCCACACCGCGCTGACCGTGCTGATTCCATCAATGTTGATGCTGTTGGTCTCATACTGCCCCCCGGCGTTCTGAACCTGTGGACCATTTTCTGTGGCGAAAATTCCACCCGATCCGCCAGGCGTGCCGCCCGGTCCCTGATTGCCCGGAAGATTGAAGGCCCCACCACCCGCTTGCTGCGAGGCGTCTCCAAATGTCCCGGGCGCAAGCTGCGCCAGTTGAAACACATCGCGATTGAAGGAGGGCATGTGTTGAATCTGATTACTGCTGATCGTTCCGCTGACGGTCGCTGTCTCAGTGTCCAGTGTCTGCACCGTTCCCGACACTGTAACGGTCTGCTGCACCTCTCCGAGGTCCATTTGAAGATCGAGAGAATTCAACTGCTCAGGAATGATCTGGACATGCTCCAGTGTTCGAGTCTTAAACCCCTGGTGCTCCGCGCTCAAGGAATATGGCGTTGGCTGTAGCGCGCTGAACTGGTATATGCCATTGGCGTCCGAGGTGGTCACCATCTTCTGATTGGTCGACATATTCGTGAGGGTCACAGTTGCGCCCGGGACCGCCGCCCCTTGCGGATCAGTCACCCGTGCCACGCAACGAAGCCCGGAACTGCGCATTGGCGAGTAATGAACTCGCAGAAATAAAAACCAGCAACCACAACGTACGGGGGATCGACAGAGACCAGCGCATGGTGCCTCCTCGTGCTACAACGCTTCGCCTTCGGATGGATTCACTACTGAATGGCGGTACACTTCTCCCAGAAATCTGGTTTTCTCGGTTGGACCTGCGGAATGCGTCTGATCCAGGGAAGGAAACTCATTCCATTGACTCGCGCCAGTAACCGCGCGATTGACTTGGTTGCAGTCAGGCAGAATTTGGTTGTTCAGAGCACGTAGTTTCAGCGTAGGGACAAGCCCGCGTGGATGTCCAACAGCGATTAGCGGGGACCAAAAAAACGAATGTTATGTCTAGGGGCGGACGCATTCGTCCGCTCCCCGAGCGCAGCGAGCGGATCAAGGCGTGGGTCTTCCACAGCTCGCTGTGTGGCTCTGTTCAAAAGGCCCTGACCAAACACGTGCAGCCTCTTGTTGAACGCCGTCGCGTCATCCCAGAACGCCGCATGTCCCACATGGGCCATCATGTGCACCTGCGCGTGGGGCATCAAAGACTTATGCTTCTCGACAGCGGCAGGTTTAACGATCGCGTCCGCGACTCCATGCGTAATCAGTACTGGTTTGCGGATCTTTGGCAGCAAGTCATCATTACTGAGTGAACGCGAGAACAATCCCTGACGCACATAGGGCGGGACAGAAAGGTTGTACTCCAGCATCAGAGACTGCTCGGATGCCGCCAATTCCTTCGGATAACACAGACGCAAGAGGCCTTTTGAACCTCGGATACTCGCGACGGCATCACTGGACAGGAAGTCTCCGAAAATCCCCAGAAGTTCTGGCGTCAGGACCGACATCGCATCCTCGCTGCCTAGCTTCGTCACAGCTCCGATGAAGTGAAGGCCGCCAATTCGGTCCTCACCATAGTGCCGGATGTAATCCAGAAAAACGAGCGGCCCGTACGACCAGCCACAGAGCACCGCATGATCCAGGTCTAGCGTCTCCATGACCGCATGCACGTCATCCGCCCAAAGCTTCGAGTCGTTATAGGCATCACGCGGCTTGGCCGAGCGGCCATGGCCTCGCAAGTCCATCGCAATCAACCGGTTATTCCCGACTAGCCCTGAGTCCATCTGACGACTCCATTGCAGCGAGCATTGCGACGCTCCGTGCAGAAACCAAATCGCACGCCCTTGCGGATTTCCACACTCCACCACATTCAGTTCGGCCCCGCCCCCGCCCGCGACCCGATGCGACTTCATGGTGTCCTCCTGATCGACGCTGTTTTGCGGCAGACCTGGGCGGCAGAGCAAGGCCAAACCGCCCCGAAATATAAATCGCGATTCGCCGTCGAAATACGACATGTGGTTATGTCGCTGGCTGCCGATCATGAAATCGATTGAACGGGCTGTTGCCGTCTAGTGGGAGCGCTTTACCGCCAATGACAACATCGCGATGGCGCCCAAGTTGTTGGATGTATCGGCGAGGTCGAGGGCTGAACGTCCTTCATTGTCACGGGCTGTCACATCCGCACCGTTTTCGAGCAGGAGGGGCATCGCGGTGGAGTAGCGGCTGGCGGCGGCGTACATCAGCGCGGTGCGCCCGCGAGTGTCTTTCTGATTTATGTTGGCGTGGCGGTCGATCAGGAGCTTTACCGTGTCCTTGAGGCCGTGAGCAGAGGCTTTCATCAGGGCTGTTATGCCTTCGCGGTCGGCTGCATTGGGATCGGCGCCGGCATCGAGAAGAATCGTCGTCACCTTGGGATCGAAGAAGCCGGTGCTCACCAAAAGGGTGACGCCGCGATGGTCCGGGGCATCGACTTTAGCTCCCGATTGAAGCAGCAGCTTCATAATCTCGAAGTGTTTGGTGAAAGCGGCATCGGATAAGGGAGGCCAAAGTACAGTTTGGGACGGGTTGACGGGCGCGCCGGCCTGGATCAGGAGCTCGACAATTTCCATATTGCCGGTACGGATGGCGGTGGTCATCGCCTCGGATTCGCTGCCGTTCGTGCTATCGATGCCATTCGCCGCTAACAACTCCCGTACCTTTTCGACGCAGCCTCGTTGTGCTGCCCGGGGAAGAGTATCGACCTTCGCGCAGAGTTCGGCGCGGTTCGGCTGCGAATTACCCAGAGATTCTTGGGACTGCAGGCGGAACGGGACGAGCAGTGCCACAGCAATAGGCAGAGTCACCAGAATTTGTTTCATTACCGCCCCGGCTGCAAGTGTAGCGCATTCTCCAGGGTAGAAGGTTGATCTCAGTTCAGCCGTTGGCATTCGCCACTAGCAGAATTGCCAGTATATAGAAGACGAACATCAGGGCGAGATACAGTCTTGCCCGCGAGTCAGACCCGGCGAACTCTTTCCACACGAACAAACCCCAGGCGGCAGCGACCATAGGAGCGGACTGGCCGATGGCATACGAGACCGCGAACGTCGTTGTGTTTCCAGCTACGAGATTGAAGACCGTGCCGGTGCCCCATATGAAACCTCCGAGCAGACCAAGGAGATGACCCGAGGCGGGTGCACGGAAAAAGCCACCGAACCCGAGCGGTTCGCCGACCAGCGGCTTCTTCATGAAATACACATTCCAGATGAAGCAGGAGAGCAGCGCGCCGAGTGTAAGAAATGTTGCTGCGCTATAGGGGGTGAGTGAGCGGCCACGCGTCATGGCGTATGTCATGAATGGGCTCCACAGACCCATTAATACACCCGACACAACGCACACCACGATGCTCTTGCGAGATGCCGCTTTCCCCGCCGCTCGGAGGTATCCGTAAGCCTGGCCGTCGAGGATAACGGCAATGAGCGCGCAGGCAACACCCGACATCAGCAGCAGTGCACTGCCTTTGGGTTGCAGAATGTAGTTCAACACCACCCCCACCACCAGGGCGATGCCGATCGAGACGGGGAAGGCAACAGCAAGGCCCGCCATATCAATCGCCGCAACCAATAGCAGATTGGCTAAGTTGAAGATGGCCCCACCGACGAGCGCCGAGATGATATTTGAACCGCTGGTGGCCTGAACGTTATTTACAAAGCTGGAAGAGTCCTGACCACTGCTCCCCATCGTGAGCGCGAGAATCAAAGAAATTAGGAAAATTCCGATCGCGTAGTCCCAGTAGAAGAGCTCGAACCGATAATTCTTGACACCTTTGTAGGTGTTTGCCCATGAGCCCCAACAGATGGCACTTGTGATCATCATCAGCAACGCAATGCTGAGGCTTGGCGGCGTAAACATGAGTGTCCCCCTGGAAAATGTGTAACTGTACTCTTCTTGTGATGGGGCCACAAGTGCGTGCGTCTTGTTGTCGCCACAATGTGAGAAGTTCCTCTTTGTGCAAAGTAGAAAGTTCCGCTTTGATGGGTCATGGCAGAGCGAAGAGGGACTGTAGATGTCGACAAAGAAACGGGACCGGCAGAAGGTCCTGCACGAAATGAAGAAATAGCACATCACCGAAGCAGGCCGGGGCAGAGCTGGGGTTGAGTGAGCGTTGGATCCGGGAATTGCTGTTGCGACTGCGAAGGCGGGGTGATGAGGGGCTGCGGCACGGGCTGCGGGGGCGACCGTCGAATCGCAAAACGCCGGAGGGGGAAGCAGCGGTTGGTGGAACTGGATGGTGATCAGCTGGGAAAGCCTGCGGCAATGGCTGATGGAGGCCAAGTTGTGGCGAGCGAAGCGGAGCAGTGTAGAGCGGGTACACGTGTGGCGTCCTCGCCGGGCGCGTTATGGCGAGTTGGTGCAATGGGACCGCAGGGAACATGATTGGTTGGAAGTGCGTGGGGAGAAGTTGTACTTGATTTCCATGATCGATGATGCGACGTCGCAAATGACGGCGCGCTTCGTGCGAACACGATTCGAGCGAGGAGAACCTCGGCAGCTGCTCTGTTATGTGGAGCGGCATGGGCGTCCGGTAGCGGTCTACACCGACAAGGCCAGCTTGTTTCAGGTCGCACCGCGAGCCATCCATCACCGGGACGCTGCCGAGGAGCAGCTGAGCCAGATCGGACGAGCTCTGCAGGAACTGAACATCGAGTGGCTTGCGGCCCATTCGCCGCAAGCCAAAGGGCGCATTGAGCCCTCGTTCCAAACCGCGCAAGACCGGCTCGTAAAGGGATTGCGCCGAGTAGGGGCGAAGGACTAGAAGCGGCGAACGCCTATCTGGAGCAGGTGTTTCTGCCCCTGTGGAACCAACGCTTTCGCTGTGAGCCGCAACTGGCCGGGGATGCCCATCGTGCGATGCCGGGGGGGAATGAATCTGGATTCGGTGCGCAGCTCTCGGGAAAGCCCTACCGTTGGCGCGGATTACACGGTGCGTTAGGAGGGCGTGATCTATCGCGTGAAACGCGAGCACATTGCGGCAGGCATGCGCGGAGCTCGCGTACAGCTGGAGCGACGGTTGGACGGAAGCCGATGGCTGGGCTGGCGAAGGCAAGTCGTGGCCCTGGAAGCATGCGAGCGTCGGCCCGCGGTGCCGGACCAGCGTCCTCGCCAGGCTCGAGCAACAATGGAGAAATCGGGGGACGAGAAAACGCGGGCCAGGCAGCGACTGCTCGATGGCCGCCGTCGCTTGTCGGAGGCTTACGAGCAGTTGTGCAATCGACCGATCTGGCAAGCCATGAAAGATTCTCCGCAGCCAGCGGGAGGGCTTCGATAGAAATGTGCGAGGTGCAAGGGATTCAAACGCCATCCCTTGCCCTCGCGCACCCCCATCCCGCCTTCAAAAGCGGAACTTTCTACTTTGCCGAGAAGCGGAAGTTTCTATTTTTGCGTTTGACAGTGCGTGCGTCTTGTCGGGTTATGTGGACCTCCACGCGCGTTGACACGTCTGCCCCGCGCTGCTTAGACTCGGCCTTCCGCTAGTTACAGGGGACAACAACACGATCATGGGAAAGCGCCCTCACATCGCGGTGGTAGGTAGTGCGAACATTGACCTGACAACCTTTGCGGACCGGTTCCCCCAACCCGGCGAAACCATATTCGGGCAGCAATTCCACCTTGGATTTGGCGGCAAAGGTGCCAACCAGGCTGTGGCTGCGAAACTCTGCGGTGCGGAAGTCTTCATGGTCGCGCGCGTCGGCAGCGATCTGTTCGGTCCGGCTACGATCGACAACTTTCGCAAGCTCGGAATCGATCCTACCTACGTGAAGCAAGTCGAGGGGCTGTCCAGCGGAGTCGCTCCCATCTTCGTCGAGCCTAATGGACAGAATCGTATCCTGGTCGTGAAGGGTGCCAACGATGGCGTGAAACCCGCCGACGTGGATGACGCTGCCACCCTGTTGAAGTCTGTCGACTGCATCGTGCTGCAGTTCGAAATTCCGGTCGAAACGGTCTATTACACGATCGCTTTTGCGCGCAAGCACAGGATCCGCTGCATCCTGAATCCCGCACCGGCGCAACCCGTCGATATGGCGGCGCTCGAAGGGCTCGACTACTTCGTTCCCAACGAGAGCGAGGCCGAGACAATCACGAGGATGCCAGTAAAGACCATAGAAGATGCCAGGAGGTGCGCGGAGAAGCTGTTGTCAGGCGGAATACGGCGCGTGATCATCACGCTCGGTGCCAACGGCTCGCTTCTGGCGAGTCGTGTGGGCGCAGAGCATGTTGCGCCATTCGCTGTGCAAAGTATCGACAGTACTGGCGCCGGCGACGCGTTCATCGGGAGCTTTGCTGTTTTTCTGGGTGAAGGAGTGCCGGAGAGGGAAGCTGTACGCCGCGCGAATCTGTATGCCGGTTTGTCGACTACCGGTGTCGGTACGCAGAAGTCGTTTTACGATCGCGCCCGATTCGATGCAGAATGGAACGCAAGGAGCTGACACTGTTGCGGAGCGGGACAACTCTCTAAGCTCACCCGTCATTCGATCTCAAAGAATCCCTTGTTTGCTCGAATCAATCTCCGATGCGCGCTGTGCGTGGTGTGTGCGGTAACGCTTTATGCGTTCGCACAGCAGCCTACTGCGTCCAAAAAGACCGGCGGGGAATCCGCTTCACCTGCAAGGTCTCCTGTCCAGTTCGTGGATGTGACGGCCGACCTTGGCATCAACTTTGTTCACCAGTCCTCTCCCACGACGCAGAAATATTTGGTCGAAACCATGGGCGCGGGAGTTGCTGTGTTCGATTGCGACGGTGACGGTCGTCTCGACATCTTCTTCGTGAACGGGGCGAGAATTGACGACCCGATGCCGAAGGGCGCGCTCCCTGTCAAGGACGGTCCAAAATACTGGAATCGACTCTACCGCCAGAAACCGGACGGCACATTTGAAGATGTGACCGCCAAATCGGGTCTTGCGGGCGAAGGCTATGGGATGGGTGTGGCGGTCGGCGACTATGACAACGACGGCCGCGAAGACCTGTACCTCACGAGTTTTCCCAGCAATCATCTCTATCACAACAAAGGAGACTGCACTTTTGAGGATGTCACTGAATCCGCGCACGTGGCCGGCTCAGGTTGGTCCGCCAGTGCGGCGTTTGTTGACATCGACAATGATGGTCTCCTTGATCTGGTGGTGACACGCTATCTCGTCTGGTCCTTCGAAAGCAATCCATATTGCGGCGAGCATGTGGTGGGTCACCGTGGATATTGCAGCCCCGACATTTTTTACGGAATTTCACCGATCCTTTTCCACAATGACGGCGGCGGCCACTTCAGCGACGTGTCGGAAAAAGCCGGCTTTACAAAGTTGGAAGGCAAAGGGCTGGGCATCGCCATCGGCGACATCGACCACGACGGACTCATGGATATTGTGATCGCCAACGACGCAGTTCGGGAATTTCTATTGCATAACCAGGGAGGCGGAGTCCTGAAGGACATCGCGGTCGACTCAGGCACCGCCGTAAACGAGGATGGAAGAGTCTACTCCGGCATGGGCGTGGATCTCGCAGACTACGACAACGATGGAAATCCCGACATCGTGATCACAAATCTCTCGGATCAGAAGTACGCGCTGTATCACAATTCAGGGAACGGATCGTTCACCTATGAGACAGGGCCAAGTGGCCTGGGAACGATCACGCGCCCCTACGCGGGTTGGGGCATAAAGTTCTTGGACTACGATAACGACGGCTGGAAAGATTTGTTCATTGCGCAGGGACATGTGATGGATACCATCCAGCTTACCTTTCCCCACCTGAGATATCTACAGCCTCCGCTTCTACTGCACAATGAGGCGGGCAAGAAGTTCGTGGATGTCTCGGCACAGTCAGGGGCAGTTTTCCAACAGAAGTGGGCGGCGCGGGGACTCGCGGTCGGGGATCTGGGCAACCGTGGCGCCCTTGACCTGGTCGTCTCCACAAACAACGGCCCGGCTTACGTGTTGCGCAATGTGGGTGGAACTCGGAATCATTGGCTCACACTGCAACTGGAAGGGCGTGAGAGCAATCGCGACGGGATTGGAGCCGAGGTGAAGGTGGTATCCGCGTCCGGTGGCGCGCAGTACGCGATTGTCAGCACTTCCGGCAGTTATCTCTCTGCGGGTGATCGCCGCCTTCATTTTGGTCTGGGCTCCGACACTTCAGTTAAATCGATTGAGATCCATTGGCCCAGCGGGATTCTGCAGCGTCTGGAAAACGTGGTAGCAAATCAGATTCTCACGGTTGTCGAACCGTCACCGCCGCCGGCTACATCGACAACGACAAACAATTAGAAATGCCGATCCGCCGGCGGCAAAAATAAACTTGACACTCCGGTACTCCGGGAAGTCTAATTCGGCGCTTAATGAATTTGCATTAGAGGTTGTAAGTCCCAACTGCTCGAGATCTCGTCGTACCTAACGACGTGATGTCCGGATTCCATTGGCTAGATGGATCCGACCTTTTTTTGTTTTCTTGGAGGACAGGAAATGCGTCTTGTGACGATTCGCTCGCTACTTGTATTCGCCGCAACGAGCGTGCTTTGCGCTGCCCAGACCTTGGAGCGCGGTGCGCTTCATGGGACCGTTTACGACGCATCCCACGCGGTGGTCGGCACCGCCAAGATTACGCTGACCGATACCTCCACAGGTTTCCGGCGGCAAATGAACACGACGGCAGACGGAGGCTATGTCTTCGAAGCAATTCCCCCGGGCGAATATACGCTCGTCGCCGAGGCGCAAGGTTTTGCAGTGACGACGGTCAAGGGAATCGTCGTCAACATAGGGTCTACCCTGGTACTGGATGTGAACATGCCGCTTAAGTCGGCGCAGGAAACAGTGACCGTAAATGCGAATATCGAGGCAGTGGATACTTCGACCTCCGGCATCAGCCAACTGCTCAATGCCAAGAGCCTGGAGAATCTCCCATTTCCGGGCCGGGACTATCGCGATCTCGCTCAATTAACGCCGTCTGCGCAAGTCGTTCCGGGACTGCGCGGCAACATCCGCCTCGGCGGGCAACAGAGCGATTACACCGGTCTGGTCATCGACGGTGCCGACACGACCAACAATTTTTTTGGCGAGAACTTCGGTTCGCTCGAAACCAAGAATCTGACAGTTCCGATCGAAGCGGTACAGGAATTCCAGGTTGTGACCAACGGATTCGCTCCGGAATTTGGCCGCGCCACCGGAGGTTTGCTGAACGTGGTGACCAAGTCCGGAACCAACAACGTCCACGGCGAAGCGCACGAATACTATCGGGGAGGCGGCATTACGAAGAACGATGCATTGCATAACCCGCCGAACATCGATTGGCAGCACCAGTTCGGTGGATCGTTTGGCTTTCCGATCCGGCGTGATCGCCAATTCCTGTTCGTATCGTCGGACGTTCAACGCAACAGCGGCCCTCTAACAACGAATTTCTGCCACGGAGATCCCGCTTGCCAGAGCGATACCGGTCCGATCATTCCGGCGGCGACTGGCACTGATGAACTGGGGCCGGCCTGCATGACCAATGCGGCGGGGATGCACCTGCTCCCGGCTTGTTACGGCGTTCCAAACCTCGGCGCGTTCGATGGCGGACATACGCAGTTTCAGAATTTTTTCACGCTTCTCGGACACTATGATTACCAGTTGACGCCCGCAAATCACTTCAGTATTCGCGGGTTGGGTACTCGCAACCACACCAAGGGTTTCACCGGTGGCCACGGGCAATCGGAAACGTCGGATACCTTCGGCAACACTGAGCAGTTCGTGAATCAAGGTATCAGCGGCGTGTTTGCATTAACTACAGCACTGGGCCGCAAGATTAACGAAATCCGGGTGCTGGTGGAAGGCGAAACGCGCAAGCGGCACGGCATCTTCCAGGGAGCCCCGGAAGTTCAAATTGTTCCCAACGGCACTTTCGGCCAGCGCTTTTACCTGCCGGCCAACAACGACAACGGAAAGATGCAGGCACAGGACAACTTTTCATATTCCTTCGCTAAGCACGACATCAAGTTTGGCGGTGACGTCAACGCTTTCGTGGACCGCAAAGACACTTTCGCCGGGTGGCAGTCCGGAAGATATGAATTCAGTACGCTGGCGGATTTCGATAACTCGAATCCGTTCTTCTATTTCCAGGGATTTGGGCTGAATGGCCAGACTCCGTACGCCGCCAATACGCTCTTTCCGGCCTACCAGACGGGCCTCGGGCTCTATTGGCAGGACAAGTGGCTCGCGAAGCCGAGACTCACAATCACCTACGGAATGCGCTGGGATGGCACCTGGAACCCGCAACCGCAGACACCGATCCCGGGACAGGAAGTCTACACAGGAGTCGGGCCGTTGGGCCACGGAACGAAGATCTCGCCAGTTCCCCAAAGAACACCGAACGATTTCGGACAATGGGGACCGCGCGTCGGATTGGCCTATAGTCTTGGATCCGCAGAGCATCTGACGGTCGTACGTGCGGCTTGGGGCCTGTACTATGCACAAACGCCCACGATCTTTTTTCCGCAGGCTTCCAACGGTGGCGGATCCAAGTCTACTACCCTGTTCTGTCCCACCGCCTTCGGATGCGGGCCGGCAAGCGGTTTCCCGTATAACTTCCCCTCGGCTATTCCTGTCGGTTCGAATGAGTTGTGCGCTTTTGGGCCGCCCTTTATTGGATGTCCGGCCATCGCATACGCCGACCCGGCCTTGCGAAATCCGCGGGCCTCCAACTTGACTGCGGGTGTCGAACACAACTTTTCAAACGAGTGGAGCCTTTCCGTCAACTACGCTTACATGCACTCCTCACATCTAAAGACGGGAGGATTCAGCACTTCGAACTGGCAGCGGAACCTGGTTGCCATTGGAACGGATCAGTTTGGGCGAGCGATCATCGGTTCTACGGGCGCGGGCTTTGCATGTCCGGCGAATGGCGTTTTCGTCTTCGGCGGAGAGCCGATGCCACTGGACTGCACTCTCACACCCTTCTCCGGAGCTTTGGAATTGGCGAGCTTCAGCCGCGGCAATTACAACCAGCTGACTGGCAGTGTTAACAAACGCTTCGGTCATCACTACCAGTGGTTTGCGAACTATACCTGGTCGCGGAACTACAGCAACGACTCCAGCGAACGCGATACGGACACCTTCTTCGGGACGCAAGATCTGTTTAACATCAACCTCGACTACGGCCGTAACGGCCTGGATATCACTCACCAATTCAAATCGGGTATCAGCGCCGAACTGCCTTGGGGCTTCAACTGGAGCAGCAACTTCATCGCTCACAGTGGCTTGCCCTATCCTGCATATTCGTCGGCTGACACCAACGGCGACGGAGTCATCAACCAGTTCTCGAACAATGACCGGCCGGTTGTGCAACTTGGGAGCGGGAATCCATTTCTCCTACCTCGTTATCCCGCGCGACAGCCGAACTTCTTCACGTGGGACATGCGCGTATCGAAAGATTTCAAGTTCCATGAGAAGTATCAAGTGCGCCTGGTGGCGGATATCTTTAACGTAACAAACCGCGGGAATCTGTATTCCAACCCTGACCGCAGCGGCTTCGTGCCGGTTGCTCCATGCACTCCGATTGCCAACAGTGTCTCTTCGGATTGTGCTCCGCTGACGGCGATTCCAACCCCGAGTAACACTCCCGGATACCGGTTGCTCGACCAGATCGCGCCCGGCAGTTCATCATTTGCGGCTCAGTTTGGCGCGCGGTTCAGTTTCTAAACAATTCGGTCTGCAAGTTTCTTTCAGGCCGCCCGAAATCGGGCGGCTTTATTGTGTCTGCCGAGCATATTCGACAGCTGGGAGGTGCAAGTCTTCTTCACAACGTGATGGACGTGAAGTGATAGCGAAGCGCAAGGGGGAACCGAGTAGCCAGCCCCCATTGCTGGGGGCTGGCCCTCTCAGAACCGGACGTGACGGATTCCCGTCATCCGGCTCAGGCCCTTTGAACGCCTCTTTCGGGGAGACGCGGTGGTGAGAAAGGAATCCCTTGGCGGTGAACCCTGTCGTGGCACCCTGGATGAAGCAAGACGCGGTTTTCTGCACTCGTGGATCCCCCATCACACGGGGGACGTGATGATAAAGACGCCATCCCGTGATTCGGGTGATCCGAAGACTGCATGCGGGGCAGAGCCCACGTTGGAACTTCCAGAGAAAGCGAAGTGTTTGAGTACCCCGAAACGTCGCCGCCATATGATCCGCTTCACGTTTCTCGAAGTAGGTTTCATAGTCGGGGTCGTATGGGTTAGCTTCGCCTTTGACCTTGACGTGTCGTTGAATGGGCGTGCGACTAGCGAGCAGCAAGTGCACTTTACGTAGGTTGCCGTCGTTGTCGCATGCTTCCCCGAAGAATCTCCAGTTATTGTGTCCCTGCCGCTCAAAATGTTTCCGTTTGAGCCAGCGGGGAGATTTTTGCTGGTGTCTTCGTCGGGCCCATTGCCACAGGCTTGTGAAGATCGCGTGGTCCACGCGGGCACGAGCCGGATAAGCTGAGAGGTTTATGTCCGGTTCTTTGAGCGGCTCGGGGTGCAACTCCCCCGGGCCGACTCGGCGGAGAGTGGGCGACCACTCCCCCGATTGTTGCACCTTGCTTGACCAAAGGCGTTCGCACTATGGCAAGATCGTCCTTAGCCAGTCGATCCGTTATGGAGTCCTTATTGTTGAAGAATATGTGCAGGGCGCGACTGCTATGCGTGGTTCTTGTTGTAACCTCAGGCTCGCCACTTTGCGTATCGCAGCGCAACTCGCAGAACTCTATGGAACTGGTGGATGCTGTGGCGCTGCTGCGTAGCGGGCAATTTCCGGCGGCCGCTGAGGCCTACCAGAAGATCCTCAAGTCCGACCCGCACAATGAGAAAGCACAGCTTGGACTCGCAGCGGCATACTACGGCGTCTACAACTACGATGAGACAAGACGCGTGTTGCGGGGGGCGGCTGCCGCGCATCCGAAGAGCGCCGCCGCTCTGGTGGAAATGGCTAAGCTTGACATTCACTTGCTGCACTACGATGACGCCATCATTGAATTGAAGCGCGCAATCCTCAGAAACCCGGCATCCGCCGCCGCTCACGAGCAACTGGGAGTTGCTTATCAAGCAAAAGGCGATGCGGATTCGGCTCTCGTGCATTTCAATCAAGCCCTGAAGCTGGCGCCTGGCTCTGCATCCATCCGTTATTATCGGGGAAGCCTGTACGCCGACCGCAACGACGATACCCATGGGTATGAGGATGCGAAAGAAGCCTTTCGCCTGGAGCCGAATGCGCAAACTCGAGAGCTCCTCGGCAAGACAGCTCTTCGCGCCAATAAATGCGAGGAAGCGGTCGATGTGCTCGCCCCCTTTGCCGATTCCGAAGAAACGATCCCGGAGGATCTATACCTGCTCTTACGTGCCTACAAGTGCAGCGGCCAAACCTCACGTGCGGAGGAACTACAAAAAGAGTATGAGAAGCGCTCCAAGAAAGTGCAGGATGCCAAAACACACAAGATGAACGCCGATCATCTCGCGATCAAGGCGGGGGACGCGGCGCGCAAGAACCAGCTCACTCAGGCTCTCGATCTGCTACAGCAGGCACTGGCAGAGGATCCAGAAAACGGTCCCAGCCTCGCGCTGCTGGCGAAAATCGACTACTCCCGGGGCGACGTGGCCAAGGCCCAGGGAGAAATCGAGCGAGCTCTCCGCGCTGATCCCTACAATCCGGACTATCTTTATGTTCGGGGAAAAGTGCTGACAGACAGCGATCCTGGCGCCGCCCTGGAAGCTTACCGCGAGACAATTCTTGTCAATCCGAAGGAGTCTGACGCCTATTTCGAGATGGGGCAGATCTACCTGAAGCAGGGTGAGCGACAGCGGGCTCTGGAAGCAACTCGCAAGGCGGTTCAGCTTTCTCCGGCAGATCCGGATTACAGGAAGGCCCTTTCCGTGTTGCAGCGTGCAGCACGCTAGGCTCAGGCGGTTGCGGTGGCAGCGAACGGGCGAAGGGCATACAATAAGGGTTCGCAACGGTACACACTTCCCAATATGTCTCCCATTCCAGACGACCTGACCACCGTAAAAGATGACATGATCGCCTTTATCGAAGGCCATGGCATGCGCCGTTTCCACGGCTTCGTGGACTACGAAGAGGTGCAGTGTGTGATGTGGGAAATGGGGGGCAATCCCGACGGCTGGAAGGATTTTGTAGAATTGGCTAAGACCGCCAGCGCTCCTTTTCTGACTATGCACTCCTGGGTGCTGGAGCGCACCGAACTCGATGAAATGGTGCAGCGTCTTACGAACTCCGAGTTCACCGACGCGGACGATGTAGAAGATGCCCGCTGGCTTCGAGCCCATGTGGGCAATGTGGGATATTTGCAACTTGGCTGGGCGTACCAGGGATCGATGTTCCTATGCGAACTCAGCACAGAATGGTACGACCGCTACCAGCGTCTGCTGGAAGTCTCCGACGAATTCGGCGGGCTCACGATGGACGAGCCCGATCAGGACGAAGAGAACTAAAGAGAAAGAGAACGTGTAAGAGCGGAGCGCACGCATTCGTCTTCCCCGTTCCACGAGCGAAGCGAAGGGGGGCGTGCGGGAAAGTGAAAGCACCCCGGCGTGTCTCTCACACCAGCCGCATTCATTGAGCTACAAGGTTCTGAGTTCACCACAATGCCAACTGGAGTAGACTCTCTACTTGTTCATGCAGTGGATCCCCAAGGCTGGTGACGCGGCTGCGGTGGAGCGTCTAGCTGCGTCTCTGCGGTCGGAGTCCGCGTTTCGCGGTACCCCCATCGCGCGATCAGCTTTGATCTTGGCACCGCTGTTGGTTCGGCGAGGAATATCCACCAGCGAAGAGGCACAACCCTTTCTCTCCCCCTCACTTGCGCACCTTCACCCACCGGAACAGATGACAGGCTTGCGGACTGCGATCAATCGCCTCGACGCCGCTATCGAACGCAAAGAACCCATCCTCATTTACGGAGACTACGACGTAGACGGCACGATGTCGGTGATCATTCTCAAGACTGCGATTGAGTTGTGCGGCGGATCTGCCGATTTTCACGTTCCTCACCGCATCCGGGAAGGTTACGACATGCGGGACGACGTGATTGAGCGTGCGGCCGCTTCGGGCATTCGCTTGATCATCAGCGTCGATATGGGCATCCGCGCGTTCGGCCCGGCAGAAACGGCTCAGAGGCTGGGAGTGGACCTCATTGTGACCGATCACCATCTGCCCGGAGCCGCTGGCGTACCCAAAGCTCTGGCGGTGATAAATCCCAACCAGCACGGCTGCAGCTACCCGTACAAACAGCTCTGCGGCGCAGGGGTGGCTTTCAAGCTGGCGCAAGGGCTTATGCAGCGGCGGCTGGAAAACAAAGATCAGAGCAAGCTCTTGCTGTCGTTCATGAAGGTCGCGGCCATTGCCACCATCGCAGATGCTGTTCCACTCACTGGTGAGAACCGAGTGTTTGCCTCTCTCGGGCTTGATGCCTTGCGCAAGGCAGTGAACCCCGGACTTAAGGCACTGCTGGAAACCGCACAGATTTCGCCGAACCGGCCGCCGACCTCGGGAGAAGTCGGGTTCCGAATCGCTCCGCGGATCAATGCTGCCGGTCGCATGGACGTAGCGCGCGACGTCATCGAGCTTTTCAGTGTGAAAGATCCGGCGCGGGCAAAGGAACTCGCCGCAAAACTCGACCAGCTCAATACGGATCGGCAGGAAGAAGAGAGACGAATTCTGCGCTCGGTTGAGGAGCGATTCGCCAGTGACGCCGCCTTGTGCGATGCCTTCTGCATCGTCGTGGATGGAGATGGCTGGCACCGCGGCGTTATCGGCATCACGGCTACGCGTATCGTTGAACGCTACAACCGTCCGACCATCGTAATCTCACGGGAAGGCGAGGAAGCGTTCGGTTCGGGCCGTTCGATTGGGGCATTCCACATGTTGGAAGCTCTGGAATCCTGCGGCACTCTATTCTCGCGTTACGGCGGACATTCTCACGCCTGCGGATTCGCCATGCCCGTTGCCAATGTTGCCGAATTGCGGGCGCGCTTAGATCAATTCGCCCGCATGCGTTTGACCCTCGCTGACTTCGATCCCATTGTTGAGCTTGATGCCGAGATGAGCATCACGGACGTGACTCCAGATTTGTACAACGCTCTGCAGATGCTGGAGCCCTATGGGATATCGAATCCGGAGCCAGTATTCGCCGCGCGCGGAGTGCAGCTTGTTGCTCCGCCCAGGATTCTTAGGGAGAAGCACGTTAAGCTGAAAATTCGAGCAGGGCAGCCGTCACTGGATTCCACCCACTCGAACGAACTTTCCCCTGCGGCGATTGTGGCAACACCGCGCTGTCATCCGGACAGCTCGGCAATCGGGCGCAGCGAGAGAGCCGCAGACCTTGCTGAAAGACACGGCGCGGCCTCGGCCAAGGTTGACTTTCGCAGTAAGATTACGTTCGACGCGCTAGGCTGGAATATGGCGGAACGGTTGCACCAATCCCCACTTCTGGCTGGCGATTCCATCGATATTGTCTTCTGCATCGCGCAGAACGACCATCCTGAGTACGGCGGGATGGAACTGTCGCTACGAGACCTTCGAGCTTCTACCACAAATGGTAATGGCCGTCTCGACGCCCCATCTGAAGTTTGACGCCAAACAATTCCCTCAATCTTTGAACCGTCAGAATCTTTTCTTTCGGTCCATCCGCCACGATGCGTCCGTGGCTCATCAGCACGACGCGTTGTATCTCGGGGACGATGTCGGCCAGTTCATGAGTTACAAGAATGATGGCCGTACCTGAGTTTGCTAGAGAACTCATGGTTTGCCTTACTTTCTGCTGCGCCGCGAGATCGAGGGAATTACAAGGTTCATCGAACAGGAGGGCCCTCGGCTTGTGAACCAGAGCGCGTGCGATCAGCACACGACGCGCCTCTCCCGAGGACATTTCGCAAACGGAGCGATCAGCCAGATACGAAACCTTCAACTCGGCCAGCGCCGCATCCACCTTCTTCAATTGATTGGGCTCCACGATGTGATTCGGGTAGATCGCGGTGCTGCTAAAAAAACCCGAAAGCACGACATCCCTGCCGGAAGCGTCGCCCGTGCACGAGAGCATGAGATCGTTCGAAACAATCCCGAGAAGGGAACGCAGGGAAAATACATCCCAAGAGTCCTCGCCGAGAATCGACATACATGACTCGGGCCGCGCTAAGGGATAACACTCCCGAGTAATAGTCTTGATCAGGGTCGATTTGCCGCAGCCGTTGGGGCCAAGGATGGCCACGTGCTCATCCGCACCGATCCGCAGACTGAAGTCATGCAGAACAGTTTTCTGTCCGCGCATAACACTGATATTGCGAAAATCAAGGAGGGGAGCTGTTGTTTCTTTGTCCATCGGAAGCTCAAAGGTATCAAAAACTGAGAATCTAGAACTGCGTAGTGGCAACTGTTTTACACTGAAGCTAGATGCCGCTGCCGGTCTACCGCTTACGCCGACTGCTGGCTGCGATCGCGATCCTGTTAACCCTCGCCGTCGCAGGCATGTATTTCTATGCCCGATCGAAGGCTCAAAACGCGCTTAAAACTGTCCCCGGAAAAATCGGTTACGACATCAAGCAGACCGCGCAGGGATTTCAGATCTCCAAGTCCGATGGCAAGCACACGCTCTTTACGGTTCAGGCCAGCAACGTCAAAGAGTTCAAGTTGAACGGCAACGCCGAATTGCACAACGTCTCGATCATTCTGTACGGACGTGACTCATCCCGCTTCGACCAGATCTATGGGGATAATTTTGCCTACAACCAGAAAACCGGCAATGTTACAGCCAAAGGCGAGGTGCAGATCGATTTGGTTGCGAACCCGGCGGGTCTCGAAGGCCCTGATCAGACTGCCCCCAGCGAGCTCAAAAGCCCGATCCACCTCAAGACGAGCGATCTGGTGTTCAACAAGGATTCGGGGAACGCCTGGACCGAAGCTCGCGTGGAATTCCGTACGCCACAAGCCAGTGGCTGGGGAGTCGGAGTTAAGTACGCTGGAAAAACGAACACACTGACCTTGGCGTCACAGATTCATGTCGAACTCAACGGGCCGGAACACAGCGTTCTGGAAGCGAAGCGCGGCATCATTACCAACGACCCGCGGCAGATCGTGCTCGAAGAGGCGCAGCTTCGGCGCGCCGGCGGCATCGTGGCTGCGAAGGAGGCGACGTTCTATCTGGGCCCGGAGAACCAGGTCGAGCGGGTGCTGGCAAGGGGCGATGTCCGGGCCGACATGCGCCATGCAAGTGCGGGGTCCGATCGTGCGGAGAAATCGTCTGAAGTCCATGGGCGTGCTGATCAGGCGGAGTTCTTGCTTCCCGGCGGCCAAAATCATCTGCAAACAGCAACGCTCAGCGGGAATGTGCAATTCGAACAACTGGGGGCGCAGAACGTAGTGGGAGAAGCAGGCCGTGTGCTCTTCGATTTTGCCGGAGAAAATGAGCT
>Ga0126378_10000242_pt1 | contig 41712 bp, 62 predicted proteins | sample PanSoiMetPlot_23_FD_92587 | JGI IMG/M metagenome (GOLD analysis project Ga0126378, IMG submission 92587) | Tropical forest soil microbial communities from Panama - MetaG Plot_23 | ecosystem: Environmental > Terrestrial > Soil > Tropical forest > Bulk soil | place: Panama | collected 2016-02-17 | reverse complement strand
GCCGTGCGCCCGCCCATGCGTTATTCCGGCGGAAGGCGTCCTAACTGCCTCAGCCGCTGCGCACGCGCCCTAGCGCTTGCAATAGGTCCTTTCCGCCGATCCCCAGTCTCATACCGCGCCAGCTGTTCTCGGATCGCTTGCCGCTTACTAATCTGCCGCGCTAGCTCACTATCAAGCACAGCTACAAACCAAGCCGGGGCACGACGCCGCCCATTCAACCACGCCCGCACTATGTCCGCACTCGCATACCCATGCACTAGCCTCGCCCCTTGCTCAGATGTAGAAGGAACCTCAATACTCCAGTCCGATCTCAGTCGCGGCTCTCGTGTCGCGTCAAACGCTAGCCGCAGCGGTGTCTGAACGACCCCTCGCAAACGACGGGCGATATGGGAAGCCGAACGCCGTCTCCGCCGCTTTCGCTTTGCTGTCATAGCCTTAGGGATAATATTTTGCCCTGATCGAGGCAAGAGGAGACGCTCTGCGGCCGGGAATGCGACATGGTTGCGACATAGCGATAGGCCATAAGACACGAGGTCTAACGATGCCAGGGGGTTAGGGGCACAGTACCATCGGAATACAAATCCGGTAGTCGGCCGCATCCTGTCCGGTAGGCGACGGCAGGGCCCATCGCCCCTGGCCTCTGGGTCCGAGCAAAACGATTTCGGGGGCACCCACCCTCTCCGCCGCCCCGGCAGAAAAGGCTTGACTGTAACGTTACGGTCTGCCAAGTAACGTTACATGGATTTATTAGCGATCAAGGCGAAGGCGGAGCGGTTACGTCGAGGGACGCGGCATGGTGCGACGATAGAGTTATGTGATTTAGTGATTGGTTTGACGTTAGAGCAAGTTTTACCGCATTCGACATTCAAGGTTTCGCGTGTTCAAGATTGTCCTGTATGTGCGGCGCGACGTGAGGTGCAGCGCAGGCGTGTGAAGAGGTTTAGGGAGCGGCGGTGATGAACAAGGCTGAGTTATCTGAAGTTTGTGTGCGGGTATTACGGTCTAAGGACGGTGATGCGCGGGTAGTAGCGTTAGCGTTACAGCGATTTTTATTACATGAGGGGCGGCGTGTGCGGTTTGATAAGAAGGCGTACATGCGGGAGTACATGCGGCAGCGGCGTGCTGATGAGAAGGCGCGAGGGCTGATTAGGAAGTTTCGTCGGGAGCGTATGGGGAAGCGGCGGTGAGCATTGATGGGTTGGTTGCGGCTTGCATAATTATTGCGGAGTTGGGGGTAGTGATAGCGTTGTTATGGGACATCAGGCGGGTGGTGGAGCGGCGATGACGAATGCGACGAGCGGTGGTCCCGGCGGTGTTGGCGGCAGCGGCGTTGTTGAGCATCGTTGCATGATCGAGCGTGTGGCGCTGGCGCTATACCGGCATCAGTGCGAACTAAACCACTATGCCGACAAGTGGGACGAAGTAAACAAACCCTACTTCACAGGCTTTGCCCGCGCCGCCATCGCGGCCATGCGCGAGCCGACTGAGGAAATGATGAACGCAGGCTGGATCGAGGGTATGCGTCCGAAAGCGCCAAGAGAGGCTTGGCAAGCCATGATTGACGCCGCCTTGAAGGGGAAATGATGGCTTGGTTCACTGTGGGTTTTTTGTTGGGCATCATGGTTATGGCGCTAGCCAATGAGATACGTTCCGCATTGGAGGGGAAATGAGCACTTGGGACGATAAACCCAATGACCCGGAGCACGCTCGTGCGCTCGCCGCTCAAAGCATGATCGAGCGGGTGGCGCGGGCGTTGTCTGTCTCAAGACACGGCATAGATACGTGCTGGAAAAATTACATGGTCGAGGCCCGCGCCGCCATCGCGGCGATGCGGGAGCCGACTGGCGATTACGCTGATGATCTTGGCCGGGCAATGTCGGTATTGCGCGATCTGCTTGATCGTTGGGCAGACGAGCGTGGAATGAATGATGTTCTAAAACGAGCGCGTGAGTTGGTGACGGAGTATGCATTACGCCATCCGACGCGAGCCATGATTGACGCCGCGTTGGAGGGGAAATGAGCTACGATCAGGGCTACCTCGATGGTGTTCGCGATGCCAAGGCCCGCCTTGCTATGGCCATTGAGAATGCCAAACGCGTAGGAGAACTAGAGGCTGTTGTCGCAAGCTACGCCATGACTGAACGCGAATTAAAGGCCGAGCTTGCCGGTCTTCGGGCGGCGTTGGAGGAAATTGCGGACCCGACCCGCAATGAGGGTAATAGATGCTATATGGCCAGCCGCGCCTTGGAGGAAAAATGAAGATTGAGAACGAGGTTGGTATTGCGCTGCCAGGATCGTCCAAGACGGTGAAGTCTAGCGACAACATGGTCGAGCGCGTGGCGCGGTCACTGGCTTGGGATGACATTAGGGATGAAGTAACCCGGTGGCTTACGCCCACTACGAAAGCCGACATGTGGGTCGACCCTAAATTTGAACGTGCGGCCCGCGCCGCCATCGAAGCGATGCGGGAGCCGACTGAGAAAATGCTAAACGACGCAAAATGCTTTGGCGTAAAACGCGGACTTGTGCGAGCAAAGTGGCAAGCCATGATTGATGCCGCCCTGGAGGAGAAATGACTATGCAGGAACAGACACTGGGTGATCGTCGCGTGCGTGCGTCCTTTAATCCGTCAAAAGACAGTGAAGTGGACAAGATTAAGCACGCGACGGCGATGCTGATCGATATATGCGAGGAACTAAAGTCCCAAAAGCAGGGCAGCGAGAACCTTCGCTTGCTGGCGTTGGCGCAGACTGCTTATGAGGAAGCGGCGATGTGGGCGGTTAAAGCCGCCACGGCTGGCAAGCCATGATCGATACCGCCTTGGAGGAGAAATGAGTGACGTTATACCCGGCTTGAGGAGAGCGCTGATGGATATGGATGGACTGCTGCCAAGCTGGGCAGCGGCAAAGATGGATCGGCTAGAGGCCGAACTTGCCGGCGCGCTAGACCAGTGCAAATGGCTAGAGGCCGATAACGCCCGGCTGAGAGCGGCCCTAGAGGAAATAGCTCAATTACGGGCTGCATTGCAGCGCATTGTAGACAATGCCGACAACAAGAACTGGCGCAAGCCGGAACTAATTAGAGAAGCCCGCCGCGCCTTGGAGGGGAAATGACTAGAGAACAATTAGTCGCCCAAATTGCTATGGAGTTACACGCCAAAGGCTACGACTTGCGCGATGCCATCGAGCGCGCTGAGTGGGGCGTCGCATTCGCCCTGCTGGTATGTCAGAAATGAGCACCATGATCGAGCGCGTGGCGAAAGCACTAATCGAACAGATGTTTGCGCCACAGGAGTTACCCCTAACTGACGAATTGCAAAACAAATACTATGGTTTGGCCCGCGCCGCCATCGCGGCGATGCGGGAGCCGACTGATTTGCCCCATGTCAAAGCCTTGCGTATTTGGCGCAATGAGGATCAGGCGGACAGCATCGTCCTGTCACGTCACGATGTCTGCGCGCTATTAGACGAAATAGACGCCGCCTTGGAGGGGAAATGAGTGATCTTCAGGTCAGGGATGGGCAAGTGTACTGGAAGGGCAGGCACATTGATCGGGTATCTTATGAAGAACTTTTACAATCGATGATTGAGGGTTTAGGAAAAATGAGTGGAGCGCATTGCATATTGCCGCTTGGTCATGCGGGGCCGTGCATTGAGCGGCGTGATGATCCGGTCGAGATGATCAATCGCCTGACTGCCGAGTGCGACGAAGCGAGAATGCGCCTAGACGCAGAGTTTGACGAGAACACGGTTTTGCGTGGTGAGCGCGACCGGTTGGCGGAAGTGATAACGGCGGCTATTCAATTGGAGCCGGTGTCGGCGACGTGGATTGAGATGGCTCGCCGCGCCTTGAACGAAGTTGCGCGGGACAAGGTTTAGGCTACACTTGAGTTCCAAGGTGACCCATGAGCGATGAAGTCAATCCCGACGTACTGGCGTGCATGCATGCGATCCACCGGGCGGCCAATGATGGGACGTTTGACAAGGACGCCATCAACGAGGCGCTGAAGAGGATGCATGATTTCCTTACTGGGGCGGCTTATGAGACGGCCGATGCCGTAGTTGAGGATGACGAAGAGCCTGCTGATGAAGCGGAAGACGCTCCGCATGCGCGCAAGCCGCGCAAGAAGAAATAAGCATCAAGGATGAGATTGCGGAGTTGCGCTGGCTGGCTGCGCGGCTGGAGATGCTGGGCGGGCCGGTCGAGCCGACTGTGGAGAGCCATGCCCAGGCGGTGACGCGGGCGATCCTGGCGCGGGCGATACGGGTGATGGCGACGGCAATCGAGCGGCTGGATGATCGGATCAAACGACAAGCTGAATGAGCTTATTGCCAAGCCGCTGCCGGTCTTGGACTGGGCGGAGATTATTCCCCTGGTCGGCAAGGGCACCATGATGGAGCTTGGGGTTTGGCAGGGGGCGAGTTTCCGGCAGATTTGTCATTATGCCTATCCGCGCAAGGTTTACGGGTTCGACTGGTGGCGCGGCTTGCCGGAAGACTGGGCGGATCACGGTTCCAAGGGTTTATTGGACATGCACGGTGCGCCCCCGGCTTGTCCGGTCAATGGCGAGTTCGTCGTTGGTCTAGTGCGCGGCACCTTGCCGGATTTCGTGTCCCGGCATTCGCCTGCCGCCTTTGTGCATTTCGACATGGATGTCTACACCTCGACGGCGGAAGCGCTGCATTACATCAAGTTCCGGCCCGGTGCGATCTTGGTGTTTGACGAGATTGACGGCCATGTCCGCAACATCAACCACGAGCAGAAGGCGTTCCGCGAGTGGCTGGAGCCCGCCCCGTATGACTTCGAGGTCCTGGGGTCGCGTCATCCGGAAAGCTGGGTTATTCGCCTCTTGACATCTTAGGTGTAGCGATCTTAGCTACAGATGTTGCGTGCTGTCTCCATGTCCTAATCCGGCATGGTGCGGCGGCGGGACAGACGTAAACCCCCTGTCCCGCCGTTCGCTTTCGGAGCCTTCATGCCCGAGACTGTTCCGGTGATGCTGCGCCTTGATCCCAAGGCGTGGAAGCAGTTCCAAGAACAAGCCGACAAGCTTGATCTGCGCCCGGCGCAGTTGATCCGGCAGATTATGAAGGAGTGGCTGGACAAGGCGGGGAAGAAGAAATGAGCGATTACACGGTGGTATTTTCGGTCGGCAAGCGGCGCTGTCAGTTGACGGCGACGGTTCGCACCACAGCGCCGATGACGCCGCTCTCGTCCATGGTGGTGTCGTGGTCGCCCGATACTCCGTCAGGCCCGTTCTCTGCGCTGGAGCAGGCGCAGTACGTCAATGGGGTGACCAACTTCCTGGCCTCGCTATCCAACCAGCTTATTCCGTTATCGATAGCGGTGCCGTTTTGAAGATTGCGGTTACCATCATTGCGCACGGTAACGGGGTTGGCGCGTGCGCCCTGCTGGAAGCCGATGTCGAGTGGCTGGCTCTGGATGTCAGGGATATCGACAAGATGAAGGACTTCAAGGTCGGTGGCATCCATCAGATTGAAATCTACCACGACAACGGCAGCTTTCTTTGGCCAGCCCCGGTCTATGACAAATGAAGATCGCGCTGGTCACCACGACGATCAAGGAACCGAAGGTGCTGGCGCTGTATGCCAAGCACGCGGTAACCCTGGACAACTTCAAGATATTCATTGCCGGTGATCTCAAGACGCCGAACCTGTCGGGCGGCCCGTGGTGCTATTTGTCTCCGGAAAGCCAGCTTGCCGCCTGGAAGACAGCCAGTGCCTTGCCATGGAACTCGATCACCCGGCGCAACATCGCGGTGCTCGAAGCGCTCAAGTGGGGGGCGGAGGTCCTTGTCACCGTTGACGATGATAATATCCCGCTGACTGTCGATTACTTCGATCACATCCAGTACGTGATGGAGCGGCCGTTCAATGGGCTTCGGGTGGCGTCTTCTTCGGGATGGTTTGACGTGGGCCAGATGGTTTTTCCGACCGCTATGCATCGAGGTTTCCCGGCTGAGAAACTGGGAGTGCATGCATTTAACCCTTGTGTGGGTGCTGCTGTTGGTGTGTGCGCTGGTGTTGTTCTGGGCGATCCTGACATCTCTGCGGTGACCCGCATCGCCACGCATCCCATCGTGCATGTAGCGTCTGAGGTCTTACGTGCGGGCGTGGTGGTCGATCCATCGGCATGGACGGTATTCAACACGCAGAATACGGCGGTATCCCGCATGTTCGCGCCATGTCTCCTGTGCTGTCCGCAGTTCGGCCGCTACGACGATATCTTCGCCAGCTTGATCTGTCAGCGCATGATGCGGCATTACGGGCATACGGTGCATTTCGGTCACCCCTTCGTCTGGCAGGAGCGCAATCCGCACGATCTGAACAAGGACTTGGCCGACGAGGTGTTCGGCATGACGCATGTCGTGCATCTGGCGGGGGTACTCGATCACATCCAGACTTTTTCTGTGGATAAGAGCCCGGTACGGGCGATGTACGAGGTGATCGCGCACGTCGATTGGTGTCCGCCCGGCGTGCTGGAATTAGCCGATGCCTGGATGACCGATGTCGAAAGTCTGCGTTAGTTTTTCGTCCAAGAACCGGCTGGAACTGACCAAGCGCACGATCCAGCCGCTGTTGCCCCAGCAGGGCTGGGACCTGTACTGGTATGACGCCTCGACGGAACTTGAGCCGCTTGATTTCTTCGCGGAGCAAAGCTGGATCAAGCACCGGCAGACGCTGCGGGGCGGCTCCTGCCGCTATATCGTAGCCGCCCTGACCCAGATGCTCGCCAGCGAGGAACCTCGCTACGACTACGTAGGGCTGTGCGAGAACGATGTCCTGTTGGACGAGGACTGGTTCAACCCGGTCATGTGGTTATTCGAGCAGGGCTACCACGATCACTTAAAAGTGGGGGCGGTCGGGGCGCGGACCTACGAGGATCGCATTCTAATCCAGCGCGACGGTTACGCCGTGATGCACAACCTTGGGGCGGGGCATATCGTCTTCACCCGCGAGGCCGCCAGCCTCGTTCTCAACCAATACCGGACAGGATGGACCGGGGAGAACCGCAAGGTGTTCTCCATGCTCTCCGGGATCGATATCGGCCGGTACTGGGCTTTCAAGGGCCTGGAGCAGATGCTGGTAGCTGATTGGTCTTACGACCGGATGCTGGCGCAGCACGGCATGTGCTCGCTGGCGCTGGTCCCTGCCAAGGCGCATCAACTTGAAGATATCGAGAAGCAGGGGCTTAAGTCCGCTGATAAACCCGTGGATGGGCTGCGTAATGACGACGCCTTCAAGACGTTTTGCGAGCGCACGCATAAGGTCAGGGATGGGTTTTGGTCGCCCCCGGTTACCCCTGGAGCGCGACTGTTCTATGACAATACTTGGACGATCTTTCCGCATCAAATCTTCACTCTGTGCGGCAGCTATAGCGGGGATTGGCGCTTTAAGTGGTCGCTTGGCTGGGGCTGTTTCGCCTGGATGGCAGGTGCGGTTCCCCGACGGCGCAAGTTCAACGGCGGCGGCAATCAGGACATCGACGCCACCACTGCCCCTATGGCCACCATCCCCTGCATAGGACCCATAGACATCGTGGCGTCCGGGGGCGAAGAGGGCGGCAGCGTGAGGGTCGAGGACGAGCTATCCGGCTTCTCCGCAGAGGTTCCGCTGGGGCGGGAGGAGCATACCGGGGTCATGCAACTCGCCGTTCCCGGAGCTTTCGGCTACCGCAATGTAAAGCTCACCGCTCTAACGCCGGGGGTGGTGTTCTACGGTATCCGCTGCCGTGACGCGCAGCCTTACGCCCCGGTCCCCTTTGATTTCTACAGTTTGCCGCCGCTATGACTGAAGATCGAGAGACTGTTCGTATTTGCCAGCACTGTAGGTTCTTCCGTGACAGGGATGGCAAGCGCGTTGACAAACCGGCCTTTGAGGGCGGACCTGCCAATGCGGGCTATTGCTGGCGGTATCCGCCGACCATCTTCTGGAACTCCACGACTGGCTACATCATGCGGGATCGCCCCGTGGTGTCGTCTTGGGAGTGGTGCGGGGAGTATCAATGACTGAGCGCCAGTACCACTTGGAGCTAGTAATCACATTTGAGGATGGGGGAGTAGCTCATTATTCCATGCCAAGTTTTGATCAACTGTATAGTACTTGGGTTAATGTTGAACGGGCACCGATTGTAAAGGTGTTGGTGATGGCGGTGCCAGATGACTGAGCGCAAGTATCTGCCGACCATCGCTGATCTGATTGACCGCCTGTCGATCTCGCTGATGAAGTCGATCTTTATTGATCGGCATTCTTATCAGGCGGAAGTTGAGTTACTCAAAGAAGATGTCCGAAGCTGTATGGTCGAGTGGGCGAAGCAGGAGCGTTACGCCGATCCGGCGCACTTGATTTATCTGTGCATGGTGCTGATGCTCGCCAACCGTTACATCTGGGAGAACGAGGCGATAGCGCGCAAGTCGGGTAAGGGCGGGCGGCTGCGCGCGACCCACAGTGTCAACGGTGTTCGCTCACGCGCCAAGAATGAGATATCAAAAATCTTTGGCGAGCGGATAGATCAGAAGGTCGATTGCCTTGCCGCCGATCTACCGGCAGATTGCGGCGATTGGCATGTCTTCGATTGAAAGCTTGCATCAAATCGTGCGGATTGACGAAGAGACGATGTGGCAGCTTGAGCATGGCGAGGCCGATATCAAGGCAACGCACCCGCTTTATTACTGCCTCTATAAGTCCGGTGCAGTGCGATTATGGCCGCCGCTGATAGACGAGAAGAACGGCATCGATCTGTACTGGGCGTTTCATGGAGAACTGTATGCGGGTTCTGATCACTGGGGGGTGCGGCTTCGTTGGGCGAAGGTTTGTCAAGCACTTCGCCGACTGTGGCGACGAAGTAACCCTGATCGACAACATGATTTCTGGCGTGCCGCTCGAAGATTGAGTTCACAAACCAGAGAAGACCAATAAGCTCAAGGTTCACTTTGCCGATTGTCGCGCTCTGCTCTCTGCCCTGTCGCCTTCCGGCTTTGATCTTGTGGTGCATTGTGCCGCCGTGGTCGGCGGGCGCATGAAGATCGAGGACGACACGCTGGCCGTCGCCACCAGCATGGCGATAGACGCCGAGATGTTTAACTGGATCGTGCGGGCCAAGCGCATGCCCCGGTTGCTCTATTTCTCCTCGCCTGCCGCCTACCCGCCGTCATGGCAGACCAGGGAACGCCACAAGCCGCTGGCGGAAGACATGCTGGACTTCACCGAAAAGAAGGTCGAGCTACCGGATCGAACTTATGGCTTTGCCAAGCTGGCGGGGGAGTATCTGGCGAACTATGCGCTGCATGAGTACGGGTTAGACGTACACGTTTACCGGCCGTTCGGCGGCTACGGCGAGGATCAGAGCTTCGACTATCCGTTCCCGTCGATCATCAAGCGTATCGTCAATGGTGACGACCCGGTCAGGGTGTGGGGGTCGGGCGATCAATGCCGCGACTTTGTCTACATCGATGACGTGGTGCGCTGTGTCGTGGATACTATGGACGCTGCCCCCGGTACGGTGCTCAATATCGGCACCGGGGTCAGCACGTCGTTCCGCGAACTGGCGCATCGCGCCTGCAAGGTCATGGGTGAGGATCGCCTTGTCCGCAACGACCCGGACAAGCCGGAAGGGGTATTCTGGCGGGTGGCCGATATTACCCGTATGGACAGGCACTACACTCCCAGGGTAACACTGGACGATGGCATCGAGCGCGTGGCGCACTACGTCAAGAAGCGCGTTCGTCCGGATTACAGGGTGCGCAATGGGTGATCGTAAGACTGCGGTTCAGTTCCACAATCAAGGCGTGGCCGCCGCTAAGGACAAGTCCGCTTCCACTAATTTAGCCACCGCGTTTCAGTTGTTCGCATCCGCCTGCCACGCCGATCCAACTTGGGCGCACGGCTATTACCAGTACGGCAATAACTTAAGCGAACTGGCCAATTACAAGACTTCGATTGCCGCCTATCACCGCGCCCTGCAATGTCAGATCACCAAACATGAAGAGGCGAGGATATATGCCAATCTAGGATGGTCGCTTTACGTGGATGGTCAGATCGAGGAAAGCCTCAAGGCGCTGAACAGATCGCTGGAGCTAGACGACACTTATCCCGGTACGTGGACCAATCTGTCGCAGTGCTACAGCCTGCTTGACGACGAAGAGAACGCCATCAAGCACGCCAAGCGCGGCTTTGAGCTAGACCCCGACAATCCGGTATCGGAGGCGGCCTATGCGTTCGCGTTATTATTCGGTCGGCGCTTACAGGAAGGGTTTGAACGGTTCGAAATCCGCTTCAAGTGGCGTCTGCATCAGTTCTTGCAGTATCCGTACCCCAAATGGCTGGGAGAACCAGATAAAATTGTCTTTCTGGTTGCTGACCAAGGTTTCGGAGATACATTATGTTTTGCCCGTTTCGTCCACGCCGCATCGAAACGGGCGAAGTTCATTCATGCTTACGTTCAGCCGGAACTGATGCGGCTGTTCATGCATGCGTTCGTGGATATTCCTAACATAAACTTGTTGCCGTTCGGGTCGTCATTCCCGCAGGCTGACGCCTGGACTACGTTTGTCAGCCTGCCGTTTGCGTTGAGGTTGAGCGATGAAGAGATCAGGGCGGCGAAGCAAATCTCTTACCCGGTGCTCCACCTACCGACAACGTGGATGGTGCCCGACCAGAAGCTTCATATTGGCATTCAGTGGGGAGGGTCTAAGCTCAATGACATCGATAAGTACCGCACTATCCCTGTCGAGTATTTTCTGGAATTATGCCGCGTGCCAGGGGTGCATCTCTACTCTATCCAAGTCGGCGAGCATGCCGAAGAAGCCAATGCCATCGGCGCTCATGCACTTATTAAGAACCTCTCGCCATACATCAGAGACGTTTGCGATACCGTATCCCTCTTGCGGGATTTGGATTTAGTGATCTGTTGCGAGAGCGCGCTGGGTCATATCTGCGCGATGGTCAAGAAGGAATGCTGGATCGCCTCGTCGTTCCAGGGCCGTGATTACCGTATCGGCCACCGCGCCGATGACATGCTGTGGTCGCCCCGCCATAGGGTATTCCGCCAAGGCAAGGACCGGCAGTGGGGTCCGGTGTTCAATCGCATAGTTGAGGCACTCAATGAACGGGTTGGTGCGGGGGAAAAACAAGATCGACTTCAAGGTCAACGGGCGGCAGTTCTCGTTTGAAATGACCTATGACGCAGACAATGTCTGCGACACTGATCTTGTCTCCGAGATCGAAAATCTGGGCATCTGCGAACCGGAAGTGGTGTGCGCGATGGAACGCATCGTGCGCGCGGGCGACACCGTGATAGACGGCGGCGCTAACATCGGTTTCTTCACCCTCTATCTCGCCCAACTGGTTGGGCCTAAAGGCAAGGTGATTGCCATCGAGCCGGGGCAGAATAACATTTGGAAGCTGGAAGAGAATGTAAGACTGAACGGTCTTAAGAATGTTCAGATCGTTCGCAAGCCGTTATGGAAGAACCACGATCCGGTGACGCTCTACATGCGTGCGCAGGGTGGGCGTAATTCGCTGTTTCCCGGCGAGAGCTATGGGGCCGTCGAGATGGAGCCGATTACCTTGCTCGATATAGGTCCAGCCCGCATGGCAAAGCTGGATATCGAGGGGGCGGAAGTGGCGGCGATAGATAACTATGAGGGCATACCGTTCTTTATTTGCGAGATGAACGAGAAAGCGCTTGCAGCTATGGGTAGGACGCAGCATGACTTGCGCGACCGCAACATGGCAACGTTTCTGTTGCAAAACAATGGCAACCTCCCGATGCTGGTCCCACCCGATACCAAGATTGTTACCGACCGCCAGAACGTAAATATCCTGTTGTCCACGGTTGCGGATGTGGCCAGCGCATGGCCAGAGGTTAGGATATGACCGCGCTGTGGTTTTGGGAGCTACCGCGTGAGGCTATGGGCGTTTGGGCACCCATTTACAGTGGGTTTCCTGATTACGCTCATGGTAAATTTACTTGGCCTCATCGAGAGCCAATCGCTTGGGTGAGGATCATATGACTGACGAGCAGTTCTTCCAGCTATTCCCCGGCCGCAACTATCGCATCCGCAAGCCAGCAATGGAGTTGATCAAGACTAAGCAGAGGGCAATGCTTTATGTGGATGAATGTGAAGCGGAGTTTTTGGCTCTTGGCCCACACAATAAGGATCGACGCCGCCTTATCCTTTATCGCATTCCGCCTGATAGTCCTTGGTACAATCCTGAGAAGCCGCCGATATTGAAGGTGCCAATGTTGGCGTTTGCTGATGAAACCATCGAGGATGATGACGCAACCTTAGCGCCGATCCTGCACGGCATCATGGAGGATGCGAGGAAGCGCTATGGCTAGCTTCGCCGGTATATGTCGTGGAGGACCGTGGGATGGCCAGCAATATGAACATTGGTCGGACAAGCTGATATTGTTTAATCAATCGGCCGTTGATTTTAATAACGCTAGAGAGCCTTGGGAAAATCACGCCGTAGAATGCATTGGCGAGTACCGTTTAATCTTCGGCCAATGGATTTGGCACAATGAGGATCGTTTGCTGTATGGCTAGTTTCGAGCAAGATGTGTACTCGTCCATGGCGCAGTCCGTCTCGTATGACGCCGACAGTCGGACTATGATCATCACCTACAACTCAGGCAAGGCTTACGCCTATGCTGGCGTTCCTGAAGACGTGGCTAGAGATACGGCGAATGCGCCAAGCGTCGGTGAGTACATCAATGAGAACATCAAAGGTCGTTACAGCTATCGTCGTCTCTGAGACGATGAGAAAGCTGGGACGTGACGCTATGATCCGCAAGCAATGGGCGGCGGCGGAGTGTTACGGTTTATCGTTCACGCGGTTATCACGGGAAGCGTTCGATGAAGCTAAGCGAGCCGTTTACGGAAATGGCGGCGAAGATCGAGCTTAACGGTGAAGGCAGTTTCGGTGGCGCTGTGGTTATTGTGCCCCCGGACGGCGATCCGATTATCTCAGAATTAAGCGTCAATCCCAGCGCTGATGTCTTGCGGTTCTGGGCCAAGCTGAAGACGGAAGTGGATGGGCTGTGCCAGCAATTGGACGAGCGAGCGCGCAATCAGCAGGCGTTCCGGGGGATGCGCTAGAGATGCAGCGCGCCGGGCAGCATCTTCAATAGCGGGATCAGGACGTAGAACAGGACAATCGCTACCACGGCGATGATTAGGATCACGTCTACGACCTGCTTGATCCAGGCGTCCATGGGGATCAAGCCAAGGATCAATCGCACCGCCCACAGGATGAAACCCGCGACTATTAAGGCTATGATGATCTGGATTAGCGTCGCCATCATGCCCTGATAACCTTGCCCTATGCCCTACGGTTCCAAGAACGTCGTGTCCGACACCAACGGTTCCGTTCTGGACCCGCTGATGCCGATTGGCCGGTGATGAAGGGCGGCAAGCAAGTGGGGCGGGTGCCGTCGTGGGTGGCAAAATCGCATGTGTCGCGAACAAGCAAACAAGAAGAACAAGACGCGCGCTACCTTGATGCGCGCGCTTGGCGGCGGTGCTGACGTGCTGCCGATCACACCGAAGGGCGAGTGATGCCGGGCTGGAGCAAGCAGAAGCGCCGGATCATGGAACGCGGCTTCTATGCGTTCCTGGCCCGCACCTACGTCAACTCCAAGGAGTACGGGAGGATATGTCTTGGTGAAAGACTTTACGCAGGACAACGACAATTTATCCGATCAGTGTTCGACGCGCTGGAGCAAGACAAGCACAAAGTCTTTGTCCTCAAATCCCGACAGTTGGGACTGTCAACTATTTCGCGCGCTCTGTCCGCTTTCTACATCGGCATGCACGACGGAATGCAAGGGGCTCTGGTATTCGATACGATGCCCCATCGCGATAGCGCTCGTATCGAACTCGGTAAGCTGATCAGAAATCTCGACCCCTCTCTGAAGTTTCCACGAGTTCTGGGAGTAGGCGGATCAGGCAACCGGGACAGCCTTCAACTAGAAAATGACGCCCGCATCTTGTTCCTGTCAGCCGGTACACAACAACGGACAACTTCCGGCACCTTGGGCAGGTCTGAGGGCCTAACAATGGCTCACCTGTCCGAATTGTGCTCCTACGATAATCCGGAGGGTCTGAAGGCATTTGAGCAATCCATGTCGGAGTTCCACCCCGACCGCCTCTACATCTACGAAAGCACTGCGCGCGGCTACAATCAATGGAAGGACATGTGGGACGATGCCTGCGCCGATACTTCCCATTGCCAGACCCTGTTCCTGGGATGGTGGTCGCGGGAGGACCAGCGGATCGAACAGGGCGATGGCGACTTTGAGATATACGGCAGGGAACCGCCATCGCAGCGCGAGCGGGAGCGCATGAATGAAGTCCGCAATCAATACGGCGTTGAGATCACGCCTGAACAGCTTGCTTGGATACGTCGCAAGGTCGATCCAACTGCGCGACCCGATGGCGACACCGATGCCGGGTTTGAAGCCGAAGACAACGTCATGCTCGCCGAACAAGCCTGGACCGCCGAAGAGGCGTTTCAGCAGACTGGCTCAAAGTTCTTCGGTGCGAAGGCGCTTACTCAAATAACCCGCAGGAACGCCAGTAATAAATTCAAGGCTTACATGTACTGGGCGGGAGAGGAGTTTCCACCTCGTATCTTCCATGCCGAAAACCTAAAGATGACCGAACTGAAGGTCTGGGAGGAGCCTGATCCGGATGGCGAATATGTTCTGTCGTGCGATCCGGCCTATGGGGAGAACGAAGAAAATGACAACTCGGCGATACAGGTCTGCCGATGTTACGCGGACGGTCTTGATCAGGTCGCAGAGTACTCATGGCCCTTGGTTACCACTTACCAACTTGCTTGGGTCATTGCGTCACTCCTTGGGTGGTACGGTCAAGGTCGAGCCCAAATTCGCTACATACTGGAACTTAATGGACCCGGAACCGCCGTCTTCAACGAACTCAAGAACCTGAAGGGCAAGGTTGAGGCCCGCCACGCCGCAGGCGATGACGAGAAGGGCCTTGCCGACATCTTCCGCAACGTAAGAACATACATTTACAACCGGGCTGATGCGCTGGGTGCGGGCTATAACTACCACTGGAAAACCAACATCAGCCTCAAGGTCACGGTGATGGAGCGGCTGCGTGACTTTGTCGGCAATGGCAAGCTGCGGGTCCGCTCGTTCGCTACGCTGAATGAAATGAAGTCGATAGCGCGGGAGGGGGACAGCATCTCTGCGCCAAGGGGCATGCGCGACGACCGCACCTTCGCCATGGCTCTGGCGGTCCATTACTGGGAAACCAAGATCGCTAATCAACTGGTCGTCCAGAAGCGCACCCGCGAGGCGGAAGCGGCCAAGCGGCGGCTATCCATAATTGACCAAGCGCAACTGTTTAATCAAAATCACTTGGAGATGTTCTTTTCTGCCAAGCGGCAGCGGCGTAACACCTTGCACGCGCAGATGCTGCGCCAGTCTTGGCGGACCCAGGGCAGGCGGTATTAAATGAAAACCCCGGCAAATGTGGCGTGCCGGGGCTTCCGAAAACGACCAGCTTGGCGGCAAGGTCAAGCGGAGATTTACTCCGGATGGAAACGGTGGTCAAGGTGCGGGTCCAGTGCCCAGAATGCGCCAATAAGTTCTACAGCAAGACGGTTTACGGGGTCTGCCCGTTCTGCGGCCATGAAGCAGAGGAACCGGACGATACTGTTATACCTATGCCCTCGCTACGTTCTGCAACCACCAAGGCGACGGACAAGGTCTACCGGGACATGGAAACGGCGTCGATCCACCGCGCCGAAGAGGCGGCGCGGGTGGCTGGGGTGCCCGTTTCTGAAATGTCCCATCTCAAGATAACCAATCTCCGCGACAACGTGCATGAGGGCGAGACATACGCCATGCCGGTGCGCAATGCTGTTACGGATAGGATGGATCAGATGCGGGCGGCAGGACAGCAGGCCGGGTTTGTCGATGGCAGCGGATTTGCCGCTAACGTCAACCAGGGCTATGCGCCTCGATCCGGGGCGGGTGTCTTGGATAAGATCAATCCGAATGCGCGGTCCAATAAGCTTGGGGCTACGTTCAAATGATCCCAGAGGGCATACCGGAGCGTAAACGCGATCTCCTTGCCAAGACAGAGGAGTGGGTGGAGCAGTGCCGCGCCAGCCAGGGCATGCGGGCGGCCTACTACCGCACCATGAATGCGCTGTGCGAGACAGGGCGCTATGACGGCACCAAGTCGCTGATCAACATGCTGCACAAGGCGGTGGATGAAACCGCTGCGCATCTGTTCTCTCCGGTAGAACTCAAGTTCTCGATGGACTTTGAGCGCCCGTACCCCAGGCAAATCTATCAGCGCGGGCACGAAGCGGCGAAGGGCGTCACCCGCATCTGGGAGCGTAACTCGACGGATATTGCGTTCGGGCGCGGTGTCTTTGAGAGCCTCAAATACGGCGCTGCGCTGATGAAGCAGTTCGTCAGCTACGAGGGTGACGACGAACATCCGGTCTACCACGATAAGATCGTCATGCCATGGAACTTCGGGGTCTGGCGCGAGGACGAGAACAAGATCGACCGGCAAGAGATACTGTGTGAGACTTCTACTCTAACAGGCCCGGAGGTCTGGCAGCGTATCTGGCGCATGCCGAACGCCGAGAAGCTCTACACACGGATTATGACCCACGCCCGCGCCGGTCAGGCGACAGGCGAGCCGTCAAGCTTCTTCCATCAGGTGTTATCGACCTCGCAGATCAATACCGGCATCCAGAGCATGGTGTCGCCGGTTCCCGGCGGCATCGTGCAACTCAACAATGATCCGAACTATTCCTTGATGGGGCCGGTGGTCGCCGCTGCGCTCGTCATCATGCACGAGCTATGGGTGAAAGATGAACATGACTACACCACCATCCAACTTATCGAGCCAGACATCATCGTCACCCCCCACATGGACGGGGACGTTGTGTTCCGGAAGGGTAATCTTTTGGGACGTGGTAGTGGATTACAGCCTTACCGACTTATCCAACCCAACGAAACCACGGGATGGTTCTGGGGACGCTCAGAGCTAGTCGATCTGATCGAGCCGCAGGCATTGCTCTCGCAATGGTGCGAAGACCTCAAGCGCATGTACGGCTTGCAGGTTGACAAACTGATCTTCTTTGCCGGTGACACGACAATCACGGACGAACTCTACGCCCAGTTCCGCGCTGCCGGTTACGGCAGTCTGGGGCAAGGAGCGACGGTCAACGATCTGACGCCGAAGATACCGCCGGAAGCGTTGGAGTTGCTTCAGTGGATACAGGAGCAGATCAACATCCTGCGCGGGTTCCCCAAGATCATGCAGGGCCAGGGCGAGCAAGGCGTGCGCGCGGGCAGTCACGCTAACATGCTGATGAAGACCGCCTCGCCGACGTTGCGGGATCGTGCCCTGATCATCGAACGGCAGTGCGCGGAGTGCGCCGACCTCACCGCTTCGCTGCGCGAGCTAAAGGATGAGAGCTTCTATTGGACGAGCGCGGCCGATCCTGTCGTGGAGAACATCGAGAAGACCAAGTTTCTGTTGAGCGACTTGCCCGCCGATTGGCGCATTACGGTAGACAGCCACTCTTCGTCGCCGATCTTCTCCGACGAGAATACGCAGTTGGTCATGGCCGCTCACCAGCGCGGGATTGTGGACGATGATTACGTGATCGATAATACCGCGCTGCCGAACAAGGAGATTGCCAAGCTGGGCAACAAGGAGCGCAAGGATCAACAGCGCCAGATGTTCCAGCAGATGCAACAGCAGCATCCGCAATTGGCTGAGAAGCTGATGGAGAAGCAGCTAACCGGCGGGAAACACAAGTAATGGCGACCGATCCCAAAGCAGGCGGCCAGCCGGGTGGGATAGCGCAAGCTAATCCGCAGTTTGGGAGCTTGCCCGTCAGCCAGCAGGTTGGCGACGGCGGCGGGTTTCTTCACCCAATGGAAGCAGCGATGCAGCGCAACCAAGCCAACCGGTCGCAGATGTTCGGCTTTGGCGATAAGCGCGGTCAACCGTTTGGCAGAGAGAATTTCGATATCAATACGTTTCTAACCGGATTGCCCCCGGCCGCCATGAGCCAGTTTCAGAACTCATTCAATACTTTTGATAACCTTCCCATGCAGCAACAATTGAGTTGGATGGCTAATCTGTTCGGCGGCAATAATGCGGCTTGGCAGAAAATTATCGACGGCTTCGGCGGGGGCGTCGGTGCGCAGCCTACTGGCGGAATGCTCCGTTAGGACCAAACGGGCTAATGACGGAAGGTGCTCCCTGCGCTCGCGCCATCTGCATTAGATACGGCCCGATAGCCGGGTCCGCCTTGCCCATGTTGTTGGCTTCAATCTGTACCCGCATCTGATGCAGGCCGCGCTCGATATGCGCGAGCTTGGACTTGGTCATGTCCTCAAACATCACGCCTTGAATGCTGTCGCGCTTGATCGAGATGTGCTGACCGTAGTCGTCAGTCATATCGAAGCTCTGGCTCTCAAAAGTAGCCGGGTTCTTGAGACTGACGACAGCCTCGTTGAACGCCTCTTGGGTCTTAAACAGCAGCGTCCACGGAACGGCTGATGCGCCGAACACGATTGTCATTGAGAACATTTCGCTTCCTCTTACGGCTTGGCCGCAGTGTCTTGAACGGCTTTGAAGCTTGCGCCCACTCTAGGAATTGCTGTGTAGGAAATCGAATGATGCGTCCGATCCGGCATATCGGTGGTCCGCCTTTGTTGCGCGGTATGCGCGCCATTTCCCAGACCGAACTGTCGCTGATGCGAAAATAATGTGCGACTTCCTTCACCCCCCACATCGGTAAATCTTCAAGCTTCGCCATGCGGTGTCACACAGTAGTCGGCAGGAGCGTGTCAAACCGTACAGAGCACTACTAGCCTTTGTCAACTTGCCGGATAATTCTCCCAAATGTTGCGGCGGTGTAGCCGTTAACCGGCAGGGCTGATCGCTCGCCCTGACAATATGGAGTGACCCGATGGAACTCGTTAGAAATCGGCGCGGTCGTAAGCACCGTCGCAGATAACCCTCTCTGGGTGGAAAACGCGGCGGGTCTGCGGGAAGCGATCCGCCGCTTTTGTTGCTGATACGATGCCTCAACTTGCACCACCTGTTGCCGGAAGACCGACACCCGCGCCCGGCGCGGGTGGTGCTCCTATGGGGTCAACGAGTGCAACGTCGCCTACGCCAAATCGCGGTGGCGAGGCGGCGGCGATCCAAGTTCTCGGCAATGTCAGTCAGCTTTTGACGCACGCCTTGTCGCAAGCAGGAGCGACTTCAGAACTGGGGCAGAAAATTCACAAGTTGCTTGGTGATGTAATAAAATTAGCTCCTCCCGGTAGCTCATCGCCTGCGGGGCAGAAGAACGTCATGGATCAAGCGCAGATGCGCAATGCCCAGCAGAACCAGATGGCTCAATCGTTACGCGCTCAAGCGATGAAGCAACAAGCCGGTGGTGGCGGTGGTGGTCCTCCGGGAGCAGGCGGCCCACCCGGAATGGCGGCTTAAATGGATATCTTTGAAAATCTCAATCATCGCGGACTGATCTACAACGGTGGCAAACCCATGCGCGCGTTGCAGGCACCCGATGAGGGCAGCGGCGATCTTTACGGCTTTCTTGATCAAGGCGGTTTTGGCAGTCAGCACAGCCAGGACTTTGATCGCAACGTCCGCAATCTTCCCAATCGAAACTTAGGAGCCAAGACATGAGCAACCTGAACATCTTTCAGAACAGCGCGAAGTCCATCCCGGAAAGCGACGAACAAATTGTTCGCGTCGATCTGATGCAAGCCGACATCGGCGGTCGGCACAGTCATCTTCCGGCAACGCACATCTCCAAGGAACTGCCGATCTCGCACGTTCCGAATGCCAGCACGTCTCCTGGCGGGTCCAAATAAATGGCCAAGATCGAAGTAGACGAGGAGCAATGGAATTTGGGTCAGCGTACTCTGGCGACGATGCGAAAGATTGCATCGAACCCGAAGAACGCGCGTGCGCTGGAGACGATGCACAAAGAGATCGACCCCAACGTCTCTACACCATTGGCCGATGCCGACAAGATCGCCAACGAACGTGTCAGCACGCTCGAAAAGCAACTCGCGGACATGAGGAAAGAAAATGAAGACCAGAGAAAGAAGGACGAAGAGGAAAGGTCGCAGGGGCTACTGAGGTCCAAATGGGAGACTGGTCGCCAGAAACTTAAGGACCAGGGCTTCTCTGACGCGGCTATCGACAAGATCGAAAAAGAGATCATGGAGCCGAAGGGCATCATCGACCACGAAGACGCCCTTACCATTTGGGAAAAGAAGAACCCGCCGCCCGCGCCGACCATGCCCGGCGGTGTCGGGTCTTGGAACTTCCTCGAAACATCACCCGAAGACAAAGACAGTGACATCAAGCGTCTGATCGACACCCGTGGCAATAGCGATGTGCTCACGGACAAGATGGCGCGCGATGCGCTCACCGATTTTCGCCAGCAGGTCGCACAAGCGAACAGGCGGAGGTAGAGGAGAATAGAAGATGCCGCTCCCCGGTATTGGCGCAGTTCCCGCTGCGGGTTCGCTCTATAACGAGCTTTCCGCAGTTACCCGCCGCGCATTTGTGCCCCGGCTGTTTGTCCAAATCTACTTCGGCTCGCCGTCTCTGTACTACATGATCGGCAATGCCCAGCGCGCGGCAGGCGGCCTCAACCAGATCACCATCCCGGCCCAAGGGCAGAGCATGGTGCAAGGCCAGTTCGTCGGCTACGGCGGCGGCTTTAACAGCCCCGTCATCACGCCGGGGATACAGAACCTTCAGTTCGCTCTGTATTACTGGGTAGTCCCGGTTCCGCTGCCGTTCGGCGAAACCGTGATCCAGGCGACCGACCGGGAGATTTCTCTCCTCAAGGCCCGCATGAACGACGTGTATGCGGTTACCCGCCAGAACATGGCGCGGTTGCTCTATACCAACAACACGACCAATGCCCTTCTCCCGGATAGCTTCCTGAACGCCTTCGACAACGGGGTGAACTTTCCGACCTACGGCGGCATCAATCGTACCGCTCAAGGCAACAGCGCGTTCCAGGGGCAACTGATCAATCTGGCGGCTGGGGCGTACAGCACGGCCACGGTATCGACGCTTGGCTTTAACCGCTCGACCATGGCGACCTTCATGGCGCAGGTCACGGATGCAGCCGGTGGCGAGGCTCCAACCTTCGTCGTCATGTCGCCCGGCGACTACGCCACGCTGAACAACAGCTTTATCGGGATCGAGCAGTTGAACCCGGTGGTCGGCAATCCGTACACCATGGACACCCAGGTCCGGACCAGCTTCCCGAACCTCGTCGTATCGGGGGTGCCGGTCTTCAATGATCACTTCTGTCCCAAGGGGCAGATATTCGCCGTCAATTGCAAGTACACGGCAATGTACCTGTCAGAGGACGCAGCCTTTGATTTCAGTGGCTTCTATAGCCTTGTCCCCCTTGGACAAATCGGTCAGCAGGGGGTGACCGTCGTCGGCTACGAGGTCTGTACCGGCAAACCGTCCGCCAATGCCACGACGACCGGTACGCTTGGCGGCGCGCAGTTCTAGGTAGAGGAGAGAGAACACAATGCCCGGCCCGCTCGCAGGTCCTGGACAGGGCCTTCAGTATCCGCAGAACCTCTATCCTTCGGAACTGGCCAACTCGCCCTACGACGCCTCATCGAACAAGGTCGCCTTGGCTGGCGGTCAGTCGTTCGTCATCCCGCGCGGCGACTGGATCATCACGGAGGGCATGTATTGCGTTCTCCAGTATCTCGATCCGGTCACCAATGCCTGGAGCAATGCGGCATCGTGTGCGTGGGAGCCCGGTCACCGGATTATCGCCTCTGACGGGTTTTCTGTCCGCATCGCCAATATGACCGGTTGTCCGGTCGCGGCGACGATCATCCAGTACGGGGGCGGCTGGGTGCAGTCCTCGACCACTATCGGAGTTACCGGTGGCGGCGGCTCGACTTGGGCACCGATTGTCGGTGGCCAATTGGGCAACGCAACCGTTACGGCGGCGGGGGCGGGCTATGGTGTGGCTCCCCTGGTCTTTATCCCGCCGCCCCCTAACAACGAAACCAATCCGAACGGCATCGGTGGTATCCAGGCGTCTGGATGGGCCGCCATCGCGTCCGGTACGGTTTCCGGCTTCACCTTCAACAATCCGGGCGCAGGGTATCCGACCGCTCCAACCGTGGTTGTGGTGCCGTCGCCGTTCGATCCCAATCTTGCGACCGGCATTACGGCGGCGACAATTACGGTCCAGACAGTGGGTTCTGGGTCGATTACAGCCGTTATTTGCACCAATAACGGCAACACGCTCACGCCGGGCAACCTCACCTTGACACCTGCGGGTGTCGGCTCCAATGCCACCATCGCGCCGGTCTTTATGATGACCACGACGGCAGTCAGCTTGTCCGGTACGGGAACCGGCTGGGGCACGTTGGGCGCTGGTGTGACCTCGACCGGCGGCGCTCCCAGCGTGGGCACGATCACCAATGGTCCGGACTTCCTGCACTTGACGTTCAAGCCGCGCCCGTTACAGGCGACCACGACCGTTACCGCGCTTGGCACGGTGGCGGCGCAGCTTGCGACCATCATTGACGGCGGGCTGTTTGAAGGCACACCGCAGCCGTCGCAGCAGGCAGGCGGTGCGGCAGGAACGCCGGTTGGCTCGACCATCGCGCTGACCATGGGCACGACCCAGGACATCTTCGTGATCCAGCCGCTGAAGAACTGATGGTAAAGACGAACCCGACCTACTCTATCGGCACGACTGCTATCCGGGAGAAGAACCCCTTCAACGTCGTGGTGACGCTCCCGGACATTGATGCCGATGGCAATACCTGCGCGCAGACGTTTACTGCGCTGCAAATGGTCATGCGAACCGGCAATCAGGTTTTGTGTAAGAGAGCCGATGGATCGCAGGCTTGGTATACTATCGATGCAGAACGCTCACGACCCAATTTAATTTATGTGAAGCGCGTATCATAATACGGCACAGGAGCCTGTGCCGTGCTGACCTCGTACATCACCCAGACCCAGCGGTTGCTCCAGAACCCCGGAGCGCCGACTACGCTCTATTCCACGGCGGACATCACCTATTACGTGAACGTCGCCAGGGGGCAGCTTGCGGGCGAGGCGCAGTGCGTTCGTGTCCAGGGTACGATCCCCACAATCCTGAACCAGCGGAACTATAATTTCTCTGGTCTTAGTCTTGGCGGAACTCCATCCGTAACTGGTGTTCAAGGCATCATCCATATCCGGGCGATCCGCTACGCCATTGCGCAGGGGTTCAAGTGGATCGAGCCGCGCTCCTGGCCATGGTTCGACCTGTACCACATGAACAATCCGGTGCCGGTTCCGGGACCTCCAGCCGTCTGGGCGCAGTACGCGCAAGGGTCGGCGGGACTGGGCTCCATTACCGGCATAGGCACCGGGGCCATGGGGACTGGCAGCTTCTTTATCGATCCGATCCCGGACGGGATTTATACCCTGACCTGCGATTGTGTCTGCTACCCGATAGCACTGGCGGCAGATACTGACTTCGAAGCCATCCCGTATCTGTGGACGGATGCGGTGCCGTTCTATGCCGCCTACTACGCCTTGCTGTCGGCGCAGACATCGGCGCGCATGGCAGAGGCGGAGCGCTATTATCAGTACTACACGCAGTTTGTGCAGCGTGCCCGCGTTGCTGCGACCCCGGATGTCAACAAGTATCTTTACGAGCAGGTGCCCGATCCGACCGCGCTTAATCAGATGGGCTTGCCGTCAGGCGGGCGTGGAGCGGCGGCATGACCACGACCTTGTTCGATCACATGAAGATGACCCAGCAGTTCATTGGTGATCAGAACCAAGCGCGCATCGCTCCGGATAACCTCAAGCGCTATGTCAATCGCGGGCGGCGCAAGATTGCCAGCCAGTGTCAATGCATCCGGATCAAGAGTTCGATCAGCGGCCAGATTTTGAGTTGGACCGTCAATACCCAGGGCAGCAATTACTCGGCTTCTCCAGTTCTGAACATCACGCCCCCGGACTTTCCGTCCGGGCAGTTGCCGTTCCCTAACGGTGATCAGGCGGTAGCGTCGGCCGTTGTGGTTGGCGGCCACATCACTTCGATCAATAACAGTTACGGCGGCTACGGCTATTTCCAGCCGCAGATGACGATCATCGATCCGACCGGCTCCGGGGCAACTGCCGTGCCGGTTGTGTCATTCGTTCTGACGTTGAACAGAGGCCAGGAGGTGTATCCGTTTAGCTCGGTCGATCTGACGGAGTTTCCCGGCGTGGCGTCGGTTTATGGCGTGCGCGGTGTGAGCATCATCTACGCCAACTATCGCTACTCGCTGCCGATGTACTCGTTCTCGACTTATCAGGCGATGATCCGGCAGTATCCGTTTCAGTATCAGTACGTTCCCACGTTCTGTTCGCAGTACGGCCAGGGCACGCTGGGCTCGCTCTATGTTTACCCGCTGCCGTCTCAGACCTATCAGATGGAATGGGACATGCAGTGCCTGCCGCAAGACCTGACGGATGACCAGAGCGTCGAGATCATTCAATCGCCATGGGATGAGTTGCCGCCATACTGGGCCGCTTCGATGGCCTATCAGGAACTTCAGAACCTCAACGCCAGCAAGTATTACCTCGACCTCTATAACAAGCTGGCGGTGGACTACTCTGGCGAGGCGCGCATCGGGCGGGTCGTGAACCCATACGGGAGATACTGATCTGGTATTTGGTGTATGCGCCGTTAGGAGATTTGACCATGCTAGCTCCCACGATACGACGGTTCAGTTCGGCCGATCTGACCACCAATGCTGGCTGGATCATGCAGAAGCTGCGGGCGCGCTATCCCAGTAAGAGCGAAGTGACGCTGGCGAACTGGCTGCGCATGGCGGCTAATCGCAACGACATTCTGTTTATCCGAACCGACTGGGCCATAGCGCTGGCGGAAGTCGTGGTGCTCGATCTGATGGACGAGCATCCGGTTGTTTACGAACGGTTTGTCTGGTGCAGGGATCGCACCAACATCAATCACGTCGAGCAGGCGGCATCGCTTTACGAAGAGATCAAGCGCTGGGCCAAATCGATGTCGGTAGAAAAAGTTGTTGTTGGTGTGTCAACTGATGTGCCGACCCAGCACATCAAAGAATGTTTCCGTAAATTGTTCACTGAAGAAATAACATTTGCGAGGGTGTAAGTGCCCCCGCAACAACGACAGCAGCAGGATCAGGGCGACGGTGGCTCGCTAAGGCCGGGGCCTCCCCCGCTAGCTTGCGAACTATTCCAGGGCATAAACACTTCGACAACGCGGGCGGGTGTTCCCGATCAGCAGATGTTCTGGTGCGACGGTTTCATGCCGGTTGCACCGCGCAATCTCCGTGTTCTGCCCGGCATCGGCGCAGCGCTGTTCACCGCAGCCAATCCGCCAAACGTCGTCTGTTTTGATTTCTATAACATTGGTAGCACGCCCTACGCGGTCGTGTTTTTGTCGGACGGGTCGGTAGTGCAGGTCACCGCTCCCGGCGGAGTTGTGACAACAATCCTTGCTGCTGGGAGTATCGCTAATCCTGTCATTACTCAGGTTGGGGTTGCTCAGTATGGAAGCCAATATCTGATTATCGTCGCCAATCAACCGAACGGTTATTGGGTATGGGATGGAGTACATCTTTTTACGGCAGGCACGTTAGCTCCGACAATTACGTTAACCAATCCCGGCAGCGCTTATGTATCAAGTCCGTCAGTACAGTTCTCTGGCGGCAGCGGCAGCGGCGCGGCAGCATCGGCGAGCATTGCCAATGGTTCGGTTACTAATATTGCCATCACCAATCCCGGCAGTGGCTATCAGGCTGGAGACGTAGTCACGGTAACGCTTGTCGGCGGCACTCAGGCTGGATCGGGCGCAGCGCTGACGGCGGTTTTATCTTCGGCTCCCGGCGGCTCCGGAGCGAATATCACGATTACTTGGGGGCTGGTGTTCAGCGCTCCCAACGTCAAAGGCTACTACATTCAATCCATCAACATTATTAGTGGCGGGTCCGGATATTCGAGTTTAGCGACTGCGACTTGGCATACGCCGAGTGGATTTAACGATTTTTGGAATACCACTGGCGGTGTTCCGCCATCGATCTCTTTGACCGTTACTGGAGGAGTAATTACGGGAGTTACTATCAATCCGCTTGGTAGTCCTAGCAATAACATTTGGGACACCGGCGACAATAAGTTCCCCACCATCACGGTTTCTGATCCTGTCCATTTTACCGTTACCAGCGTTACCGGTACTCCGACCGGGACCAATTACAGCCCGTCAACCACCATTACTGCGAGTGGTGGCGGCAGTGGGTCTGGCGAAGTCCAGGCGGTTATCACTCCGGTTATTGTTGGTGGCGTTATTACGGGAACGACAATTCAGAGCGGGGGCGTTTATGACACCAATGTTGCCCCGACATTGACGGTGAACGATGTCGCGATAACGGCTACGGCTACGGCGTCTTTGATGCCGTTCGGTCTTCGGGGAACTTGCGTCGAGACTTATGCAGGGCACGTTTGGATAGCGAACGGTCCTACGATCACGTTTAGCGCGCCCGGTTCAGTAAGTAACTTTGCCACTTCTGCTGGCGGCGGGACGTTTACGTCGTCCGATAGCTTCTTGCGCGTAGGCTATACACGCCTGCTACAGACCAATGGGTTCTTGTTTCTGATCGGCGATAGCTCGATGAACTATATCTCCGGAGTGCAAACCAACACTCCGCAGGGCGGCAATCCGACGACGACATTCACCAACAACAACTCCGATCCTGAAGATGGGACGCCTTATCCGGCATCAGTGACGACGCTGGGCACTGACATCTTCATGGCGAACCAGAACGGAGTTTATGTTTCGACTGGCGGTACGTTTCAGAAAAAGTCGGAGCCGTTGGATGGCGTCTACAACTCCGCAGCGGATACCTTTGCTGGATTGCAGCTATCGTCGGCCAAGGACCTGATTTTCGGCAAAGTGGTCTATATGGTTTTGGTGCCGATTATCGATCCGGTGTCCAAAACTACGCGCAATAAACTATTCATGTTCAATGAAAAGTATTGGTGGTCGTCAGAACAAGACGTGACGCTTACGTTTATTCAGGCGCAAGAGTTTAATTCGGTATTCCAGTCCTACGGCACGGACGGAACGCACATTTATCCACTGTTCACCACGCCGTCTGTTGGTTTCACCAAGACAATGCAGACCAAGCTGTGGGATGCGCCAGCCGGTTATGATTTTACCAAGACCTCGACCAATCTGTTCGCCATTGCTCAGTTCCAGGGCGCGGCACAACTGACCTACAACGTCTATGTCGATAACGAAAAGGGGGCGACCGGTCGCGCAGGACCCTATGTGCACGCTGGAGTTACGGGAGACAACGAGACGTTCTCCATAATGCCGCCAACTGCCGTGGCGCAGATGGGAGTGCTGACCGGGATGACGGTACAGACCACTGCGGACGATCTCCAGATCGTCTCGATAGCGCTACAGGACCAAATCGTGGGGTATCGCGCATGAGTTTGCCGTTTCTATACAGCCAGCCGCGAACCCCAGAGGATTGGCAGTCTTGGGCGTTCAACCATGCCGCTAATCACTATGATTGGATACCGGCAGCGGGCGCGGTCAAGAAGGTTTTCGGCTTCCAGCAGTTCGTTCTTAGCCCTATCGACCCCGATGATTTAGGGATGTGGCTCTACAACCACCAAGTAGCACATGATCAGATCAATGCCGCGCTTGGGACTACCGGGTACAATTTGCTAGAGATGGATTGGCGAGACGAGGACCAGTTCGCGATGTGGCTTCGCCTTAATGCCACAGAGCATCAACGCATAAGCGCAGCGTTGGGAGTTGGCTGATGAGCTTCCTTAGTGACCTGTTCCACGGCAATTTTGGCAACTTGGGCGAGGACCTTGCCCCGTCGAACATATTTAAGGATTTCGGTTCCTCGTTCTCCAATCAACCGACTTGGGCCAAAGCCCTGGAAATCGCCCTTCCTGCGGTGGCGCTGGGAGGGGTAGGGCTTGGTGCATTGGCGGATGTAGGCGTTGGCGCAGCCGCAGAGGGCGGGTTGGCGGCTGCGGAGACGGCGGGGGCCGGGGCGGGCGAACTTGGTGGGCTGACAGCCGCCGATGTGACATTTGCTGACCCAGAAATGATGGCTGCGATGACCGGAGAGGCGGCTATACCGGCTGATGTAACCGCCCCAGCGGTATCTACCGCCACGCCCGGACTTGGCCTTTTGCCTGCGGGGGACACAACTGTAGCTCCATCCATTGCCGAAGCTGGCGGGTTTGGTGATACCGCAATGGGGCCAAGCTTTCTAAATACCCCAGTCGGGCCGGATGTTGCGTTTACAGGCGGAGATTTTACGGCCGGAACGCCAGGGGTGGCGGGCGGGGGTGGCGCAGGGAGTGTCTTCGGTCCCGCCCCTACACCATTTGATCCGGGGATGGGAGCGCAGCCAATTCCATTTGGCGGCACTGACGCGGCAACGGCAGCGGCAACCGGAACCGCTGCGCCCCCTGCTGGGGGCACGTTCGGATCAAACTTCATGCAGAGCTTAAGCGCGTTCCCAGGGAAATTGGGCACCGCGCTGGGCAATCCGATGACCGATCTTGGTATAGCTGGATTGGGCTTAAACCTGTATGGCGGTTACCAGAGCCAACAGGCGCTCAAGAAGGTTCAGCAACAAGTAGCTGATGCCGCTAATCAGGCTGCGGGAGCACGACAGGCGGCGTTGGGTGCGGCGCAGCCTATGATCAATATCGGCGAGGCGATGATGACCGGCGGACAGTTGCCGGGTCCGGTAAAGGCGATGCTGGATAATTTCCGCAACTCGCAAAGGGCGCGGGTCATTCAAAGCTATACCAGTCAGGGACAGTCTGGCGATATAAACAAGAATACGATGTTGGCGCAGGACCTTAATGCGGTCGATAACCAAGTCCTGGCGTTGCAGGAAACCATCGGCAAACAATTCGTGGATACCGCCAATTCGTTGCTGTCATCGGGGTTAAGTGCCACGCAGATTTCGGCTGAACTTCCGATGATGATGCAGCGATTGGATATCGCGCTTGAGCAAGTAACCAGCAACTCGATTGCCAACTTTGCTGCGGCGATGAGCGGCGGCACCATGAAAGTGGCTGGGCAAGGAACCGGCTTCAATCTCAATCTGAATACACCGGGCGCAACGGCTTCGCAGACATTGCTGGGGGCGTAAATGGCCCTTGAACAAGACCCGGATATCCCACGATCAACTGCTGATATGCGAGCGGGACAGCCGCCTGACCCGCCGCCATTTCCTGTACCGGCGGTTACCGCATCGCTAACACCGGCAGACCCTGACCAATCATTTCCAGGCGGGACTTTTGGCACCACAGTCGCATCCGATGATACCTCGCCGTTTCCGCCGTCTCCGCTGGGCGGCGGTACTCCGAGTGTGATGCAGGGATTGCTTGAGGACGACAGGGAAGCGCTGCGGAACAAGATCATGGTGGAGGGCTCGGCGCTCCGTGAACAAGATCGCCTAGACCGCCAATACTCCCAACGAATGGAGCAAATGTTCAGCGCCCAGATGGCGACTGCAAATGAGTTGCGGCCATGGGACGCAAGGCGCGAGATGGCATCGCGCAAACATGATCTGTGGGAGCAGTTCGGGTCACCGGGCTTTCTGATCGCAATGATGGCAAGCGCTTTCACTGCCATGCCGATGGTGTCGGCGCTCAATGGCGGTGCGGCGGTAATGAACGCCATCAATCAAGGTGACATGGATGCTTATGACGAGGCGTTTAAGGCGTGGAAAGATAACACTGACCTTGTGCTCAAACGCATGGATATTCAGCAGCGCGCCTTTCAGGATTTGAATGAATTGCGCAAGACCAATTTCGAGCAGTGGCGCGAGAAGATGGCGCAAAACGCCACGATGTATAACGACACACGCACAATGAACTTGTTGAACTATGGCTTCGATAAAGAAGCAATAGAGGCACAGGAAGGATTGGCGACATTACAAGAGAAATTGGCTAGCTCCCGCAAAGCACTTCAGGAAAGTAACGCTTGGACGATGATGGTACAGGGCGATCCGGAGTGGCCATACGGATTTGATGGCAAGCTTAAGCCTGAATATGCGTCCGGTAAGAAACGGCCCGATCCTCAGAAGATGCACGCTATTCTGACGCGAGCCAATATGGCTATCGATACCAGCGTCCCTACAACGGCAGAAGCGGCAGGGTTGAGAGGGTTGTATACGACCCCTGGGTTCCTCGAAATGGACCCTGATCCACAACGAAAGATGATCAACGACATGCTTTCCGGTATCGCGGCTGCGCGCTCTACTGGAAAAGGCACGATTGGCAATGAGGAAGTCAGACGGCAGATGGCCGTCTGGGATCAGAACCATCAAGATGCGTCGGATGACGAAAAGACGGCCGCTCACAATAAGATTTATGCCGATTGGATAAATAACCAACAGTGGGGGAAACTTTCTACACAAGAACGCAATATGCGGATGGCTGAGAATGATTGGGACAACGCTCATCCGGAAGCAACTCCAGAGGAGCGCGAAGCAGCGCATCGCAAGATTTTCCAAGATTGGGCGGATGCCAAGCAACATTCCAAGTTGTCGGCGGAACGCTTAAAGCAGATGTGGAACCCGCAGTGGCTTGATAGTCCGCAAGGCAAAGAGTGGCGCTCCCAGCAACCGCCGGAAGTTCAGGAGCAATATAATACGTTTGTTCAGCAATACAGTAAGGGAAACATTAAAATTGATCCGTCTATGCAGGGGTGGGCACCGGAAGCAATAGATGCAGCGGCTGAAACTTTTAACGAGACTGGCATGCTGCCGCATTATCTTGGCGCGCGTACTGTCGGCCCGCAGATCATGGGAGCGGTACAAGCGAGAGCGCTGGAGTTGCTGAAAGAAAGATATCCGGAATTAAAAGACGACCCGCAGAAGCTGATCGCCCAGCGCACTAAGAACTGGCAGCTTTATCATACTCAGCAAGTTGCTCTTAACAGATACGAGAGCGGCACCCAGGGGCAGACGATTACCTCTATGAACGTAGTCGTTCAGCATCTTCAAGTCTTGAAGGACTTATCGGACGCACAAGACAGGTCGGACTGGACAAGGTTCAACAGGATTGCCTCTTGGTGGGGCGAGGAGTTTGGCCAGGAAGCGCCGACAGACGCCAATGTTGCCGCCATCATCGTTGGAAATGAAGTGATCAAGGCGATCCAGCGTGGTCAGCTTGGTACTGGTGAGGAACGCGACGAGGCAGCGAAGTTCTTTGCCCGGTTTCGGTCGCAAGAACAGATCGATGGTGCGATTGGCATTGCTACAAAGCTTCTCGTCGGGCAGCTTCGCGCTATGAAATACGGCTTCATGGTCGCTACTGGACAGCCGGAAAGCGAGTTCAGCCGCATGTTGCTGCCGGAAACCCGCGCCTATTTCTCCAAGGCTGAACTCGATGCAATGAAGCCTAATAGCGATGTCAGTGGCTACACCGGCATCCCGTCGCGGCGCGGCAATCAAAAGCCGCTCACACCAGACGACATCGAGATTATTAAATAATGGCAGACGATCTTAAAACTGTTGATACGCCAGCCCCGGAGACGGAGGAAAGGCAGGTCCGCATTCGGGGGCAGGAACATACAATTCGCGTGCCCAAGGGGCTTACGGATGATGAGATAAAGCGTCGTCTTGTCGCTAAGAGCATGGCACCGTCACAGACCGATTTTGGTACTGATGTCGGTTACGGGATTTTGGAGGGGATTGGTGCCGTTGGGGCAAGGCAACTCGGGGAAAATATACTTGAGAAATCCGGTGTCATACCGCAAGCCCCGGCAGCGCCGGGTGCAGGTCAGGAAGGCGTTGTCACCGATGCGAAGGTGCCGTCCGGTGAGCCGGAAGGTGTTACGGGCGGGCGCTTACTGGGCAATGTCATGGGTGGCGCTGGGATGGGCGGCGCGATTGGCGCGGGAATGAAACTTCTGCCGGAAGCTGGGTCGTTGGTACGCGGTATCGCTGGTGGCGCTGTTCCTGCCGCGCTTCAGCCTGTTGATGAGAGCAAGGATTACTGGAAGACCAAGGCTCAACAAGCCGCGACCGGAGTAGGACTGGGTTGGGGATTTAGCGTTGCTGGCAAGGGTGCCAGTGTTGGCACTAATGCTCTGTTGAAATTTCTGACCAGCAGACTGCCGCAGGGCACGGTAGAAGATAAGGCTGTTGCTCAAGTTCTGGATCGTATCAATTCAGGCACCAAGTACGGCGGTGCCACGGCTCAACAGATGATGGAGTTGATGAACCGCGCGCAGGCCGCCGGTAAGCCAATGACCATAGCCGACGTTGGTGACAGGGCTGTCCTGTCGCTTGCCGCCCACGCCTCTCGATATGGTGAAGGTCAGCAATATGCCGACCAGTTCCTGTCTCAGCGTTCGGAAGCTGCGTTTGATCGGTTGTTAAATGACATTGGCGTTCATTTGTATAGCGGGCGGACTGCCCGTCAAACAGCACAAGCGCTTGCAATCAGTCGTGACGCGGCGGCAAAGCCGTTCTACGAAATAACAGATAATCTTAAATTCGCCCCTAGCGAAGACATCAATTTATTCATTGGTAGCCAGACACCGGCCGGTAGAAATATCCGAAAAGGCATAGCTCTGGGTTATGAAATTGAAAGCAATATGGCGCTGGGTCGGCGTGAGGAGTTCGACCCCACAATGCTGGGAATTTATCTGAAGGATATTGGTGCTGGTGAGACTGAAGCCGGATTTACGCGCGTACCCAATATGCGCGTTCTCGACATGGGCAAGCGCGGTTTGGATGCAATGATTGCCAAGGAGAGAAACGAGATTACTGGAAAACTAACTATACGGGGTAAGTCGCTAGTACAGTTGAAAAAGGGCTATGTCGAAATGCTGGACAGCCTCGATCCCAGCGGGGCTTATAAGAAAGCTCGTGAGGCATGGGGTGGATACTCGGCCAGTATGGATGCTGTGACGGTTGGACAAAACGCATTTAGATCAAATCCGGAAGAGATAGCTGAAGACCTTGCGGCGATGTCCGAAAGCGACAGGGAGTTTGCGCGAATAGGTCTAGCAGACACCATGCGAGAGCGATTGGCGAAGACCGGACTTGGTACTGATGCCAGTCGGGCGTTGCTGAAGAATAACGGATGGACGAAGGCGCAAGTGCGACCGTTCTTCAAATCGGATGATGATTATTACAACTTTATCCAAGCCGTTAACGACGAACACGCTATGCAGGTCACCAGAAACGAAGTGCTGAAAGGATCGCGCACGTCGAGAGATTTGGCGGCTGATGCGGAAGCTGGCGCATCGGGAGTGTTCGCGCGGGGGGTGAGTACAGCACGGCATTTTCTGGAACAACGGTTTTTTCAGACCGTCCGTGAATTGTATCTGATGCACCGAGATTATGTGAGAACCCCCGACCCGGAGTTGAACAATCGCGTTGCTCGGCTTTTATTCTCTCCCAATATTTTTGATACTCCGCTAGGGCAGAGATTGCTGGCCGAAACATCAATGCCGCAAGCTATGAAAAACTACTTGGCGGGGACGCCTACCCGTATACAGGACGTGCTGGAGCCTGCATTAGCTGGCGGAACATCTGCCGCTGTTGCCGGGTCTGAGGGCAGGCCAAAGCGCAGCGTTGTCAGGAAGCGCGATCCGTTGGCGGCAGAACAATGAAAAAAGGGGCCATTGCCGCGATAGAAGAACTGGTCCGCTCTGTGGCGGGCAGTGCCGCACAGAGCAAGGTCAAACTAAGCGAAAAGACAGAGGCGCTTAGAGTTTTGGCTCCGTACTATGTCGCGCTGAAGAAACATAAAATCGACATCACGGACGAACCCGCAGAGGCGGTAACCATCGGCAACCTGCAAGACGCCGTGCGCAAGGCAGAGGATCACAATGGGCGAGCCGTTCCGGATCATCAGCGACGAGAACGAAGCGCAGCGCCCGTCGAAGACTGATCAGGTTCTCGAAACCGCTGGAATGCAGGCGCTGATGCTGGGTTTGGGCGCTCTCTCCAAGCGCGCCATCATCGCCCTCCAGAGCATGTTTGTCCTGCTGGCTACGGGGTCGGCGTTCATTCTGTGGTGGTCGGTTCTCCCCAGCCCGTCAGTGCTCCAGCTTACCGGTCTGGGCATGTACGGCCTGTTTGTCCTGGCCGCATCCGTCATAGTGCGGAAGCTTTAATGCCCGCCCAGAAACACACTCGGAAAGCGAACACGCCGAAGAAGCGCAGGCAATGGGAACATGTTCGTGCCAGCATGGAAGCTAGAGGCGCGTCACCCGGAGCGGCTATAAGAGCCGCTAGTGGCGTGTTAAAACGTGGCAGTCGGCGCAGCCGAAGAAGTAGGAGAAGCTAAATGGCAAACTATGAAGTTCCGATCCTGCTCGCTGCGGTGGGCACTGGCTACAAGACGGCGTGCGGACTTCAGGCGAACGCCCGCCGTGCCATGGTCTACGAAGTAGAGTTCGGGCAGAACGGCGCGCTGGCTTCGTCCGACTGCCAGATGCAGTGGGACCTCTCGCGGTTCGTCAACACCAACTCGGTAACGGCAACCGCCACGGTTGCGCAGTTGCTCGATTTGGCGGACGTGGCTGCGTCTACCTTGGCGTTCACCAACGTCACCGGGGCGGTCGATGTGCCCAATTTGACCGGCGCAGGCGGCGGTCTTTTCCTCAAGAACTGGGGCATCAACCAGCGCGGCTCCTACCGCTGGAGAGCGCTTGACGACGGCGACAACATCATCATCGCCTCGACGGCCTCACAGGGCATCGCGATCAGGGTCTTAAGCTCCGGTTATACCTCGACCGCAGTCGGCAACTTGTCTTTCATCGAACGGTAAATGCGACGACAGCGCTTCCAGCCCGGTGGGGTTGGCGAGTATTTCGATGAGTTGGGTGTAGGCCGCGAGGTCTACGCAAGCACCTGCGCCCACTGCCAGTCGATCACCGAGTTTCCTTCCCGCCGCACCATGATGGATTACGTGGAGATTTGCCGGGGCTGCATGCGGCTGATCTGCCTGCAATGTCATGGCAAGCCATGCCGTCCTTACGAGAAATTTGTTGACGAACAGGAAAGCGAGTTTCAACTTCAGCAGCGCCTGATCCGCGATGGCTGGAGGTGCTATTGACTTGCTCGACCTGCTCCAAATGGTTCGTCCTTAGAGAAACCAAGTACGCCAACGGCGAAACCATCGTAAACTGGAGCGCTCCGGAGGGCACCGGGCAATGCCGAGTGCTCAACGTCGATACGCCGCATCACTTCGAGTGCAATCAATACACGCTCGGCTCTCCCATCATCGAAACCACGTTCAAGACGGGCTCGCCCTGGCATCATGCCGTTCATGGCCCTTGCCCGGACTGTAAGGGGCGAGGTCTTACTGCGGATGACAAGCGTGACGACAGATGCTGCGGGACCGGCATCGTGCTGCATTACGATGACGGTTATATCGGCGAGAACCGCACCAAGATGCACCCCAAGGAGAAGGAGTTCGGCAAGCGTCACGCCGAACCTACGCCCACCTGTTTGAACTGCCACAAATCCATAGAGTTGACATGGCTTGCCTGTCCCTATTGCGGCACTCGCCTCAAAGCCGAAAAGCCTGAGATCGCGGAAGTCCTATGAAATCCGAACAGTTTTGGGAGTGGTACGAGAGCTATGTCGTGCCACGGATTGTCGGCGGCAAAACCGGGCACCCGGCGCGAGCCATAACTTTCCGCAAGATGCTTGAACACCTCGATCAGTTTAACAATCCCATCATCATCGAAACTGGATGCATCGAGGGCGTTGAGGACAAGCACTGGATCGGCAACGGTTGCTCAACAATCATTTTCGACAAGTACGCCCAGCACAATGGCGGCAAGGTCTACTCGGTCGAACTTGTCCGGGAGAAGGTCCTTGCGGCGCGCACGCTGGTCAGCGAGCGCACAAAGATCATGTGCAACGACAGTGTGACTTTCCTCAAGGGCTTTAAGAAGACGCCGCATCTCGTCTACCTCGATGCCAGTCATTTGTGGTGGCACAACCCAACGCCCGCGCAAGTGCATCATTACAACGAGCTTATGGCAATCATGCCCCGGCTCGATCCGGAAACGCTGGTCGTGGTGGACGATACGCTGGCGTCAATCGATATCAGCGATTTCGTCAAGGCGGAGGTGGTCGGCAAGGGCGGTTTGGTCGCCCGCTATGCTGCCGAAGTCGGCGCGGAAATGGTCTTCACCGACTACCAGACGGGCTGGGTAGGCTTCCCCGGCCTACCGGACGCCACTGATTACAATACCGATCAGATGCTGCAAAAGGCCCGCCGCTTCGTTGAACAAGGCAAGTGGACCCAAGCCTATACTCTCTACAAGGAAATCCTGGCGCGCACTCCGGAGCCCTGGAACGGGGTGCAGCGGGTCATGCACGGAGAGGCTTGCGCTTTCTTCGCCAGGGCGGCGCTGCAAATCCGGGACAAGCGCTATGGCGCGGCCTATGACTGGTACGAGCGAGCACTGCGCGCCGATCCTCGCGCTGCCGATTACCGGATGGAGTTTGCGCTCAAGGTTCTCCGCCCATTGGCATTGACCGACATGGCTGCGGATCAGGCGCAGAAATGCACCAAGATCGCGCCGGAAGACCCGATGTGCTGGCGCGCTCTGGGGCTGTTGGAGGGCGTAAGAGGCAACATCACGGAAGCCCTGGCGGCTCACAGCAAACAACTTGAACTCGACCGAACCGATTTCTCTCTGGTCGATACGGCGGTCAGTCTGATCGATCTGGAGCAATACGACGAGGCCATGCCGCTCGTTGTCGAGGTGCTGAACTCGCCTGATCAAACTTTTGTGCCTGACGCTATCCATTGCAAGGCCATGGTGTTGGCGCGTCGCGATAACCACGAGGATGCGATCCCGCTCTATGAAGAGGCTATTGCGCTCGGTTGTCACGACCCGACGTTGACGGCGTTCCATCTCGCCCTGTCTCAATTCTCTATTGGGCGGTACAAGGACGGCTGGGCCAATCAGGTCAAGATCGAGCACAACACATCCGACCCGGCGCTGTATCTGCCGATGCGCCGGTTCGACCGGCCGCTCTGGACCGGGCAACCGGCTCCCGCGATCATCCATGTCCATGCCGAAGCGGGCGCGGGCGATAATATCGCGATGTGGCGGTTCTTCCCGTTGCTGGTCGAGCGCGGTTATACCGTGCGCTACGAAATACGGGATGAGCTACTGAAGGTCGCCAGGGACAGCCTTCAGGATGTCGAGGTCGTGCCATTGGCGCTGGATTATCCGGGCGCGGTTGGGCTCAAGCATTTCGACTATCACTGCCCCATCGGGCAACTACCGTATGCCTTCGGCACTGATATCGACACCGTGCCTTGGGACGGTCCGTACATCAAAGCCGACCCATGGCTTGCGCACGAATACCGACATGCGCGCGGCAAGATCGGGGTCGCATGGTCGTCAGGGGTACGGCTCGCGGAAACGACAAGCTGGCTGGCGCGCTATGGCAGACACAAATCGCTATCGTTCGATCTTATCCGCCCGATTGTCTGCGACCGACCCAATGATTTCGTTTCGCTTCAGGTCGGCCCGCCGCGCGCTGAGAACAACAGCCTTCCTGACATTTTGCCCGCTCGTCCCACCTGGGCAGAGACTGCGGCTGTCGTGGAAAACCTTGATCTGGTCATTACGCCTGACACGGGTCTTGCTCACCTGTGCGGAGCCATGGGCAAGCCGACATGGCTGATGATGCACGGCTACAATATGGGCTGGCATTTCATGTCGGAGCGGCCGGGGGCGTTTTGGAACGAGCGCAGTCCTTGGTATCCTTCAATCCGCATCTTCCGGCAGAAACGTGGGCAGGACTGGCATCCTGTAATCCATAACATTGTGCTGGCGCTGATCCGACGACAAACCAAGGCGGCATAACATGCCAAGGCTCAATGTTATTATTCTCACTCAAGAGAGCGGCGATCTGACTGTAGCATTGTGGGCTGATGTGCCTGCGGCACGTCAGCAGTTCTATGCCAATCCTAATGCAAAGTCTGCTTGGGTTGGGGCGACAACGACTGACAACACTAATCTCCAAAATGGATCAGTCGTTGAGCAGGTCACAACGCAGCGGGTGCCTGCTGGAGCCGGTATTGGCCAAATCGAGAACTTTCTTCAGAACCTGTGGCAGAACTATCAGAACAGCATTAACACCGCCAATCCGTGGCTCCATTATGGTTCGACTTGGGACGGTACGACTTGGGTACTCGTAACGGTGGCGTGACATGGCAAACAGAGGCATTTGGTCGTTATTTGGATCAAACCCTACGACTGTGCTGTCAGGCGCAACGCTCAACGCCCTTGCTGGCGGCTCGATGTCTGCCGCTTCGGCCACCTATAACAATCAGACTAATCTTGATCTGTATTGTGATGTTGAAGTTTACCTTGACCCGCTATCGCCGTCTGCCGGGGCGCATGTTGATATTTATATTCTTGCCGCCATTGATGGCACAAACTTTCCCGCCCAATCTGCGGCCGATCTCCGTCTGACAACCACGCAATTATTGTGCAGCATACCTATCGGCACGACAGCCAGCACGGCGCAGCGTGTTGCAGTAAGAAATGTGCCTCTTCCGCCCCAGCCCGTTCAGTTCAAGCTTGATAATCAGACCGGTGGCACGCTCGCAGCGAACAACAACAATACCGTGAAGATCGATACGTACTCCTACAATCTTAACGGTTAAAAATGCTCGGTATAATTCCGATCAGACGCCTGCTGTCGGTCCCATATCAAATTCCTACGGTCGATCCTAATCACTGGCTCGCTCGCGGGATGGTCGGTTGCTGGCTACCGGGCCTCACTTATGGAGTTAACCTTACCGGGGTGGTGCCAAGACTTCTTGCCGGGTCAGTGCCAGCGACGTTTGCGATTACACCGGAAGGCCCGGCGCAGTCATTCACTGCGCAAAACACTGAATTGAAAACTGCAAATCTTGCTGGTAGCGGGCAGGTATTTCCGCCCAACAGCAGCACGCAAGCATTAACGGTTTATTATCGCGGCTACGCCATCGGCACGCCGCAGGCTCTAGGCGTATTTATTGGGGGCACTGCTAATAACACCAACACAAGTCCGTTTTGGCAATTTTATATGCGGGCCAATAACGTCGCGACGCTCTATCAAGTCGGGTGGTTTAATAGTGCAGGTGCTACCAACAACCTCAGCACAGGAGGGCTAGTATCCAGCGGCCTTATCAGTGCCTGCACTACTTATGTCCCCGGCGGTAATATCAACCTCTATGTTAATGGTGCGTTAGATGCGAACTTCCCAATAGCATTCGGTGGCACTGGAATATGGGGAGCAACCGGCAATTCCTCGACCAGCTATTTCGAGATCGGCAGCGACGACCAGAACGCCAGTCGTTCCTGCAATTCCAACTGCAACATGGCCTGCGTGTGGAACAGGGCCTTGAGCGCGCAGGAAGTCAAAGTCTTGCATCTCAATCCCTACTCATTCCTTATCCCTAACGACGTTCTTGGGTTAATGCCCGCACCACCACCTCCACCGGCTCCACTAACAGCTTCCGGATTTACGTGGCAGGAGTGGTAATGGCGAGCCGAGTTGGTGGCATTAAGGATCGCGGCGGTGGTTTCAGGGTCGTCGTCACGGACGGCGATTTTCGCGCCCACCTTGCTCCGGGGGAGACACTTTATGTCTTGCCGGATTACACCGTAGAAGAACCGGTGCCGATGGAAGACATACCCGCGATCTTGGCTAAGGTAGAAGCCTATCTGAAATTGAAAGCTTAATGGTGTAATTAAAATGCCCGTAACGAAGGTCGGCGCGGTTTACGCTACCCGAAGCAAGTTGTTACAGCGGATTTATATTCCTGATGATGACACTGAAATTGCGCGCCAGCATGTGCATCCCGGCGAAACGCAGATTTTCATTGACATTGAGGTTTACCGCGCAGGTGGACCGGCTGCTGTGCAAGCAATAATTGGCACGCCTGCACACGATGGCACTTGTCGTGTACTGCATAAGGAAACTAGTGAGATCATTGATCGCATCGTTGCCGATCCTGATATCTATAAGCATCCAGATGGGCACCGTGTCGTTTTGGTTAAGTGATGGGCCAAACGGTCTTTACTTCCTCGAATGCGGCGTGGCCGACGCCCAGCGATTGGAACAACGCCAACAACTTCGTTGAAGGCATTGCTGGAGGGGCTGGCGGCGCAGACCAAATCAGCAGTTCTGGCGGTGGTGGTGGCGGTGGTTCGTATTGCAAAACGCCCAATCAAACTCTTAGTGCTGGCACTAACAACAACGTCACAGTAGGTGCAAAAGGCACTGGTGGCACAGGCAATAACCAGACCGCAGGCGGCACCACCAGCTTTGTTACTTCGGGCAGCGTGACAGTCATAAATGCTGGTGGTGGGCAACCTGCCCCTAACATAGCGAATACTGGCGGTGCAGGTGGGACTGCTAATACGGGCACAACTAAGAATAACGGGGGCAATGGTGGCGGATGCCCTGCTACCGGACAGCCGGGCGGTGGCGGCGGTGGTGCTGGAGGTCCAAATGGTGTTGGCGCTGTTGGCGCGAGTGCTCCAGCTACTGCTAACTTTGGTGGCTGCGGCGGCGGCGGCAGTGGTGGTGGCACTGCCGGAAGCGCTGGGACTTCAACTAATGGCGGTAATGGCGGTAATAACTTTGCCGGTTCCGGTCATGGCGTTGGTGGCACGTCAACTGTAGCGCCAACGAATGGCACAGTAGGTGGTGGCGGCGGCGGCGGCGGCACATCAACCTCATCGGTTCCGATAGACACTGGAGCTAATGGCGGCACGGAAGACGGTACGACCTACACGCCATCATGGGGTTCTTCATCCAACGGTTCCGGGGGCGGCGCGGGTTCTTCATCCAACGGGGGTGGGGCACAAACTCCCCCCGGTGGCGTTGGTGGCAATTACGGTGGTGGTGGGGGCGGCGCTACCAATAATTCCAATGGTGGCAATGGTGCTCCGGGCATCGTCGTGGTGACGTGGACACCTGCGGCGGCTGGCGGACCGTCGCCGTATTTGGTCGGTACGGGATACGTAGAAAACTATCTATGATGGTGCCGCATGGCGCTCATCATCCTCACGACCGGCTCGACCTCGCCATTGACGGTTCCGTCAGATTTCACGGTCGCCGGGCATGTCGTCAATCTATTCGGTTCTGGCGGTAACGGCGCGGCGGCCACGACTGGTGCGAGCAGCGTTGCCGGGGGCGGTGGCGGTGGCGGGGCCTTCACCCGTTGCGTTTATTCGTCAGGCACTATCACCCCAGGCTCGACCACAATCGCGTTCCTGATCAATGCCGGTGGCTCTGCCAATGCCACCCAATGGCAGTCGAGCGCGGCGGGCAGCGGTGCCTATTACGAGGCTCTGCCGGGCGGCAATGCGGCTGGGGCGACTGCCGGGGGCGCTAGCGGTGCGACCAATACGGTAGGCACCCCCACTATCACCTATACGCCGACAACGCATACCGGAGCCGCTGGGGGCGCTGGTGGTGGCGCTAATACGCTGGGCGGGGGTGGGGGTGGCGGCGCTGGCGGGCCAAGCGCTAACGGCGGGGGCGGGGGCACCTCGACCAGCACGGGAGGTTCCGGCGGCGGCGGGGGCG
>Ga0126378_10000241_pt1 | contig 41883 bp, 34 predicted proteins | sample PanSoiMetPlot_23_FD_92587 | JGI IMG/M metagenome (GOLD analysis project Ga0126378, IMG submission 92587) | Tropical forest soil microbial communities from Panama - MetaG Plot_23 | ecosystem: Environmental > Terrestrial > Soil > Tropical forest > Bulk soil | place: Panama | collected 2016-02-17 | reverse complement strand
GGGCAGAAAGGCGTGGACAGCATTTTTGTAGGTTCACTCGATTCGAACGAAAAACGATTTATTTTGGATACTCCTGCGAACGCTGCTTACGCGGCGCCAGGCTATCTGCTGTTTTACAAAGACAAAAACCTTCTCGCGCAACGATTCAACCAGAAGCGCCTCGCCTTAATGGGAGAACCAGCGGTTATTCTCACGGAGATCCAATATCAGCCGCAAATCAAGCGAGCCGTGTTTGCGGCCTCCGATGATGGGCTGCTTGCGGCGCAGACAGGTACTGCGGTCGCCCTTTCTCAACTTGCCTGGTTCGACCGCAAAGGAAAGCAGTTGGGCGTCGTGGGCCAGCCGGATGTGTACGGGAATGTGTCCATCGCTCCCAATGAACGATCTGTAGTGGTGAACAAGACGGATGTCGTAACGCAGAACACAGATATTTGGACCTTGGACTTGCAGCGTGACTTCGCAAAACGAATCACATTCGACACATCGTTTTCCGCTGCGCCTGTCTGGAGCCCGGATGGCGGACAAGTGGCGTTTTTTTCCAATCGCCTGCGGAGTTCAGACGTTTTTGTGAAGAATTCAAACGGCGCTCAGGAAGCGAAGATGATTCTGCACGATATGCACGATGACGTCGATAAAGTTCCAAGCGCCTGGTCCAGAGATGGAAAATACCTCTTATACACGCGTGGCTCCGACTTGTGGCTTGCGACCTTCCCCGAGCCAAAGAGCATTGTGTTTCTGAAGGCGCCTTCCGTCATCAGAAACGGGCAATTCTCTCCTGATGAGAGATGGGTGGCGTACGCGTCCAACGAGACCGGGAAGTGGGAGGTTTACGTGACCTCGTTTCCGAACCCGAATGGCAAGTGGCAAGTCTCGAGTGGGGGAGGCGAACAGCCGAGGTGGCGTGGCGACGGCAAGGAATTGTTCTACTTGTCGCCGGATGGGAGGATGATGGCTGTTCCGGTGACCAGCGCTGGCAACTTTGACGCTGGAGCCGCAGCGGTACTTTTCCAAGCCACTCCTCGGCAGCCCGTGTCAAGCAGGGACATATTTGTGTACGACGTGAGCAAAGATGGAGGGCGGTTCCTCGTCAATACGCCGGTGAAGCAAGGGCAGACAACGCCGATGTCTGTGGTGCTGAACTGGACGGCGGAGTTGAAGAGGAAATAACCCTGTCGCGAGCGCAGACCTCAGGCCGTATGAAGTTGAACAGTTTTGGCGGCGTGAGCGCGCAGGCGAAAATCCTGAGCGGAGCGATCGAAGATTCCGGTCTTGCCGGAAAGGATCTCAATGCTAAACGTGGGCAACAAACTTGGGCCGTACGAAATTGTCTCGTCTCTCGGTGCCGGGGGAATGGGGGAGGTGTATCGCGCCAAGGACACCCGGCTGGAGAGAACCGTTGCGATCAAGATTTTGCCGGCAGAGGTTGCCAAGGATGCGGTGCGCAAACAGCGGTTTGAGCGCGAAGCGAAGACCATCTCCAGTTTGAATCACCCCAACATTTGCACGCTGCATGATATTGGTTCGCAAGACGGAACCGACTATCTGGTGATGGAGTGCGTGGAGGGCGAGACGCTGGCGAAGCGGTTGGAGAAAGGACAGCTGCCGCTGGACCAGACATTGAAATACGGCGCGCAGATCGCAGATGCGTTAGACAAAGCGCATCGAGCGGGAATTGTGCATCGTGATTTGAAGCCAGGAAACATCATGCTGACTCCAACCGGCGCGAAGTTGCTGGACTTCGGGCTGGCGAAGCCTGCGGTTCCGTTGGTGAGCGGCGCAACGCTCACCGCAACGGTGACTCCGGCAACGCCCGTGACGCAAGAAGGAACCATTGTCGGCACGTTTCAGTACATGTCGCCGGAGCAAGTGGAAGGCAAGGAGATCGATGGCCGAAGCGACATCTTTTCGTTGGGCGCATTGCTCTATGAAATGGTGACCGGCACGCGCGCGTTTGAAGGCAAATCGCAGCTCAGCGTGGCGTCGGCGATTCTCGAGAAAGAGCCGGCGCCAATCAGTTCGATTAAGCCGCTGACGCCGCCGGCACTGGATCATTCCATCCGCAAGTGCCTGGCAAAGGGCGTGGACGACCGGTGGCAAAGCGCCGCCGACATCAAACACGAATTGGCCTGGATCTCGCAAAGTTCCGCGGAAGGTTTAGCAGCATTCTCTCGGCCCTCCCAGAAGAAGCTTCAGATGCAGGTCATCATTCTTGCTCTCGGAGCATTGGTCCTGGTAGCTGCAGGTGCCCTGGCGAGCTACCTCCGCCCCAGCCGCGAAATTTCAGGGCCGGTGATTCGCGCGACGCTTGCCCCGCCACCGAACGTGACCGTATTGACGCTAGGCGATCAAGCGGGGGCCCCGGCAATCTCCCGGGACGGCAGCAACCTTGTGTTTTCGGGAATTGCGGACCAGAAGCAAATGCTCTTTCTTCGTGCCCTTGACAGCACAACTGTAAGACCACTGCCTGGGACCGAGGGCGGCAAGTTTCCGTTCTGGTCGCCCGATGGAAAATCCATTGGCTTCTTTGCGGACCAACAACTCAAGCGAATGGACATCGCGGGCGGTCCTCCCTTGAGCCTAGCGCCTGCGCCCGATGGTAGGGGAGGGTCTTGGGCGCGGGACACGATTGTTTTCAGCCCTTACATTTACGAAGGGATCTCTCGCATACCCGCTTCGGGAGGCAAGGCGGTTCCGGTCACAGTCTTGGATCGGTCTCAGCATTCCACGCATCGCTGGCCGCATTTTCTTCCCGACGGGAAGCATTTCCTGTACGCGGCGGTACACCACATGGGCGGGAAAGAGGAGAATTCGGGAATTTACGCGGCGAGCTTGGATGGTGGTAATCCGAAGTTCATTCTTCGCACCAACGGCAGCGCTTTCTGTGCCTCAGGGGAATTGCTTTATTTCCGTGACGGGAGTTTGATGGCGCAGGAATTTGATGTCGATCGCTTAGAGGTAAAGGGAGAAGCCAGGCCTATCGGTCCGGTGTTGCGGGAGGGTGGGAATTGGGGAGTCATCGCAACGGCATCGGAAAACGGCGTGCTCTTGTTTCAAAGCTCAGGAGAAGTGAAATATCCGATCTTGTGGTTTGACCGAAGCGGGCGCAGCTTAGGGCCTACGCCGTTAACGGGACAAGTGCAAGACTTGCGCTTATCGCCTGACGGAACTCGAGCAGCAGCCATGAATTTTGAAGGAGGACCCTCTCCGGATGTCGTTGTTTACGATCTCAAGGCAGGTACCCGGAAGCGGCTCACTTTCGGGGAGAACATTTGGTTTCTAACTTGGTCGCCGGACGGCCGAAAAATAGCGTACTCCTCGGAGAAGCCTGGCACGGGAAAAACCGAGCTGTATTTGAAGCGCGCGGATGGAGGCGAAGACCGGGAGTTGCTGCTTTCTTCCGGCAACATCGACCACCCAACCGACTGGACGCGGGACGGCAGGTTCATCGTCATCTATCGAGGGCAGATAGGCTCGCGAAAAATCTTTGCGGTTCCGATGTTTGGCGATCGAAAACCGTTTGCTTTGCTTCCTGGTGCCACTTACGAGCACTTCAACGGCCGCGTCTCACCCAACGGAAAGTGGATTGCTTATCAGTCGTCAGAATCAGGCCGCTTGGAACTCTACGTAACCTCGTTCCCTGGAGGAACCGGCAAGTGGCAAGTCAGCACGGAAGCAGCAGCCTCCGCCCCCGCGTGGCGGGAGGACGGAAAGGAGCTTTACTTTGTCTCTCAAGCAGGAGATATGGTGGTGGCAGCCGTCCAAGAGTCTGCAGGAAGCATTACCATCGGAGAAGCACATCCGCTGTTTCGTTCACCATTCCTCAGCAGCGTCTTAGGTGTCATTTTTGACGTTGATGCAAAAGACGGTCAGCGGTTTATCGGCAGCGTTGCGCCGGACGCGAGCACGCTCCCGCTGAACGTGATCACCAATTGGACCGCCGAGCTGAAGAAGAAATAATCCTGTCGCAGGCGCGGGCACAAAACCCGAATCACTCAAGGCCGGAGGGAATCAGCAACCAATATGTGGCAGGCCTACGGCTTCCTGAGCTTGAGCCGCGCTTCCTCGCGGTCGGCGGAGCCGAGCGGGTAGAGGCCAACGGCTTCGACGACGAGCTGGCCTTCCGGCGACAGCACCCAATCGGCGAATTTCAAAAGTTTCGGCGAAGGCGGACCGGCGAAATAGTAGTAGAGCGTGCGCGAGAGCGTGTACCGGTGGGCGCGAATGTTGTCGCCGGTGGGCTCGATCGCTTCTGAGGAAGCGCTGGCCTTGATGCCGATTAGGCGCACGCCGCGCGGCGGATGGAGATCGACGTCGCAAAAGGCAATGGCTCGTGCGTCGCCCGCGACGGCGGAAAGCACTTCGGAATTCGTGGACAGCGCGGTAATCGAGGGAGAGAAAGCGGCGTCGCCCATAAACTCTTCATCAATTAGGTTGCGGACCTCCGAAGATTCATCGCGGCCAAAGATTACGATCGGGGCATCGCTGCCGCCCACCTGTTTCCAATTCTTGACGCGGCCCGAGAGGATCGAACGGAGATCATAAACACTAAGGGCGCGAATAAGATTCGCCGAGTTCACCGCGATCACGGCGAATTCGGTGGCCACTGGAATTTCTAAGAACTCCAGTTTGCGGCGCGAGCGCAGGGCCAGGATCTCACCGCCGAGAACCTTACGCGAACTCTGCGTGATTTCCGTTTTTGCCTCAATCAGTGACGAAAAGCCTTGCGCCGGGTTATTACCGTCCACAGAAAAGGAGACGCCGGGGTTGCGCGCCTCATACCATTCGGTAAAGCGGTGTGTAAGAGCCGACATAGTGCGCGAACCGGAGATGCGAATCGCAGGCGACTTGGCTTCGCTTGGAAAACCGAGGGACAACAGGAGCAGGAGCGCGTGAGAAAGAGCCGTGAAATTCATGTGCGAGTTTTTCCTTGAGAAGGATAGTCAAATCAGCGTGCTTGCTCAGTTTGATATGCCTGGAGACGCGAGCCTGTTAAAAGCCCGTGAATGCCGCACACATATGAATAGCTAATTGGGCAAGTCGCGAGTGGAAATCGGCCGTAACGGGGAATAAATGAGAACTCGTGCTGCCCAGCTTGGGACGCTTGCTGAGGAGCGCGTCAGGGATTACACTCGCGCGGCGTGGCAACTCTTGGATTTGAATCGACTTTGTATCGAGGAGGCTGGGGATGAATCGACGAATGGGATTAGTGGCGGTTGCTCTGCTGGTCGGCGGAATCTTAACAGCGCGCGGAGTGTCTTCGCAGGTGACCATCCAACCGACAAGAAAAGTGATCAAGCTTGCCGGAGGGCCCGTGGTGGCCCCATTCAGTGATGGAATCCTGTCGGGGAACACGCTGTATCTGGCGGGAAGAATCGGCGTAGATCCAAAGACGGGTAAAGTTCCTGAAAAAATTGAGGACGAGATCAAGTTCCTGCTGGATGGCGAGAAGGAAGTGCTGGCGCAGGCGGGAATGAGCATGGACGACCTTGTGTACGTGCAGATTGCCTGTACGGACTTGTCGCTCTTCCAGAAGTTCAATCCGATTTACGCGAGCTACTTCTCGACCAAGGACTATCCCGCGCGGGAGTTCATCGGGGCAGGCTCCCTGTTGATCGGAGGACACTTCGAACTGCAAGCCATCGCGGTGAAGCGCTAAAGGGCACGCACGCTGCGCCTAGAAGCTGACTACCTAGATTTGGCGTTCGAACAAGTAGTCTCAACGAGACGTCTTAATTAGACTAGTCTTGACAAACCTCAAGACGCCGTATATCATTAACAGCGTTAAGTAAGTGAGAGCGGTACGTTGATATGGGCGTGAAAGAGCGCAGGGCCAGGCAAAAGAAGTTCTTGCGGCAAGAGATTCTAGACGCCGCGACCGAGTTGTTTGTGCGCGACGGCTACGAAAACGTCTCCATGCGGCGCATTGCGGACAAAATCGAGTACTCGCCGACTACCATCTACATCTATTTCAAGGATAAGGCTGAACTGCTCGATCAGGTTTGCAAGGAAACGTTTTCGCGCCTAGTGTTGAGGCTCAGTAAGATCATGGAGCAACCAGGGGATCCTGTGGAACGGCTGAAAAGAGGTCTTGTTGCCTACATCGAATTTGGGCTCGAAAATTCGCATCAATATAGAGCCACCTTCATGATGCCGTTCCCTGAGGGGTTCGATCACGAAAAGTATCACCGGGAGGATTCGCCAGGGATGCAGGCGTTCGCTTTCCTAATCCGGGGAATTGGCGATTGCGTCAAAGCTGGGAAAGTGAAGGCTTTAAACGTCGAGCTGGCGGCGCAGACGCTTTGGGCGGGGGTGCATGGGATTACTTCTCTGCTGATCACCCACCAAACCTTTCCGTGGGTTGGGAGGGAGAAAGTGATTCATTCTACGGTAGATACGCTGGTGGCGGGTTTGGCTGGGTAGAACGCTATATTTTTTTCACGGTATGTTAACAGTGTTCAGCAAACGAGCAGTGTTACTTTTGACCTGGACGGCGCGTAGGAAAACCAGGAGCTAAGGCAATGGGCTTACTGGCAAGACGAAATCTGTTTCATGACAAGGTGCGGTTCGCGGTCACGCTGACGGGCATCGTGTTCGCGCTCGTGCTGATCATCATCCAGTTTGGCCTGTTCCTCGGGTTCACCAGCACAACTTCGAACAACATCGACCATTCAGGCGCGGATTTGTGGGTCGTTTTTCATGGGGTCGGGTATTTCGACACCGGGCGCAATTTTTCGGAGCGGAAATTCTATCAAGTGCTGTCAACTCCCGGCGTGGAGCGCGCCGAGAAGTACATGCAGGCGTTTGGGCGCTGGAAGCGGCCTGACGGGCGAGAGGAGAACGTCCAGGTCATCGGATTTCACCCAGGCAGCGGACTGGGAGAGCCGTGGAACGTCGTGCAAGGGAGCACCGCGGATTTGAGGCAGGAAGATTCCGTGCTGGTGGACGAGTTGTACCGGGAAAAGCTGGGAGTACAAAAGATCGGCGACCGCGTGGAAATTGGCGACCATCGAGCGCGTGTGGTGGGATTCACAAGGGGGATCCGGTCGTTCACGACTTCGCCATTTGTTTACGCGACTTTCAAAAACTCACTCGACTACACCAACCCGACATCAACCGAGGACCAGACGGCCTACATTCTCGTGAAAGCGGCCACTGGCGTTGCTCCAAAAGAATTGAAGCGAAGATTGAACAGGCGCTTGAGGGACGTGGACGTGTACACAACGGCGGAGTTCAGCACTAAGACGAGGTTTTATTGGATGTTCACGACGGGAGCTGGTCTGGCTGTACTGACGGCGGCGCTGATGGGACTCATCGTCGGCGTAGCGGTGGTGGCGCAAACGATTTATGCGGCCACGATGGATCACATTCGGGAATACGGCACGTTGAAGGCGATGGGAGCGACGAACCGCTATTTGTACCGCGTGCTGATCGAACAAGCAGTGTGGAGCGCGGTGCTGGGCTACGGACTGGCAATGGTCGTCGCGCACTTCATTGTGCAAGGGAGTGAAAAAGGCGGCGCGGTGATCCTGATGCCGTGGTCCATGAGCGCTGGAATGCTCGTGCTGGCAGGGGTCATGTGCATTGCCGCGGCGCTGGTTTCGATCAACAAAGTAACGAAGATCGATCCAGCGATGGTGTTCCGAGGTTAGAAATCGAAATTGGAAAATGGAAGTTGGACAAGAGGAACGGCCGTGAGACACGAGCAAGCAGGAGAAATGATACGCGCGAAGGGATTGAGCAAGATTTACCGCGAGGGCAAAACGGAACTACGGGCGCTCCACGGAGTCGACTTGGACGTGCGCGCAGGGGAATTGACGCTGCTGATGGGGCCGTCGGGAAGCGGCAAGACGACGCTGCTCTCAATTCTGGGATGCATTCTGCGGGCGACCGAGGGAAAGCTGGAACTGCTGGGCGAGGACGTGGGCGCACTGCCGGAAAGCGAACTGCCGCGCATCCGGCGCGAGGCGATTGGCTTTGTTTTCCAGGGATTCAATTTGTTCCCGACATTGACGGCGCTGGAAAACGTGGAGCTGTCGCTCGACGTGCGTGGGACACGAGGGGCAGCCGCGAAGAAGAGGGCTGGGGAACTGTTAAACGAGGTCGGGCTGCTGGAAAAGGCGCAGTCGTTCCCTGCTGACCTCAGCGGCGGTCAAAAGCAAAGGGTGGCAATTGCCCGGGCGCTGGCGGGCAACCCGCCGATACTGCTGGCAGACGAGCCGACTGCGGCATTGGACTCAACGAGCGGGCGAACGGTCATTGAACTGTTGCAGCGATTGGCGCGGGAAGACGGACGAGCAGTGGTGATCGTGACGCACGATCCACGAGTGTTGACGTTCGGCAACCGGATCATTTATCTCGAAGACGGGCGGATCTTGAAAGAAGAGAAAAATCCGGGAAACAGGGTGGAAGAGGCAGCGTTCCTTGAATTGCCCGCTGCGCGAATGATTTCAAACCAGTTTTCGACAGTGGGGGAGAAAGGGGCAAGACCATGAAGCGGATCAAGTACCTGTTCTTAGCGGCGGGAGCAGCGGCCATTCTTTCGACATCGGGGCTCCTGCTAAGCCGTGGCCGGGAGATTTCGCGGCCGGCCGCCGGGCACAAGGAAAGCGCAATTGGTCCGACTGTCGTCGCGGCGCCGGGGCGTGTGGAAGCGGTCTCTGAAGAGGTGCGCGTGAGTTCAGAACTGAGCGGGCGGTTGAGGACTGTGAACGCGGAAGAAGGCGATCGGGTGCGGCGCGGCCAAGTGCTAGCGGAAATCGAAAATGACGATTACCGCGCACGCGTGAAAGAAGCTGAGGCCGTGGTGGAACAGCGCGCGGCAGACCTGCGCAGGACGGTGAATGGCGCGCGCACACAGGAACGCCGCGAAGCGGAAGCGTCCATGGAACAGGCGGAGGCTGTGCTAAGCAACACGAAGAGCGAAGCGCAGAGGCGGCGCGGACTGGCGGATCGCAACATTATTTCGCGCGACGAAGCGGATCGCTACGAGCGCGCGTATCAAGTCGCGCAGGCGCAATATGAACAGGCGGCGCAGCATTTTGCTTTGATTGACGCGGAGGCGCGCGAGGAGGACCGGACGCATGCTGCAGCAGCATTGGCTACAGCAAAAGCTCAGCTTGCCGAAGCGCAAGCGTATCTCGAGAAGAGTTACATCCGCGCGCCGATCAGCGGCGTGATCTTGCGAAAACTGCGGCACACAGGCGAGAGCGTCTCAACGCAATTCGACTCGCCGGTGATTACCATGGCCGATGATTCCGTGCTAAGGGTGCGGCTCGATGTAGACGAGAGTGACGTTTCGAAGTTGCAGGTGGGGCAACGCGCCTACGTAACCGCAGAAGCCTACGGAGAGCACAAGTTTTTAGGGCGTGTGATTCGCGTGGGCCGGATTCTGGGCAGAAAGAACGTCCGGACCGACGAGCCTTCGGAACATGTTGACACCAAGATTTTGGAAACGCTGGTGGAGCTGGATCCCGGGCAGTCCTTGCCTTTAGGGCTTAGGGTCGATTCATTTGTGGAAACTGGCGCCGGTGCAAGTGCCGATGGAATGGCAGTCAAGCAGTAGGCGAAGGGATTATTGCTGCCCAAATACCGCCATTATTGCAGCGACTATTATATAGGCAGTTGCCCATATATAGGCACAATGGAAATGCTCAGGCCCACAACCTATAGCTTAACTATCTATTTTTCAAGCGCTTATAGATGAATGCAAATTCATAAAAGATGGTGAGCATCATGCATACTGTAACGGTCGACGGAACAGAATCAATGTTGAGAATAACGACAGAAAAGAAGCGCGGGAAGACGGTGTTGAGCGTTGAGGGCAGACTGGCAGGGCCCCTGGTCGGGACGCTGGAGCACTGTTGGCGAGAAGTCCATGGAGCTTCGCCGCGCGAGAGGCTCTTTGTCGACCTGTGCGGGGTGAGCTTCATCGACTCCGCGGGAAAGGTGTTGCTCAAGGAAATCCACCGCCAGGGTGGCGAGCTGATCGCGGAAGGATGCATGAACCAGGCGATTGTGCGCGAGGTGACCAGCAAGGAGAAGGAAGAAAAGGCTTCTGGGCGCAAGGACCGACCCAAGGGTTCACACATCGTCTTTTACGTTGCGCTATGCGGTGTGCTCATGCAGGGGAACCAAGTACGAGCACAAGAACCCGCGAAAGCTCAAACAAAGCAGGGGGGCGCACCAGCGCAAGTGTTGCGGCTGACGCTGGATCAGGCGGTGTCCTTAGCGCTGAAGCAAAATCCCACGGCGCAAATAGCAATTTTGACTGCAGCACAAAGCGAGCAGGACAAAAACATTGCAAGGGCGGACCTGCTGCCGCAAGCCAACGCAAGGATTTCGGATGAAGCACAAAAAGTGAATCTGCAGGCGCAGTTCGGTGGAAAAGCACCCTTTCCCGGATTCCCTAAAACGCTGGGACCCTATCAGGTGTTTTCCGCGGGGCCAAGCGTCGGCGCGCCGGTCTTTGATTTGACTCTTTGGGAGAGATATCAAGCCGCGCGAAACACGGCTAACGCGAGCAAGTCCAATAGCCTCTCGACTCGGGAACAGGTGATTTTGTTGACAGTGTCTCAGTACATCGGAACGCTGCGCGCCGTGGCCAATGTGCAAGCGTCGACGTCGCGCGTAGAGCTGGCGCAAGCGCTGTACAACCAGGCAGCGGATTTGCAAAAAGAAGGTGTAGGCACAGGAATCGACACGCTGCGCGCGAATGTGGAATTGCAAAACGAAAAGCAGCGACTGCTCGAGGCCGAGAATGATCGGGAAACTTTTCTCTATGGTTTAAGCAGGCTGTTGAACCTGGATCCTCGCCAGGAGATCGATCTGGCAGATTCGTTGAGCTTTTTCGATACGCCACAACCGGAGGTCGGCGCCAGCATCGACGCGGCGCTAGCCGAGCGGCAAGAGTGGAAAGCGCTCGCTTCGCAGGTCAGGGCTGCAGAAAACCAGAAGAAAGCGGCGCAGTTTTCGCGGCTGCCCTCGGTGCGCTTTGACGGCGAATTTGCTTACGTAGGCACGTCTGGAAACACGACGCTACCGACGTACACCTACCAAGCGAGCGCCAATCTGCCGCTGTTTACAGGCGGAAGAATTCACGCGCAGATAGTGAGCGCGGACATTGAGATTCGCAAGCTCACGGAGCAGCAGGCGGATTTGCGGAACCAGATTGCATTGGATGTGAAGACGGCGCTGCTGAACCTCGAATCGGCGCGCAACGAAGTGCAGGTGGCAAACCTCGGCGTTCAGCTTTCCAAGGAAGAAGTGGACCAGGCGCGCGACCGGTTCAAGGCAGGCGTGGCTAACAACATCGAAGTGATTCAGGCGCAGGACTCTCTTTCGCGCGCGAACGACAACCAAATTGCGGCACTTTACCGATTTAACCAGGCGCGGGCCGATTTTGCGCGCTCGATCGGGCAGATGGAAAAAATCTACGCCAAGTGAACCGGGGGAAACGATGAGTGTTGAAATCGAAGTTGGGCTGGAAAACGCAAGCAAAGCGCCGAAATTTACAACAGAGGAATTGCGGTTGGAAGAGCCGCCGAAGGGTCTTGCGAATCCAAAGACGAAGCGATTGGTGATTGGCGCAGGAGCGGTGGTGCTGGCCGCGGTGACCGGATTGTTTCTTTACTACCACAACCGCGAATCCACCGATGACGCACAGGTGGATGGGCACATCACCCCCGTCGCTTCAAAGGTTTATGGCCGTGTGGAACAAGTGCTGATTGATGACAACCAACCGGTGAAAGCGGGTCAAGTGCTGGTGAAGATCGATCCCAGGGACTATCAGGCAGCAGTCGATCAGGCCAAAGCCGCGCTGGTCCTTGCTGAGAGCGAAGCGAGGTCCGCGGGTGTCGACGTGCCGCGCACGCGTGAAAACGTGTTGAGCGGAACGACAAGCGCCGACGCACAACTGCTCGGAGCAAAGGCCGACGCAGCGCGCGCGCAGACCACGTACGAACAAGCGCAAACAGCGGATTTGGCTTGGGCACAGGCGAATGTGGAAAAGAGCCTGGCCAACGCGGAATTAGCCAAAGCGGACTTGGCGCGGTACCTGCCGTTGATGGAGAAGGGCGAAATCTCGAAGCAGCAATATGACGCAGCCAAGGCCAACGCCGATGCAACGGGGAGCGCTCTGAAGGCAGACCAGGAACGGTTGGCGCAGGCCCGACGCAGCGTGGACGTGACGAAGGCGCAACTGGAAGCGGCGAACGCGCGCGTGGAACAAGCGAAGGCGGAGGTGGTTTCGGCGCATGCGAACGTGAAGCAAGTGAGCATGAGGGCCGCGGATGCACAGGCGAAGATTGCCAAAGTTGAGCAGGCGCGCGCAGCTCTTGACGCCGCAACGCTGAATTTGAGCTATGCCGAGATTACGGCTCCAGTGGACGGCGTGGCCACTCACAAACAGGTGGAAAACGGACAAATCGTGCAAGCGGGGCAAGGATTGCTGGTGGTTGTGCCGCTGCAAAATGTCTGGGTGACGGCGAATTTCAAAGAGACGCAACTAAGAAACATGAAGCCGGGACAAAAAGCGGAAGTAAAAGTGGACACCTACGGAAAGACGTTTAGCGGGCACGTGGATTCGATCGCGGGCGCAACTGGTTCCGTGCTGAGCCTGCTGCCGCCAGAGAATGCGACGGGAAATTTCGTGAAAGTGGTGCAACGTATTCCGGTGAAGATCGTGCTCGATCCGATTCCGGCTGAGAAAGCGGTTTTGCGCCCGGGGATGAACGTGGACGCGTCCGTAGTAACGAATTGAGCGGGAATAAAGAAAGGGATCGCAAGGGTTCTACATAGAAGCTGAGGGCCAGGGAAGACCGCGATGAGAAACATTTTCGCTAAATTGAGGAGGCCTGACGGAACGATCAACCCGTGGGTGATCGCCGTCACCGTGACTCTGGCGACGTTCATGGAGGTGCTGGACACGTCCATCGCCAACGTGGCGCTTCCGCACATCGCGGGCAATCTTTCGGCGGGCTCGGATGAATCCACGTGGGTGCTGACATCGTATCTGGTTTCGAACGCCATCGTGCTGCCGTTGTCGGGCTGGTTTTCAGGCTTGATGGGACGGAAACGCTTTTACATGACATGCGTGGCGCTCTTCACTGTTAGTTCGTTCCTGTGTGGGCTTGCTCCGAGCCTGGGGGTGCTGGTACTGTTCCGCATTTTGCAAGGCGCTGGCGGTGGCGGTTTGCAGCCAAGCGAGCAGGCGATTCTGAACGACACGTTTCCGCTCGAGAAGCGCGGCATGGCGTTTGCCGTGTACGGTCTGGCGGTCGTTGTAGCGCCGACGATCGGTCCCTGGCTAGGCGGCTGGATCACCGACAATTTTTCGTGGAGATGGATTTTCTACATCAATATACCGGTGGGAATTCTTTCTTTGTTGCTCACCAACTTTTTGGTGAGCGATCCGCCGTACATGAAGAAATCAAATCTGAAAGCCGGATTCCGAATCGATTACATCGGAATCGGCTTGATTAGCCTGGGCTTGGGGAGCATGCAGATCATCTTAGACAAGGGCCAGCGCGAAGATTGGTTTTCGTCGAACTTCATTCGCGGATTTTTTGCTCTGATGGTTGTCGGGCTCGTTGCTGGGGTTATTTGGGAACTGCGCGAGAAGGAGCCGGTGGTGGATTTGAAAATGTTGAAAGACCGCAACTTCGCCATTGCCACACTCGCTATGTTTTTCCTGGGCTTCGTGCTGTACGCGAGCACGGTGCTCATCCCGCAACTCCTTCAGCAATTGTTGGGATACACCGCGCAACTGGCGGGGATGGCGCTGTCGCCGGGCGGCGCGGTGCTGATGTTCATGATGCCGGTTGTGGGCATCTTGGTATCCAAGCTGGACACACGAATTCTGGTTAGTTTCGGCTGCTTCGCGGCGTCCTTCGCGCTGTTCGTGATGGCGGGCTGGGACCTTGGGCTGGACTACCGGCATGCGGTTGAGGCACGCATGCTGCAAAGCTTCGGGCTAGCATTTCTGTTCATACCGATCAACGTGGCGGCGTTTGCGTATGTGCCAAAAGAAAAAACCAACATGGGAACGGGGATCATCAACCTGGCGCGGAATATCGGCGCGAGCGTGGGAATTGCAACCGTTACTACGATGCTGGACCGGCGGACACAATTTCACCTGGCGCGCTTAACAGAAAAAGCCAATGAGTTGAGCGCGGCCTATCACAACACGCTGAATGGCATCCAGACGAGACTGATTGCGGCCGGCTCGACCACAGCGAATGCCAGCGCACAAGCTCACGGATTCATCTACGGCACGATCGAACGGCAGGCGGCAATGCTGGCGTTTCTGGACGACTTCAAGATGCTGGGAATCGTATTTCTGGCTGTGGTCCCTGTTTTGCTGCTGCTGAGGAAGCCGAAAGTGCGGAGCGGCGCAATCGCGGTGCATTAAGAAAGAGTTTTTTGGGTGTGAAACGTCAAATTGATTTTGCTCAACTGGGGGGACACGATGGCGACACAAGTGGCAGTGGGAACACAAAGCAACGAGGAGAGGCTGATTCGCGCGGGACAGCGCGGCGATCATGAAGCAGTGGAAACGCTCTTCCGCCGTTATCAGCGTCCGCTGTTCCAGACGGCACTTCGCGTGTTGGGAAACACCGAGGATGCCGAAGACGCGCTGCAGGACGGGCTGCTTTCGGCTTATCGCAATTTGAAGCGGTTTGAGGGCCGATCGCAGTTTTCGACCTGGCTGACGCGGATTGTGATCAACGCGGCGCTGATGAAGCGGCGGAGCGCAAAGGCGCGTCCGGCGATTTCGTTGGATGACCCGCCGCGCGAAGAGGAGTTGCCCGCAACGGAGCGCTTCTCGGACGACGGGCCGACACCGGAGCAGGTTTTCGCGAACACGGAGATCCGCGAGATGCTTAGCGAGAATCTCGACCAGCTTTCGCCGTTGCTGCGTACGGCGTTCGTCCTGCGTGAGGTGCAGGGCTACTCCACCGGCGAAGCGGCAAAGAAGCTGGGCGTCACGGAGAACACGTTGAAGGCGAGGCTGTGGCGCGCGCGGCACCAACTCGCCGAACGGTTGGGGCGGCGGCTGCGTCGAATGCGGGACGACATCACCGGTGGCGGCATGGGCGACGCCGAGTGCAGCTATTGCTGAGAATGAAGTAAGGCACGCTAAGGAAGTTGAGGATGAAGAGGCCGGCGGCGACGCTGGCCTTTTCATTTTTGCTAGCTGCTTCCACGCGCGGAAAGCCTAGCGCGATGCGGCAACGTAGCGGCCCAGCACGCGAAGTTCGCTTGTGATGCTCTTGACTTCTGAGAGGGCAGACTCCAATTGGCTGGCCGACTCCGCCTCCACATCGATAAAAAACTGGTAAACCCAGGGAGTCCCATGAATGGGACGGCTCTCGATCTTCATCAGATTGATTCCGTGGCGGGCGAAGGGTTCAAGCGAAGCTAGCAAGGAACCTGGCCGATGAGCCAGGCGCATTGCGAGCGAGATCTTGCGGGCTTCGTGCGTATTCCACGCGGCTGAGTCTTTTTCCGGCACCAGAAGAACGAAGCGGGTGAAGTTTTCCGCGTTGTCCTGGATGTCCTCAGCGAGTATGGTGCCGTGATAGTGCTGCGCGGCCCGACGCCCCGCGATGGCAGCGCAAGTCTTGTCGTCACGCAAGAGAACTTCACGGACACTGCCGGCCGTGTCTTCTGCAGGGACGCGCTTGAATTCAGGATGGGAACTGAAGAAACGCTCGCATTGCGCAAGCGCCATGGGGTGAAGCGACGGATCGAATCCGTTGTAGAGTGGCGCCTGGACAACCAATCAATTGATGCTCGATGGGAAGGATTGTTTCGGCGACGATCCCCAGCCGGCTCTGGAGGAGCAGGTCGTAAACACGCACGACCGAACCTGCTAGTGTGTTTTCTACGGGCGCAAGGAGCGCGTCAGCGGCGCCTTCGTCAATAGCGCGGAAAGCAGCCTCAAAAGTGGCGCGAGGCACCGTGGCTATAGACTCGCCGAGAAGCTGAATGGCGGCGGCTTCGCTAAACGCGCCGGGCTCTCCCTGGAATGCAACGCGCATGGTCTTGCGATCGGTGGCGGTCATGGCCAGGCTATCTTGCAATAACCCGCAGGAAACTGAAAGCCGCAGCTGATTAAGCTCGAAGAAGAAGAGCGAAGTCATTCAGGGATCGCTCCCCAAAGGAATTCGCCGCGCACGGCCAATTTGGAAGGACCTTCCTTCCTGTTTCCAACGCTATCACTGTGTCGCAACGCTATAATTGTGCGATTCCACCCGAGGAGTTTCCATGAAGAGGCCCGAGGCAGCCGAATACGCGGAGTTTTATGCGGGTTACATCGCGAAAGTTTCAGGCACAGACTTTCTAAGCGTTCTCGATTCGGAGCGCCAAAAAATGCTGCAACTTTTTTCCGGGCGAACTGAGCGCGACGGAAACTTCCGCTATGCGCCGGGGAAATGGACCGTGAAGGAAGTTCTTGGGCACATCATCGACACAGAGCGGGTATTCACCTACCGCGCGCTGCGAATTGGCCGGGGAGATCAGACGCCGCTGCCAGGTTTCGAACAGGATGACTTTGTCAAAAACGGCAGTTTTGCGTCTCGGACACTCGCCAATCTCGGCGAAGAGTTCACCGCAGTTCGCAGTGCAAGCCTCGCGCTGTTTCGGTCTTTCGATGAAGAAGCATGGTCGAGACGCGGCACAGCCAGCCAGAAAGAGGTTACGGTGCGCGCCTTGGGTTTCATCACCGCGGGGCACCAGATCCACCACCGCATGATTTTGGAAGAAAACTACTTCCCGGCGATTCCGCGCGCTTGAACAGAAGGTTCGCTCAACGGCGAATCCGAGAATGGTCTATGTAGGCGCGCCGATAGGCGAAGTCCCTGCGCCGATCCTTCTCGCAATCAGCCAGGAGAGGTGCCTTAGAGAAGGTTTTGTTTCTGGGCGGATCGGTATCCTCAACCGTCGGCCGGGGCCCCCATCTTCCCAGTCTCCGCGGTTTGAAGAGATAGAAAAAGAGAAGAGCCGCAAGAGCAATGGCAAGTGCCGCGACGATCAAAGCAGCAGCTTGTGCGTCCACTGGATGCGCGAAGGCGTCTGCGAGCAGATAGACTCCCCCGGACAGAAAGAGCAGGGCGAGAAATCCCGCTAGGCTGCCGAACGTGCGGCCGAGTCCGGCACGCACGGCAAGCGGTTGCGGGGAACGCTCCCCGGAGGAACGGTGCACGATGGTGCTGGCCATGGCTCACTCCCCGGGCGTTTCTCTGCGAGCAACAGCAAGGTCCGGCGATCGAATGAAATCGAGGTATTGCAAGACCGGCGGTGAATATTGCTTTTTCATCGGGCTGCCGCAGGCGCAGCTGGGATTGTGTCCTTCGACTTCACCACTGGACTCCACGAGGATTGCGCACCGGCAAACAGGATTTGTGCAATGCCAGCGTTCCCCATTTTTCATCAACATGGCTTGAGTACCTCCCTTCCATGAGCAGCAGAGGCATCTGCAAGGGTTTTCCCAGGGGATATGCGGTACGGGTGGGAGACGATACCAACCAGTAAATAGAAATGCAAGGGGAATTTTTAAATTCCCATGACACCTGCTAGAGGTGGCGGCGGCACCATTCATTCAGCACGTACAAGGCCCAGGGGCGGGACCAAGTTGTGTTTGCTGCGAGGAAATCGTTCCACACACCCTGCATTCCGCCAGCGCGCAGGGCAGGAGCCAAAGGCGTCGCGGGATCGGCGAAACTCGCTTCCAACTTCACCCGAAGCGGCCCGCGCAACCATTGTTCCCACGGCAGCGTAAACGCGCGTTTTTTTTGCGCCAGAATTTTCTCAGGTAATAGATTTCCGATCGCTCCCACCAACAGGGCTTTCTGAACGCCCGGCCGGCGGCGCGCTTCGTCCGGTAATGCGCCGATAAATTCCACTAGCGGCGTGTCGAGCAGCGGCACGCGGACCTCGAGCGATTGCGCCATACTGACGGAATCCGTGTCCCGCAGCAGCGTGCTGGCCATGTAACTACGCATCTCCATCCACGAAATTCCGGCCACTGGTGGGAGCTTGCGCGCCTCATCTGCGGCTCTTTGCAGCCACCCAAGCCAGGTCGGCTCGAGCGTCACGCCGTCCGCCGCGACCATGCTGGGCCGGAATCGCGGCTCGATAATCTTTTCAAGCTTCCCCAGCGGGAAAAGTGCACGGGTGAAAAAATACGGGTGAGGCAGCGCGTCGGGATGGAGCCACGCCGCCGCTGCTTTTCGTCCGGCGTCCGGCGAACCGCGATTGCCAGCAAGCGCACCGACAAGAGAGGCCGACATTTGCCTTACCATGGCAGGAACAAACCACGCGGTTCGAATCAACCTCGAAACCTTCGGCGTGTCCGCAAACGTACTGTATCCAGCAAAGAGCTCGTCGCCCCCCAAACCGGACAGCGCAACCTTCAGTCCAACTCTCCGCGCCGCCCACGAAACAAAGTAGGAGTTCACCCCGTCCATGGTGGGCTGGTCCATCGCCGCAATGGCTTCGTCCAGTCTTTCGACGATCGAGTTGCCACGAAGTGGAACTTCCGTGTGATTGGTTCCCCAGCGCTTCGCAATCACTCCGGCGAGTTCCGCTTCGTCGAAGGCAGTGCCAGGAAATGTCAGCGTGAAGCTTTGAATTCCCGCTTGCGCCTTCGCGGCGAGAGCTGCAATCGCTCCCGAATCCAGCCCGCTCGAGAGAAACAATCCCACCGGCACATCTGCGATCAAGTGCGCCTGGACGGCGCTTTCGAGCATGGGCCGTAGGTTCCTAGCAGCTGAGGCCAGGTCCCTGGGCTTCCTCGTGTCGCGCGCCGCCGGAGAATTTGCCGGATCCCACCACTGCCGCGCGCGCGGTGTGCGGCGGCGCTCGGGTACGTGCAGCAATATGCGATGGCCCGGCGGCAGGCTAAACACGCCTTCAATCAGCGTGACCGGCTCGCTCACGCTGCCGAAGAGCAGATACGAAGTCAGCGCATCTTTGGACAGGACTTTCGGCGCGGTGCCTCCCGCAAGCAGGGCCCGCACTTCCGACGCGAACGCAAATCCTTCCGGCGTCTGCGTGTAATAGAGAGGCTTGATGCCCAGGGGATCGCGGGCCAGAAAAAGAATCGGAGCCGTTGCGTAGCGTTCGCGCAGATCAAGAAGCGCGAACGCAAACATCCCGCGCAGTTCGTTGAGCGCGTCCTCGCCCCACTCTTCCCAGGCGTGTACGAGCATTTCAGTGTCGGATTGAGTGGCGAAACGATGCCCGCAGAGCGCAAGGCGGGCGCGCAGGTCGCGGTAGTTATACAACTCACCGTTGAATACAACCGTGACGTCTTTGGTTTCGTTCCAGACGGGTTGGTGGCCGCCGGCCAGGTCAATGATACTCAACCGACGCATGCCCAGGGCCAGACCCGGCGCGCGCGAGTCGCCCAGTAGAAATCCTTCTTCGTCCGGGCCTCTGTGGCGCATGGCGGCGGCCATCGCCCGCACGCGCGATTCCGCCGCGGAATTGCGAACTGTGAAAGCGACTCCGCAGATGCCGCACACGCTACTGTTTGATCTCCGGCGTCGAGAGGAAGGCCGCGCTGGCGCGCACCACGTTCCTTCGCAACTGGAATCGGGGAATTCTCAGGCGCTGGTCCGCATACCAAGCGAGCAGAGCCCTCACCAAAAGCAAGAAAATACCCGCCACACTCGCAACTACTAGATAAAGCAAGGATTGGCGCTCCATGATCAGGCTCCAGTCCAGCGCCTCATCCCAGCCAGGATAGACACGATTCAGAAAGCGGCCCACTCCTGTTCCCAAAAACGGGAGTCGTGCTATCCGCACGTGGGCGGTGCTTTCGTACGTATAATTTGGCGGGTATTTCGGTATCTTGCTTGTTGCCTGCGCCCACATGTCCGGCTTCTGCAATTCAGCGCGCGTCAACATGCGCCCGCTGGCGTCTCGCATAACTAGCCGGAACGTTGGATCCACGACGATCCACCGGCCATCGATGAGCACTTCTGCCACGACGTGCTTGGTGCTGCCGTTTGGATCGAGCAGAAGCAGGCGGCGCACCCGCAGATCGTCCTCTCGCGCAAGATTCAAGAATGCGTTGGTCGCCGTCCCACACACCTCCAGCAGTTGCTTGTAGTTGAGTGTCATGTACGGATCGCGCGCCTCAAGCGCGCCAGGGTCCTGCGCGATGGCCCGTCCTGGCTCCACGCGCATCCAGTTCAGAATGGCTTGTACTTTTGGTTCCGCCGGTACAATGCTGGGCACAATTGCATCGGAAAAACCGTCGAGATACGCGCGCAGATACACTTCTTGCCAACCGAAGTAGACGAGCGAAACGAGCGCAACTACAAAAAGAAGGTTGCTGCCCCACCAAATCGTGCGGAAAATGGGGTGTGGTGATTTAAGCACGCGGAAAATTATTCCCTTCGCCGGTCTGTTCCTCACTCCCCCCACCAGAGGATAGACACCTGGCGTACAAAGATTCCGTCTCTCTAACAGGGCTCTGCCATCCAAGCTTCAAGGTGACTCTAGCGCATCCCGCCTTAAGATGTCCATGAAGTTCCTTGTTTGTTAAAACGCGGGCAAGCGCTCCTGCGAGCTCGCGGGAGTCGTGCGGCACCACCAGCCCGGCCTCGTTTGCCAGTAGCGGCGCGATGCCGCACTGCTCGGTAACGATCACCGGCGTCCCGGCCGCGACTGCTTCCGCCGCCGTGTTCCCAAAGTTTTCATTTTGCGACGGCAGCACGAATACGTCCGCATCGCGATAGGCCGCCCACTTGTCTTGTTCAAATACCGGCCCGGCAAACTGCACATCGGCTCCCACACCCCTTTGCGCCGCCAGTTGCTCCAGTTGCGCCCTTACTCCTCCCTCATCTGGTCCTGCGAAGACTAGTTTCAAGGCGCTTGCCTCAAAACGTTTCCTTAGGTCCGCAAAGGCTCGCAAGAGCAAATCCGGACTCTTCTTCTGCGAAAGCCGTCCAAGAAATAGAACGAGCTTCGTTTCCTGCGAAATCCCGAGTTTCCTTCGAAACATCCCATGCTCGGGCCAGCTCCGCGGCGCCTCCACTCCATTGCGCCGCATCACGACCTTTGTGCGCGAGATTCCTCCCGCCACCAGTTCTTCGATCTCTTGCTCGGAAGTTGCTAGTACTGCGCTTGCACTGCCGATGAGTCTTTTTCCCCAAACGCCGTGATAGAGCCTCTTCAACCATAGATTCCGCACGATGGGTACAAACATCCCGATTGGTTCGACCACGTAAGGAATCCCTAGCTTCCGGCAAGCCGAGGCCACGGCCGGTCCCAGCAGATCATACAAACCGAAAATATGCACAATATCGCACTTCGGTAGCCACACGCGACAATAGCGGTGGACTGCGGGGTTCCAGCTGACCTGCCGGTAGTGCAGCCAGGTGGGCAGATAAATCGCCTCGACGCCATTTTCTCTATAGCGCCAGCCGAAGGGCGATCTTTCCGCGGCGCTCTTGTCCTTTTGAATTTCCGCACGTTTTTCCAGGCCCCAGTCTGCGGTGAGCACCGTCGTTTGATGTCCCAATCGCACGAGCCCTTCGGCAAGCGCGCGCACTTTTACGGGAGGCCCGCCAAATTCCAGAAAAGGCGCGTAGGTTTCCGTGACCTTCAGGATTCGCATTGATCGCGCAGGATTTTTTTCAGGTTTTTTGCGAAATTCTGAAAACGATGTTCGTGGTCCACTACCTGCCGCCCGCGTACTCCCATCTCTTTCGCATGGACCGGGTCGGCCAGCAGTGTCTGGAGCGCCGTGGCTAATTGAATCGGATCGCCATGCGGCACGAGATAACCCGTTACGCCGTCTTGAATAACCTCCGGCGCTCCACCATGCGCTCCCCCGATCACCGGCTTCCCGCAGGCCATCGCCTCCAGATACACCATGCCATATCCTTCACCGCGGCTCGGCAGAGCAAAAATCTCGCACGCCGTATAGCATGCCGCCAAATCCGCACTACTCAGATTGCTCAGAAAATGCACGTGGCGCTCCACGCCATTTTTTTCCACTAAGTCTTCAAGCCACGCGCGGTCGTCTCCCGAACCGGCTAGCACCAACTGTAATTCCGGCCAAGTGGTCAACAGTCTCGGGAGCGCCGTAATGAGCGTGTCCATGCCTTTGTACCGCTCGGTGGCCACCCAGCGTCCCACAGTCAAGATCACGCGCCCGCTGGGAAAGTCTCTCGTCGGCGTTGATTGCGCGCCCGCGCCAAGCAAAGACTCGAACTGCGGATCAAGCGCCCAAGGCAGCACGCGAATTCGCGCCGGGGCGACCTGTTGCTGCGAAGTTACATGCTCGGCCGTATCCCGGCTCGGCGCCAGCACCAGATTGGCTTGCCGCAGCGAGTGCCGGCGCCATCGGCTGAGTGGTTCCCACACTTCCACGCCGTGTGTGCAAATGACGGTCTTCATCCTCGGAGCAACGACGCGTATCGCCCGCGCCACTGGCCCCAGATTCGGATGACCGGCCAGCACAAGCTTGGCTTTCCGCGTTGCGGCTCGCACTGCCGCCGCGGTGAAGGTTCCTTTGGCGCGCTCGCAGCCAGTGAACACAAATTCCCGCCCGCCAATTGTCATGCGATGCAGTTCGCGCGAATCATTCAGACTGAGGAGACGACACTCCCACCCGCGGCTGGACGCGAATTCGGTCAGCACCGCCGCCAGGTGGCGCCCCACGCGTTGGATTCCGCCGGGCCCATCCAATTCGGGAAAGAGGCCAATAACCACGCGCTGAGTCTGCCAAGCGCCAAGCCCGAACGCAAGGCATGAGATGTGCTACGGGAGAGAGTCAGTTTCTAGGGCTCCGAAGCAAAGCCGAAAGCTCCGTGAGGCGGTTCAAATAAACGTCTGCCGGATACGCTGCGCGGTCGTGCACCCCAAATCCGTAATTCACCGTGGCTGCCGACATCCCCGCGTTGCGCGCTGTTTGCACGTCCACTTCAGAATCGCCGATCAGCATGGCTTCCCCCGACGTGGCGCCGAACTCCTCAAGAATCTTTCTCGCCCCAAGCGGATCCGGCTTCTTCGTTTCAAAACTGTTTCCGCCGTAAACCGCTCGAAAATACCCCGCCAGCCCCAACCTTTCCAGAATCCGAACGCTGATACGGACTGGCTTGTTGGTCAGAACCGCCATGGAAAGGCCGCGGAGCTCTTCGAGCGTATCCACGACGCCCGGATACGCGCAGGTCGTGTCCATTTTGTGTTCTTCGTAGTATTCCAGGAAAAATCTCAGTGCCCGTTCGATCTCCTCCGGCCCAGCCCCGTTCCCCAGTGCCTGCGCAACAAGCTGCGGCGCCCCGCGCCCGATGTAGCCGGAAATGGTGTCTTCATGCAATGTCTCCCGGCCCATGTCGACCAGCATCGCGTTGACCGACCGGATTAAGTCCTGCTTCGAATCGATCAACGTGCCGTCCAAATCAAAGATCAATGTTCGTATGCAAGAAAAATTCGGCGTTGCCATAAACGATTCATTTTAATATGCTCGCCTTCCCGCCGCAGTCATCAAATTTCCATGAGCCATCCACCGAATTTTAATGTGCCGCATTTTTCCGATTCTTCGCTTCTTCGCGTAGACTAGAAGGCTTCGCTGTCGTCACGAGAAGCTTCCGGAGACCTCATGGCCCAGGTTTTTCCCTTTCGCGCGTTTCGCTACAACCCGGCCCTTGCCCCGTTCGAACGCGTCCTCACGCAGCCTTACGACAAAATTTCGCCCGCCATGCAGGAAAAATATTACGCCGCCGACCCGCGCAACCTCATCCTCGTGGAAAAAGGCCGCAGCTTTCCCGAAGACTCACCGAAAAGCAACGTCTATACGCGCGCCGCGGCGGCCCTCGAAAACTGGATCGCCAACCACATCGTGCAACAGGATCCCGCGCCCGCCTTCTACGCGTACACACAGGAGTACACAGTTCCTGGCTCTGAAGAGCGTAAAACGCGCCGTGGCTTCATCGGAGCGGGTCACCTAGAAGATTATTCCGCAGGCGTGGTTTTCCGCCACGAGCAAACCCTTTCCGGGCCGAAGGCGGACCGCCTGGAACTCCTCCGCCAGACAAAAACTCACACCGGTCAGCTCTTCATGCTCTATTCCGATCCCCAGCGCCGCGTTGACGCTATTCTGGCCGAAGCCGAATCCTCCGCTTCGCCAGCCTGCGAACTTCGCGATGAATATGGGGTCGTTCACCGACTCTGGATCATTTCCGACGCACAGCGCGTTGCCGCCATCCAAGCCGCAATGGCCGAACAAAAGCTTGTCATCGCCGACGGGCACCACCGCTACGAAACTGCTCTCAACTACCGCAACGAATGCCGCTCCCGCGCAGGGAAGATTGATCCAGAAACACCTTTCGAACGCGTGATGATGACCTTCATCAACACGCACAGCGAGGGGCTGACGATTTTGCCCACGCATCGCGTCGCCGCGCACGTCCACGATTTTTCCTGGACCGCCGTGCGGCGCCATCTCGAGCCCTGGTTTGCTGCGGAAGCTTTTCCTTTTTCCGACGAAAGCAAAAAAGAGGAAGTGTGCAGAAAATTTCTTGCCCGCTTTACCGGCGCTCGCGCCGGGCGCGCCATCGGCGTCTACCCGGCTGAAGATCCGCCACAGCGCGCATATTACATCTTGACACTGCGCGACGGTGCGAATCTCGCTGAGCTTCTCCCTAATGTTTCCCCGCTCCAGCACGAGCTTGACGTCGTCCTTTTGCACGAGGGCATCCTCGAGCCCGCTCTAGGGATTACTCGGCAAGCCGTCACGGCCGAAGCCCATCTCACTTACGAGCGTGATGCCGCCGCTGCTCTCGATGCGGTAGACTCCGGCCGCGCGCAAATCTCTTTTCTCTTGAATCCCTGCGCTGTTGATCAAGTCATGAAAATCGCCACCGCAGGCGAAGTTCTCCCGCAGAAGTCCACGGATTTTTATCCGAAGCTCCTCAGCGGCATCACCATGTACCGCGCCGGCAGCGCTCCGTAGCGTCGGCCTTCGGGCCGTTCCGTGTCGGGGCACGATATATCGTGCCCTCTTCTCTGAGGTTCTCATGTAGCGCCTGCTTCAGCCCAGCATCTTTGCCTTTGTAGCGGCGACTTTACGTCGCCGTTTTTCGGACGCTGTAGGGGCACGCCGTGGCGATACATTGTCATCCTGAGTAAAACGAAGGATCTTAACTAATCGACCTTCCGAGGTTAAGCGCGACGTTGTAGTGGCGGGTCTTTAGACCCGTTCCTTTCTCTAATTCTTGCGGATGGACTTGCTGCCGTGCGGAAGGAATCTTTATTCAATCAACAGATTCATAAACCGGATGATGTCGGCTTGCTCGCGCTCTCTTTCCGCACTCGTCTCCGCGGCTTGCGTCAGCAGCGCTAGCCGCCCCGCCAGGATGCGCAACGCCGCATCGCGCGGCACATATACGTTCTGGTTCGCCGCAGTCATCACCCAGCCCTTCTTGGTGCGTTGCAGTTCCCACTGGCGTTCTTCCCAGCCTTGCTGTGCCTGTAGGCGGCTCCCAGAAAGCGCGGCTACGGTCTGCAGTTGTACCCTTGCAGCGCCCTGTTTTCCTTTTACCTCCACCCCTGCCACCCGCATATCACGGTAGACCACCACCTGCCGTTCCATCTGCCATAAGTCTCCCGTGCGCAGAATCTCGCCTGCGTTGAGATTCGCCGCTTGCAATGCGGAGGTTATGTCCGTTGCGCTAGGCTGCTTTCCTGCGGTCCTGAGCAGGATTTGCAAAGAGCTGTCCCCGCGAGTTGTGTTTGCCAAAGTTGCATCGCCGTGAGTTGCGTTTGGCGAGGCTGGCTCAGAGTGTGCGGCTGCAGCCGCCTCGCCTCGCGGCTTGCCTGCTGCTGTCGGTGCCGTCTTTACCTCTTGCAGGCTCGGCCGACTGTCAGCGTTACCGCGGTTCGCTTCCACTTTTGGCGGTTGCTCCGGCGGCACGTTCATTACGCTCATCGTGCTTGCGGCGCTCTTCGTCGGCGCAGGTTTGGTTGTCAAATAGCGGAAAAAGCGCGCGTACCCCCGCGCCCGCCAATACGCTGTGTCGTAATGTTCGATCCGCGTTCCAGAACTTGTCGAACCGAAGAACGAGTGGTCCTTCGGATTAATGACGATGCCCACGTGCCCGCGCCACACGATCAAGTCGCCCGGGTGCGCTGCCCGTACTCGCACAAATGGTATCGCCCCATTGTAGAGATCCACGGAGTTTGCGTACGTGTACGGATATCCGGCTTGCTCATACAAAGTGTGCACGAGGTGGGAACAGTCAGGTGAGAGCCCTTCTTCGTCGTCCACCCAGATCATTTTCTGGACAATCGCCCGCCCCTCCTGCAGGCTGAGCGTGCGCATTCCCGGCGGTATATGCGCTTGCGGCCCGGGCACCTTCCCGGCTGGCTGCCCAGCCGCCTTTTGCGCCGGCACTTGTTGCGTGGGTATCTTCGACGCAGTAGCCTTCTGCGCAGATCCCGGCGTTTGCTGCCCCGAGGCATCCGGCACGGGTCTCAGCGAGACCGCAGTGAACACCGTAAGCGCGAAAATGCGTTGCCTTCGCATCCTCCTATCTTAGAGGACTGTCTTTCGTGATGGGCTGCCCTTGCCGCCTAGCCAGCACTGCCCTTTGGTACAGTCCCAGGACTACACCACCAGAGCATTTCAGTTCCCTCGCTAGACGGAAAAAGAACTCGCAAGTCCCCAAGCGTTTGAATCGACTGGTGAAAACGGCTCACTTGCGCCAGTTTCTCTAATCCCCTTCCGCTAATCCCAAGCCCCTAATCCATCGCCGCAGTGCGCTAAACTGTTTCTTTCTACTCATGAATATTCTGGGAATCAATGCGTACCACGGAAACGCTTCTGCCGCGATTGTCTGCGATGGCCGGCTCGTCGCGGCAGTCGAGGAAGAGCGCTTTAACCGCGTCAAGTACGCAGCTGGATTTCCTGCGCAAGCAATTCGTTTTTGCCTGAAAGAAGCAGGCATAACCCCAGCGGAAATTGACCACGTTGCTGTGCCGCGAAATCCCTACGCGCGGCTGGCCACCAAAATCTTTTACGCGCTGCGTATGCCTTCGTTCGCGCGTGAACGCGCCAAGGTTTTGGTGAAGTTCCAGGGAATTCCGGAAGCGCTCGCGCAGGCATTGGACGTGGATCCCCAAAAAATCCGCGCGAAATTTCATCGCATCGAGCATCACCAGGCTCATCTGGCGAGTAGCTTTTACTGCTCGCCGTTCGACCGGGCGGCACTACTTTCTGCGGACGGCCTCGGCGATTTCGCCAGCACCATGTGGGGAAGCGGCAGCGGAAGCCGCATGAACATCGACGGCGCTGTGGCATTCCCGCATTCCCTGGGACTGTTTTACAGCGCGGTGACGCAGTATTTGGGTTTTCTGAAATTCGGCGACGAATACAAAGTCATGGGGCTTGCGGCATACGGCCAACCCGAACAGTTGGAGCAATTCCGCGACATCGTGCGCTTTGAAGAGAACTCCCACGGCAACGGTTTCAAGCTCGGGCTTGATTATTTTTGTCATCATCGCACGGGTCCGGAAATGTCGTGGGCCGAGGCGGAGAAGACTCCCGTGCTTGGCAAATTGTTTTCGGACGCCTTGGAAAAGAGATTGGGCCCTACGCGGCGGCCGGACCAAGCGCTGGAACAGCGGCACCGGAACCTCGCCGCATCGCTGCAGGCTCGCCTCGAAGAAGTTTATCTCGGCATGCTCCGAAAACTGGCAGCACGCACGGGATTGAAGTCATTATGCTTAGCGGGAGGTGTGGCGTTCAATTGCGTCGCCAATGGCAGGATTTTTGACGTGACGCCGTTCGAACAAATCTATGTTCATCCCGCTGCAGGCGATGGAGGACTCGCAGTGGGCGCTGCGCTCTATGTGTGGCACCAGATCCTTGGCAAGCCGCGCGCATTTGTGATGGATCATGCGTATTGGGGTCCAGCATATTCGCGCGAAGAGATGCGCTGCGCGATCGATGCGAATGGATTGGGGCAGAAAGGTTGTGCGATTGCCGAAGTGGGGGAAGAAGATTTGGTGAAACATGCCGCTGCGATTGTCGCGGACGGAAAAATCCTCGGCTGGTTTCAAGGAAGAGCGGAATGGGGCCCGCGCGCGCTGGGCAACCGCAGCATCGTAGCGGACCCGCGCCGGCCGGAAATGAAGGAGATTCTCAACCGGCGAATCAAACACCGCGAAATCTTCCGTCCCTTTGCGCCTTCGATTCTTGCGGAAGCCACGGCAGATTACTTTGAAAAATCCTACGCGTCCCCTTTCATGACCCTGGCATATCCCGTGCGTGCGAAGAAGCGTGAAAAAATACCCGCCCCTACGCACGTTGATGGCACCGGCAGGCTCCAAACCGTCACCCGTGAAGCCAATCCTCGCTACCACTCGCTGATTTCAGCGTTCCGCGACCTGACAGGCGTGCCTGTTGTCTTGAACACGTCGTTCAACGACAACGAGCCGATTGTGTGCCGCCCCGAAGAAGCGATTGACTGCTTCCTGCGTACGCAGATGGACGCACTGGTCCTTGGCGACTTTCTGATTACAAGGCAATCCGGATCGTGATGCCAGTCGTCCCTTCATGAAGATCCTTCTACTTAACCTCTACTATCCGCCGGACACGTCAGCGACCGCGAAAATGGCCCAGACGCTCATGGACACGATTTCCACCCACCACTCCGTCACAGTGCTATGCGGCCGGCCATCATATGACCCGAGCGAACGGCGCGCCTGGCGCTTGTACCAGACGGAAGTCGATGGCCTCGTCCGCATCATTCGCGCCGGGTCAACGGCATTCCCGCGGTTCAACATGAAAAGAAGGCTGCTGAACTACTTGAGTTATGTAGCGCTGGCCGTTCCGCGCACGCTCTTCGTCGACTGCGATGTCGTGCTGGCCATGACCGACCCGCCATTCCAGGGAATCGTTGGCGCGTTCGTGGCCCTCCTAAAGCGCAAACCGTGCGTATACAACATCCGCGACTTGTATCCGGACATGGCTGTAGCCGGCGATATTTTGAAGGCTGGCTTATTGGTGCGTGTGTGGGAGAAGTTGCATCGCTGGGCTTTGCGCCGCGCCGAGAAGGTCATCGTGCTCGGCGATGACATGCGCACCCGAATCATCTCCAAGGGAGTGGAGCCTTCACGCGTCGTTGTCATTCGCGATGGGGCGGAGATTCCTTCGCCAAATGCGCCGCCGTTCACTCCGGATCCTGAAGTAGTGCGCGCGATCCGCGGCGGCTTTTCCTTCGTCTTGCTCCATGCCGGCAATCTAGGCTTTTATGGCGCCTGGAAGACGCTGGTAACGGCCGCGCGCAAGCTCTCGAGTGAAGGTGTAGGTCTCGTATTTGTCGGCGGTGGCGCGCAAAGGAAGGAAGTAGAAGCCGCTGCTGTGGGCGCAGACAACATTCGCTTTCTGGATTTCTTCCCGCCGTCAAAAATTCCATCCGTTCTCGCTGCAGCCGATCTGCACATTGTCACGATCAAACGGGGACTAGAAGGTGTGGTTGTGCCCAGCAAGATGTATGGAATTCTGGCAGCGGGAAAATCTGTTCTCGCCGTCGCGCCCAAGGAGACGGACGTCGTGTCGCTTGGTCTAAAACAGGGCTTCGCGGTGGCAGCGGATCCCGATCAGCCGGCGGAACTCGTCGAAGTTGTCCGGGAACTCTCATCCGATGCAAACAAGCTGAGAAAACTCAGTGAAGCAGCAAAAGAGGCTGCGCCAGCATACGAGCGGCTCGAAGAACATCAAAAATTCCTGAAAATCTTCGGGCAAATGGATCCTCTTAGAACTCCTTAAGGAGGGGCCAGCCGGGCTGCCGCACCGTTCATCTACCTAGCGTCTAGCATCTACTCATTCCATGCTACGAATCTGAAAAATGGAGATTTGCCAGGATTGACCGCGAAACAAAAATCGCAGTATCGTGTTTGAGCTGCGTGGGGCAGCCATTCTTCATTCGTGACTTGGGAGCCGAAGCCCCAGCCGGCAAAATCTCGGAGAGTCACCGGCCAACCCTGCCTGGACCGGAAGCGCTCGCCGGATAAGCTGAGGTCGCATGGCCGCAGGCCTGCTCGCTTTTTTCGTCGCACTGTTTGCTTCCATGATGCTGGTAGTTCCCGTGCGGGCCTTCGCCCTGCGCGTTGGCATGGTGGACTTGCCCGGCCCTCGAAAGGTGCATCGCACGCCCATCCCGCTGCTCGGCGGAGTGGCCATGTACGTCGCGGTGGTTATTGCCGTTTTGCTGGCGTTTGACGGGCCAGCGCGAGCGCAAATCGCCGGCATTCTGATCGGCGCCACATTAGTGGCCGGTGTTGGCATCCTCGATGACCGCGGCATGCTCCATCATCAAATTAAACTCTTCGTAGGCATGCCCCTGGCTGCAGGAATTTTGCTAGTGAGCGGCATCCGGGTGCAGGTTTTTGGTGTCCTTGCGGGGGGACGTATTGGCGATATCCTCGATGCCGTTCTCACGGTCGTCTGGGTCGTGGGTATAACCGCCTCCTTCAGCATCCTCGATCACATGGACGGGTTGTGCGCCGGTGTTGCCGCCACCGCTTCCGCGTTTTTCGCCCTGCTTGCCTATTTGAACGGACAAACCCTGGTCACCACGCTGGCTGCCGCTGTCCTGGGCGCGGCTACTGGGTTTCTGCGCTGGAATTTCAAGCCCGCACAGATTTTCATGGGCGATGGCGGTGCCATGTTTTTGGGCTTTCTAATGGCCACTCTTGGCTTGAAGCTCCGCCTGGAAAATGCCACGCATTTATCCTCCTGGCTGGCTCCCGCGTTGATTTTGGGAGCGGCTATTTTTGATACCACCCTGGTTACGATCTCTCGCGCGCGCCGCGGGTTGCTGCCCTTCGCAACGCCAGGCAAAGACCACGCCGCGCACCGGCTGTCTAACCTCGGTCTAGGGCATCGCGGAGCGGTGGTCGCGCTTTATCTTCTCGGCGCAATCGGGGGCGGCGCGGCCGTAATTGTCAGTTACCTTTCCACGCGCAGCGCCGTTCTGGTTGGAACATTGGCGTTGGCAATCATTCTGCTCGGCGTGGCCTACCTCGAGCGCGCCCCGTACGAACGGCAGCCGCACAAAACCTCCGCAGAATCCTAGCCGGGATGCGTTCGTTGCCGATCCACACTTCTCGTTTTCTCCCAAAACGCTTCCGCGTTTCTTTGCTGCGGAATGGCGTTTCTGTATACTTGCTAAGCCCCATCCACCGATTTCACTAAGCGACCCTCACGGGTTGGGCGGGAAGCAGATCCATTCTTTCGCGTGAACTCTCTCAAGGGAATCACTTGGAGAGAGCACATTTTTTGGAACTCATAAACTGTGGAAAACAGCAAGGCACACCCATCGACCGGCGGTAGCACCTGCGAAATTATTGTCGTTGGTGCTTCGGCCGCGGGGCTTCTTACCGCCGCGAGTGTCGCTCGTGGCGGGCGGCACGTTCGCGTGCTGGAATCCAAGCCCGAGGTGGAACCCGCAGCGCGGACGCTGATCGTTACCGATCAATTTCGCACCCAAATGGGCAGCCTCGCGCAGGCCAGCGTTGTCAACGAGATTCGCCGCTTCGAATTGTTTACCGACGGCCGCTCCGCCCAGATTGCTCTGAAACGGCCGGACCTAATCATTGAGCGTTCGCGTCTGATCACTGCCTTGGCGGGAGAAGCCCGGAAAGCCGGCACTTCGTTTACCTACAATACGCGTTTCCTGGGAATAGGGCCAAATCAGCGTGGCTTGCAGCTGGAAATTGAAAGCGGCGGCAAGCGTGACGTGTTGCATGCGGACAGCGTCGTTGGAGCGGATGGGGCCGCTAGCCGCGTAGCCCGCGCTGCCGGCTGGCCTCCGGTCGAGACCGTCCCGCTCGTGCAAGCTCTGGTGCGCCTTCCCAAAGATTGTCCTCCGGATACCACAAGAGTGTGGTTCGTCCCCGACGATACGCCCTACTTTTACTGGCTTATCCCCGAATCGACGGAGCGCGGCGCCCTGGGAGTGATTGGCGAAAACGGCAGCGAGACGAAACTCTGTTTCGAACGGTTTATGGAGAAGAAGCGGCTTGAACCCCTGGAGTGGCAGGGTGCGCGCATCCCCATTTATCGCAATTGGGTGCCCGTGCGAAAGCAAATCGGCAACGGCGAAGTGTATCTCGTGGGTGACGCCGCTGCGCAGGTCAAAGTTTCAACCGTCGGCGGTATCGTCACTGGCTTTCGCGGCGCCCTTGGAGTCGCCGAAGCGCTTCTGAAAAATGGCGAGACCCGGGAACTCTCAACGCTCCGGCGTGAACTCGGCACGCATTGGATGATCCGCCGCGCGCTCCACCACTTTCAGCAAAAGGACTATTCGCAACTGGTGGATTTACTCGACGCTTCAGCTCGCGAGTCCCTTGGAGAAATTCATCGTGACGAGTCCACGCGCCTGCTCTGGAACCTGATTCGCCGCCAGCCGCGCCTCGCAGTCTTGGGTCTTCGCGGACTCCTCATGGGAAAACGAATGAAAGGCTAAGGCCAAGAAGAAGACTGCGGCCTGCAAGCGCTGCTCTTTGAGCAAAGCCTGCAACGAACTGCTTTTTTCTTCTTCTCGCTTCGGTCACAATAATTGAGCTGAAAATCGCATAGGCTTAGGGCCTCGGCTCATAGCCCCAAGGAAGAAGGTTCCTCCTGCGTCTTTCCGTCATCGGATGTGGATATGTCGGACTGGTCACCGGAGCCTGCCTTGCCGAGGCAGGTCACGAAGTAGTCTGCACGGACATTGACGCCGAGCGCATCGCCAAGCTCAATGCGGGGGGCGTGCCCATTTACGAAGAGCACCTTGAGGAAATCCTCGCCTCCACTCGCAAAGCCGGGCGCATCTCCTATACGGCCGACTCCGGTGAAGCCATTCGCGCCGGGCAAGCGATCTTTATCTGTGTCGGGACGCCTCCCAAGGAATCCGGCGAAGCTGACCTGTCCGCCATCGATCACGTAGCCCGGCAGATCGCAGCGGAAGCACGAACTTCAAAGTTAGTGGTCGAAAAAAGTACCGTCCCCGCGCGCACTGGGCTCGAGCTGAGTCGCGCCCTCACGGCTTATTCCCGGAACAGCAATCTGAAATTCCGCGTCGCCTCCAATCCCGAATTTCTTCGCGAAGGGACTGCCGTTGGAGATTTCCTGCACCCCGACCGGATCGTGGTGGGAGTGGAAGACACATCCTCGGCCGAGGAACTCCGCGAAATTTACCGGCCCATTCTCGAAAAGAGTTTTCGGTGCCCAGTGCACAACGGCTCGTGCCCGCCGGGCCAGAAGGCCGAGTTTCTCGTCACCACAATCAGCAGTGCCGAACTTATCAAGCACGCCTCAAACTCGTTCTTGGCGCTAAAAATCAGCTATGCCAACGTGATCGCCGACCTCTGCGAAAAGATTGGCGCCAACGTCGAGGAAGTCACGCATGCCATGGGCCTCGACCCGCGCATCTCCGGTCATTTCCTGAAAGCAGGCCTGGGCTATGGCGGGTTCTGCTTCCCGAAAGACGTGCAAGCCTTTATCCACCTGGCTTCCAAAGTCGGCGTCGACTTCGACATCTTGAAAGCCGCGGAACGCGTCAACAAGCAACGCATCGAACGGTTTATGGAAAAAATTCACCAGGCGCTCTGGGTTGTCAAAGGGAAACGCGTTGCAGTTTTGGGTCTGGCGTTCAAGGCCAATACCGATGACATCCGCTTTGCCCCGGCCTTGGAAGTCGTTAGGCGGTTGATCGAAGAAGGAGCCATCGTGCACGCCACGGACCCTGAGGCCATGCCGCGCACAAAAGCGCTCTTCCAACAGATCCACTATCACGAAGATCCTTACGATGCTTTGCGCGATGCCGATGCCGCGCTAATCTGCACCGAATGGGATTCTTTCCGCAAATTGGATTGGCAGCGCGCCGGTAGCCTCATGGCGCGCAAGCTGATAATCGATGGAAGAAATCTTTACGCCGCTCATCGCATGCGCGAGCTCGGCTTCGAATACTATTCCTTCGGCCGAGAGTAGTTTCTGTTTGCTGCTCGTCGCTTTCTGATCTCCGTCTATTTCTCTGACCTCTATTTCTGATGAAAAACCTTCTTGAAATAGGCCAGAGTGAGCTTCAATCCTTCTTCTAATCCGACCTTCGGCTCCCAATTCAGGATGCGCTTTGCTTTGCTGATATCCGGACAACGACGTTTCGGATCGTCTTGTGGTAGCGGCTGGAAGACAATCGGGGGAGGATTGTCGAAACATTTCCGGATGCGCTCGGCAAAATCCAGGAGCGTGATTTCCTGCGGGTTCCCAATGTTTGTCGGCAAGTGCTCGTCGGACATCATAAGCCGGTAAATGCCCTCGATCAGGTCGGAAGCGTAGCAGAAGCTCCGTGTCTGTTTCCCGTCCCCATAAACGGTCAATGGTTCGCCGCTCAGCGCCTGAAACACGAAATTCGGTAGCGCACGCCCGTCGTTCAGTCGCATGCGCGGCCCATAAGTATTGAAGATGCGCACGATGTGCGTGTCCACCTTGTGATAGCGGTGGTACGCCATGGTCATCGCTTCCGCGAAGCGCTTGGCCTCGTCGTAAACGCCACGCGGGCCGATGGGATTTACGTGGCCCCAGTATTCTTCGTTTTGTGGAGAGACTTCCGGGTCGCCGTAACATTCGCTGGTGGAAGCCAGAAAAAATCTTGCATTCTTCGCTTTTGCCAAACCTAAGGCGTTGTGTGTGCCAAGCGCGCCAACTTTCAGCGTCGGAATGGGCATTTTCAAGTAATCCACGGGGCTCGCCGGCGAAGCGAAATGAAGCACGTAGTCCACCGGCCCGGGGACGTCAATGTAGTTCGAAACATCCGCGCGCAGAATGCGGAATCTCTCGTGCTTCAGCAGATGCGCGACGTTGCTGTCCACTCCAGTTACGAGGTTGTCCAGCGCCAGTACTTCCCAGCCTTCGGCAAGCAAGCGGTCGCACAAATGCGATCCAAGGAATCCCGCTCCACCGGTCACCACTGCGCGCATGCATCCTCCCCCAAAATGCGAACCGACAGTTTAACGGGTACTTTGCTTACTGACTACCTCGAGGCTGACGAATTCATTCGTAGGACGGCCTTCTGCTTGCCCTGAGCTGCGAAGGGAAGCCCCTCTTTTTCCGGAACGTGCCTCTTCGTAATCAGAAAAAGAAGAATCGCTTTCGCCGCGGCGGTGCGGCCGATTCCTCAAGCTCCGGAACGTGAGGCAAGTCGCGTCCTTCGAATGCCGCCAGAGGATTCTCCACAAACAGCGCTTGCGCTTTCTCTTTCCCGAACCGGTCTTCAACCGCTTCGAAAGCGGCTCGCAACGCCAATGGCCTCCGCTGATTGTTGTGCGCGTCGCTGGCCACAAAATGAATGAGCCCCTCGCGGATCCACTCCAGCCCGGTCTCCTGCGCCGTCGATCCGAATACCCCCGTCAGCGCCCCGCCGGTGACTTGGCCAAAACACCCCTGTCTTATCCAGCCTCTCAGGCGCTCTGGGTGCGCCCGCAGTATAGCGTTGCGCTCGGGATGAGTAATGACGGGGCGTATGCCAGTGAGTTGAATTTCGTGCAAGGTCTGATCCACAGCTGGCGGAATGGAAATCTCGTTGAATTCCACCAGCAAGTAACAGTGCTGATTGATGCAAAACGGCCGGCGATCCTTAGACAGCTTGCTGAGGTTTTCCGGATTGACGTGGAAATCGCAGCCTGTAGCCAGCTTTAGGCGGTCGCCCACCCGGGCCTGCAGGTCGTCCCGCACGCGGCGTACATGCGCGAAATCAAACCAGTAACGGTCGTTCGAATGCGGCGTGGCCACAACGTGGGTGATTCCATCGGCAATCGCTGTTTCCGCCATCTCCAGGGACTCTTCCATCGTGTCCGGGCCATCGTCGAGCCCTGGCAGAATGTGACAATGCACATCGACCATTCGAATGCTCCGTCTTTCACCTTACCCAGGCGCTGAGTGCCTGCCACACTCCCACAATCAGTAAAATTCCCGCAAACACATGTCGCATCCGTTCGGGCTTCAACTTTCGTGCCAAAACCCCTCCGGCGATGCCGCCCAAAAAAACTCCCGGGATCAGTAGCAGCCCGGTTCTCCAGGAAACCAGGTCATGCCGCGCGTACGCGAGCAGCCCCAAGAGGCCAGTCGGTGGAATTAACGCCACTAGGCTTGTGCCTTGCGCGCGATGCTGGCCGTAGGAAAAAAGCAATCCAAGCAGTGGCACCAGCAGGACGCCTCCGCCAATCCCAAACATGCCCGAAGCTACTCCGCAAACACACGCGGCTCCAAAAACGCCGATGTCACGCACAATCCCCTTAGCCATCTGCCCGCTCACCCTTATCGACAAATTCTTGGCCCTCGCGTCCTGCCTTTCCCCACAGCAAGAGCGCCGCAAACACTAAAAAACAGCCAAACAGCCCTTTCAACTCGCGCGATGGGATGGGCAAGGCAATCAGACTTCCCGCGAGGGCGCCGAAAAGCATTCCCAGGGCGCAAAAAATTCCTGCGCGCAAGTCCACTTGGCCTTCCTTCCAATACTCCCTCAACGCGCCAAGTCCGATGGGAGGCAACAAGATGAAGAGCGAAGTCCCCTGTGCCAGGTGCTGGTCCATTCGCAGAAAATAGACCATTGCTGGCACCAGGACGACTCCTCCTCCGATGCCCAGAAGGCCTACCAGCACACCAACTCCAAGCCCCAGCAAGAGAATCGTCAAACTCATGGTGATCCGGGCGCCGCGAACGATGGGCCGCGGCGAAAGGCTGAACCACGTCTATCTTCCTCTCTCCTCTAGCTCCGTGGCAACCTTCCGTAAACATGCGGTCACACGCAAAATCGTTCTTGTTTTCTTGTTTGCGGGCAAACTGTTATATTTGCTTTTCTTTGCTACGTTAGCCGAAAAATCTTGTTGGCCTGAGCAGGCTGCTGCCGGAAGCAAGGGTGGATCTCTGAAACGGCGATTCGCTGACTTCTATCCGATGCAGGTCAATCTACCCAAGGACTGGAAACCGGAACCATGCCCATCGAACGGAAAGCCGAGTTCTTTAAAGGCGCGCACCTCAAAGTGGCAGTGATCGGCTGCGGGTACGTCGGCTTGCCCCTGGCCCTGCGCTTTGCGGAAGCGGGGCACAGAGTCACCGGCTTCGATACCGATCCCCACAAGGTTTCCATGCTCAATGCCGGCCGCTCATACATCCAGCACATCCCGCAGAATAAGATCCAGCAGTTTGTCATCAGCCGCCATTTTAGCGCCACCACCGATTTTGCTAAGCTGGAAGATGCCGACGCCATTCTGATCTGCGTTCCCACGCCCCTCGACGAGCGCCGCGAGCCGGATTTGAGTTACGTCGAGCAGACCGCCCTTTCCATCTACCCGCACTTGCAGCGCGGACAGCTGGTGATCCTTGAATCAACCACCTATCCCGGCACCACGGAAGAGTTAGTCTTGCCAATCCTGGAAAAGAGCGGCTTGCGCTGCCCAATTGCCGCAGGGCCGGAAGATGAAAATCTGGCGTGTGACTTCTGGCTGGCGTTCTCTCCGGAGAGGGAAGACCCCGGAAACAAAACATACGGTCTGGCCCAGATTCCAAAAGTTGTCGGCGGGTTAAATCCCCCCAGCGGTCGCGCGGCGCAAGCGCTCTATGCGCAGGTCGTTGCCAGAGTGATTCCTGTCTCCTCCACCCGCGCCGCGGAAATGGCCAAGCTCCTCGAAAATATTTTTCGCTGTGTGAACATTGCTCTGGTCAACGAACTCAAACAGCTCTGCTTGCGCATGAACGTCGACATTTGGGAAGTCATCGACGCCGCTGCAACCAAGCCTTTCGGGTACATGCCGTTCTATCCAGGGCCGGGACTCGGCGGCCATTGCATTCCGGTCGACCCGTTCTATCTTTCCTGGAAAGCCCGCGAATACGATTTCGCCACCCGCTTTATCGAACTGGCCGGCGAGGTCAATACTGCGATGCCGTATCACGTGACCGATGCCATCGCCAGCGCCTTGAATAACCAGAAGAAAAGCATGAAAGGATCGAAGATCTTGGTTCTGGGGGTCGCCTACAAAAAAGATGTCGATGACCTGCGCGAATCTCCCTCACTGAAGATCATGCAGCTCCTTCAACAGCGCGGCGCGGCCCTCGACTACAACGATCCCTATTTTCCGCGGCTCCACAAGATGCGCCACTACAATTACGAGGATATGAAATCCGTGCCGCTGAACTCGCACACTCTCGCAAGCTACGATGCTGTCGTGATCGCCACCGACCATTCGAGCTACGACTACGTGGCCATTGTGGACGCGGCGAAGCTGGTCATCGACACCCGCAACGCCACGCGCCGCGTCGTCCGCCATCGCGAAAAAATCGTTCAGTGCTAAATGATTAATCCTTCACTTAGCTTTCACAAGTTCCACGCGCGCGGTCGCAAACGGCATGATCGCTTCTAGTAGTGCCGGCGTCCGAGACGAGTCGTTGGCGAGATACAGCGTGAAAGAAGCGTCTTTCAACTCCGCGCCATCTTCAAACACGCGAATCTCGATTTTCGATGTGGTGAAATTTCCGGCTGGGACGGTCACCGCCACGGACCCTGCCGCCAGCCTGGCGCGGACATCGTAGAGTTTGTGCCCGTCATACACCGGGCTGTTCACTCGCGGCGTAGCCTTCCAGTCCACGGTTCGCAGATACCCCATCATTCCAAGCGGATCCCTTGTTCCGGGGAGAACACGCGCTTCGCTCGCGCCCGCAGGAGCGGGCTCCTTGCCCGTCGCCGTCATGCGCTGTACGGATTCGACCTTCTGCCCTCTCTCGTTCAAGTGCATCTCATATTGAAGTGACGCCAGCGTTCCCGAATCGCTGTAGGAATCAAACTGATCGTCCAGTTCGAAAACCATGCGCAAAGGATTGAGTGTGTGCGCCGAAGCTTGCAAGTGCCAGGTGCTCTTGCCCAGAAAATTTCCTTTCCCGGCAACCTTAAGCGACAGCGTCGCCACGTTGGTAACCTTCGAAACATTCGCCGTGTAATCCAGCACTTCCCCTGCCTTCAAGCGCAGGCCTGCGTCCATCGGCGCGGGCAGCGCCGGGGCGGACTTCTTCGAATTCCCCGCTTCGGCCGCAAGCTTTTTTGGCGGGCTACTCGTCAGAACACTTTCCGCAGCGGCATGAAATCCCGGTGGCTCAGCCGTCACCACGTCGGGAAGCGGCTGCCCCGCGCGCTGGTGCAACCAAAAAACGGCTCCCGCCGAGCAAACCACTGCTACCAGCGCGCCAATCCCAGCCGTAGTCTTCAGGCTCATCGTCTTTGTCAACAGCTCCCTGGAAACAAACGCTCCCACGCTACTTTCCGTCGTACAATAATTCAAAGTACGCGGAAATTATCCGGCTCCCTTCGCCGAAATGCCGCGAACTATGAGCGTATCAGAACGCGGGCCAGGCCGTCTGTCGCGGGCACGCATTTGACACTGTGGCCATCCGAACTCCCCAGAGTTTCCTGGACGTGCGATGGCCGCAAGAGTTTTGGAGGATTTCCTGAATGCGTTACGTTGTGACGGGTGGCGCGGGCTTCATCGGCTCCAATACCGTGGACGAACTGGTCCGCCGCGGCCACAGCGTCGTCGTTCTCGACGACCTTTCCGCCGGAAAAGAAGAAAACCTCTCCGACTTCCGCAATAAGATCACCTTCATCAAGGGCAGCATTACCGACATCGAAGTGGTCCGCAAAACCATGCACGAAGCCGATTACGTGCTCCATCTCGCCGCGCGCACTTCCGTGCCGCGTTCCGTCAAAGACCCCATCGAGACCAATAAAATCAACATTGAAGGCACGCTCAACGTCCTGGTGGCCGCCAAAGAAATGAAAGTCAAGCGCGTGGTCATCGCCGCGTCCTCCGCCGCCTACGGCGAAACGCCTACTCTCCCCAAAGTCGAAACGATGCAGCCGGAGCCCATTTCCCCTTACGGTGTCACAAAGTACGTCAGCGAACTGTACGGACAAACCTTTGGGCGCTGCTACGGTCTCGAAAACGTCTCTCTTCGCTATTTCAACATTTTCGGCCCGCGCCAGGATCCCAGTTCGCCCTACTCCGGCGTGCTCGCGAAGTTCTGCACCGCATTTCTCGAAGACAAGGAGCCGGTGGTTTTTGGCGATGGCGAGCAAACCAGGGACTTCACTTTTGTGGACAACGCCGTCCACGCGAATTTGCTTGCTTGCGAAGCGCAGAGCGTGTCCGGAAGGGTTTTCAACATTGGCTGCGGCACGCGCAGTTCCCTCAACCAAGTCATCCAAGCGCTGAATAGGATTTCGGGGAAAGCGCTGGAACCGAAGTACGATCCGCCGCGCGATGGCGATATCCGCGACTCCCAGGCAGACATCTCCCTCGCAAATCGATACCTCAGCTACGAACCCCTGGTCGGCTTTGAAGAAGGTCTCAAGATCACCTTCGATTGGTACCGCGAATCCCAAGCCAAAGCCGCCGCGGCCAAAGAAGCTGCCGCAAAGGACGCTGCCGCAAAGGACGCCGCCGCAAAAGACGCCATTTCGTAGCGCCGCTCTTTAGGGCGGCATCTTGTCATGCCATTTTGTAGAGGCCGGGCTTCAGCCCGGCTCTTCTGCTGCTTTCCAAGCCCGCCGCCAAAACCGAAAAGTGAGTTCTGAGTTGGTGGGCGCACAAGCCTTTGCGCCCAAAGTGTGTCGTTTCAAGCGCGGCGAGAAGTCCCCTTCCGGTGTCATTGCCCTCCGCGAACGTCCGCGGCATCCCCACGCGCAGACGTTCAGACGTGTGACGTTCAGACACAACTATTCAGGGTTGCAACGTTTTTCCGTAACTCAGCGCCTCGCCCGCCTTTGGCGCGTCGTAGTTGTTCCAGAAGAACAGTGGCTCCAGCTTCTTCTCTTCCGGCCAAACCTGGTTCAGCGTATCGCCCTCAAACAGCTCGCCGTTTTTCATCACCCAGTGAATCGTGTTCGTGTTGTGAATGTCATCCAGCGGACTCTTGTCAAAAATCACCAGGTCCGCCAGCTTGCCCGGCTCGATGCTGCCGATTTCACCAGGCCGTCCCACAATGTGCGAGCCGTTCACCGTGGCGCATTTCAAGACTTCCAGCGGCGTCATCCCGCCCGACGCCAGCATCCACAATTCCCAGTGGTAGCCCAGGCCTTGCAATTGGCCGTGGCTTCCCACGCCTACGAGGCCGCCCGCGCGCTCCAATTTCGCCATCTGCGCCGCCAGCTTCGGAAACGCATACTCATCCTTGCGGAACCAGCCGGGACGCCGTTTCGTTTTTTGGTCCAGGATGCGATGCGGCGTGAAGCGATTCAGCTTCGCGTTGTCGTGCACTTCGCTGTATTCGTACCAGTAGTCTTCGCCGAATGGCCCGCCGTAATTCACGATCAGCGTCGGCGTCTCGGCGATGCCGGACTTCGCAAACGTCTGCAAAACGTCGTTGTAAAGCGGCGTGATCGGCAGGGTGTGCTCGTTGCCATGGAAGCCATCGATGACGTGCGTCAGGTCCAGCTTCAGGTCCAGCGCGCCTTCGGTGGTTGGCATCATCCCCAGCTCTTTCGAAGCTTGCACCATGTATTGCCGCTGCTTGCGGTTGCCGACGATGTAGCTCTTGATGTTGTGCGTGCCGTAGTAGTCGCGGTATTTCGTCAGCACGCCTTTCACTTCCTGCTCCGATTGGAAATTGTTGTCGGAAAACACGCCGGGGCCTGTGGAATACGCGCGCAAACCGATGATGTCGCCCGTATCCACCAAATCCTGATACGCGAACATGTCGTTCGATCCTGTTTGCACATCCAGCCCGGCGGTCACACCGTAGGCCAGGTTCGCCAGAAACGCGAAGTTCTGCTTGTCCAGAATCCCGCGGCGAATCTCGAACCAGTGCGCGTGCGTGTCGATGAATCCGGGCGT
>Ga0126378_10000240_pt1 | contig 41923 bp, 35 predicted proteins | sample PanSoiMetPlot_23_FD_92587 | JGI IMG/M metagenome (GOLD analysis project Ga0126378, IMG submission 92587) | Tropical forest soil microbial communities from Panama - MetaG Plot_23 | ecosystem: Environmental > Terrestrial > Soil > Tropical forest > Bulk soil | place: Panama | collected 2016-02-17 | reverse complement strand
CCTCGTGCCCAGGATGCTCATCAGGCCTTACCTTTCTGCGGCCGAGCCTCAGCCGCCGCGTCGCGCGGTCCCCGGGGTCGCCCCCCGGCCAGTGGCCGCGTCGTCACGATCCTTAGGGTCTGCCCACAATTCAACCGGGCGGCGGAGCCGACTACCGGTTATCTGGCTAGTTCATGGAGACGTTGGCACAGGGGTGATCGTCCGCGCAATGCCACACGTGCACAAATTTCATCAGGCGAAAGACCAGCCACAGCCATCTCTGGGGGCCTGGCCCGCCGGAACCGGGCCAGCCCAGAGATCGCACATGCCGCTACGGCCGCCTATGCAGACGACGGCAGCCAGCCCCACGGGTGCGTTCCCCACCCTGGCGTGAACTCCTCGCCTGCCTTCACGGTATGCACCGGCGCGAGCCCGTACCCGCCGCGGAACGCCTGCCCTGTCGTGTCGGTGAAGGCAAAGTCGCCCTCAACGACGTCGAGGATCGTGATGTCGGCTTCGCGGCCGACGGCGATGGCGCCGAGCTCGTCAGCCCGGCCGAGCACCCGGGCGGCGCTGGCGGTGGTCGCCTGCACCACGTCCGACAGGCTGTAGCCGATCGACATGAACTTGGCCATGCACTCGAGCAGGCTGTGAAAGGTCTGTCCGAAGGCCGTAAGGTCGCTGCTGATGGTGTCGGGGTACAGCCCCAGGTCGGCCTGGCGCCGAGCCACCTCGATGCCGAAGTTGCCGCGGCCGAGCGCCGAGTCGAGGATGACTCCCCTCGACCTCGCCTCGACAACTTCGGGATAGGGCTGGCCCGAGGGATCCAGCACCCGGCCAGCGTTCGGTGTGCACAGGTGGGTGAGGATGTCGCCGGCCTCGAAGGTCTTCAGCAGGAAGCGGGTCAGCTCGCCGCGCCGGGCCGCGGACGCCTCGTCCTTGGCGGTGAAGTCCCCGATGTGCACCATCAGCGGGACGCCCAGGTCCTTGGCTGTCGCCTTGGCCTTGGTGATGATGTCCTCGCCGATGTCGGCGAACACCGGGCCGACGATGCGCAGCTTGACCCCGGCGATGAGGCCGGGGTTGTGCTCGGCCGCCTTCTGGATCGCGTCCCGGTTGATGTCGTCGAGCGAGTTGACGTCAGCCGGGCCCGGCATGGTGTGCGCGTAGCTGCCCACGTTGACGAAGGTGATCACCCTGGTCTTCGACCTGGGCAGGATGTGCGCCGGGAAGACGCCGACGTTCGCGACGCCGACCGATCCGCCGTCCGCGACGGTCGTGACGCCGGAATGGACGCCGATGACGTCGGGGTCGCAGCTGCCCATGCCGACACCCTCGGTTGTCGCGCCGATGGCCACGTGGGTGTGCAGGTCGATCAGGCCGGGCACTACGTGCCGGCCAGCGCCGCGGACCTCGATCACCCGCGCTGCTTCCTCGGCCGGTATGTCCGAGGCGATCCGGCTGATCTTGCCGCCGCTGATCGCGATGTCCAGCGTGCCGTCCAGGCCCTGGCCAGGGTCAAGGACGTGGCCGCCCTTGACCAGTAGGTCGTAGGTCATGTCTGCAGTCCTTCCGTCATTTTCCCCACAGCTCCTTGCTGGCCAGCTCGCAGCCCTGGGCCATGGCGCGCAGCTTGGCCCAGACGATTTCCTCGTGGCCGACCCGCGAGCCGATGCCGCAATCGGTGCCGGCCTGAACGTTTTCCCTGCCCACGACGCTGGCGTAATTGACCAGCCGCTCGGCGACGAGGCCAGGGGCCTCGACCAGGTCGGTGGCGTGCGAGATCACGCCAGGAACGAGGATCTTGCCGTCGGGCAGCTTGACGTCGCCCCAGACCTTCCACTCGTGCGCGTGCCGGACGTTGCCGGCCTCGACCGAGTAGGCCTGGGCATTGACCTTGAGCAGCAGGTCGGCGATGTCCTTCAGGTCGATGTCGGACACGTGCGGCCGGTGGCCGCTACCCCAGCAGACGTGGAAGCGGATCTGGTCCTCCGGCAGGCCGGCCAGCGCGTGGTTGATGATCTCCACGCAGAACTCCAGGTACTTCCGGTACTGCTCGACGGTGTAATCGGGATAGAACTGCCAGGACGTCGCGAACTCCGGCTCGTCCACCTGCACGATGAATCCGGCGTCGGTGATGGCCTTGTACTCGGCCCGCACCACGTCGGCGACCGCGGTCATGTACTCCTCCTCAGAGGAGTAGTACTCGTTCCGCGCGCCAGCCCCCAGGCTCAGCGGGCCAAGAGCCGCCACGAACCCCTCCACGTCGGCGGGCTTGCCCTGCAGAGCCTTCTGCAGCGCGGCCACGTCCGCGGCGATCGCCTCCTGCCCGGTGTAGGTCACTGGCCCGGTCGCCACCCGCTCGGTCGTCGCCTCTGGCGGCGGGCCCGGCTTGAAGTAGCCCGGCCGGACCGGTCCGCCCGACCCCTGCAGCCACAGCCCCGACTCGGAGAAGAAACCGGGAAATAGCTTCGCCTCCCGGCCGCCGACGCCGGCGCGCTTGCGGGGCTTGGCCGGGTCGATCGGCAGCACTTCCCACCCGGTCACGCGCTGGTGGATGTAGCCGGCGTAGGAGCCGCCGCCTGCCGCCTTGACGTACTCGCCGTCGTTGATGACATCGACGCCACAGTCGAGCTGCCGGTCCACCACGTACTGCACCGCGCCCGGCAGCTGCGCCGCAACCTCGGCCGTCACCACCGGGCCCTGCTGCAGCAGCGCGTCGAACTCCGCCGGCCGCGGCAGGTTGCCCCCGTGCGTCGACCGGATCCCGTCGGTGCTGTGCTTCATCTGCTCGTTCCCTTCCCTGCTGCTGTCAGGCGGTGCGCCGGGTGAACTTCTGGATCTGATGGGCGGCGGCCTCGGCCGGGTCGACGCCGTTGGCCCGGACGCCGAATGTGTAGGCCACCTCGCACACGTACAGGTCGCCACGCGAGTCGACGGCGATGCCATGCGGTGCGATGAAGTTGCCTGCCGCGGTCCGGCTTACTGTGCTCGCCCCCCACCGCGCGACGATGTCCCCGTTCCGGTCGAAGATCGTGACCCGGCCCGGCCGGTCTTCTGGCATGAACCCGCGCGTGAACGAACCCTTGCCCTTCGGCCGCCACAGCTCGGCCACGTACGCGTAGCCGTCGGCATCGATGGCGACATGACACGGCCGCTGCACGTCCGTCCACTGGGACAGGAAGCCGCCGTCGGGGTCGAACACCTGGATGCGGTCGTTCTCCCTGTCGCAGACGAACACCCGGTCATCAGGACCGACGGCGATGCCGTGCGGAAGGTGGAACTCGCCCGCGCCTATTCCCACCTCGCCCCACGACGTCAGCAGCTCCCCCTCCGGCGAGAACGCGTGCACCCGGCAGTTGCCGTAGCCGTCAGATACGTAGATTCGGCCGGCCGAGTTGATAGCGAGGTTGGTGCACCCGTTGAACGGCGGGCCGGGCCGCTCCACGGTCTCCACGTTGTGCACCACGAACCCGCCGCCCCGCTGGTGCCCCGTATCCGACGGCTCGCCGGGCTGGCCCAGCGTCAGCAGAAGCTTTCCGTCCGGGGAGAACTTCCGTACGGAGTGGTCACCGTTGTCGACCGTCCAGACCGAGTCATCCGGGCCTACTGTCAGGCCATGCGGGTTGGTGAAGTGCTCCCCGCCCCATGCCGTCACGAACGAGCCGTCCGGCTCGTACACCAGCACGTTGGAGTCATACCGTGTCAGCAGGTACACGCGGTCTTGCGAATCGGTGTCCACCGCTGACACATCCTTATGGGAGATGCCGGCCGGCAACTGCTCCCACTGCGCGTCTGCGTCAAACCTGAAATCCGCCGCCTGCGCCGCCGTCGTGTCTCCGCGCATCGTCTCACTACCCTCCGCTACTTGGCCGGCTCGCTGGCTGCGGCACGCTCTGTGGTCGACCGCGGAGCCATCGCCTCGATCTCAGTCACCACGTTGATCAGCGCCGGTCCCTTGCTCGCCAGCGCCTTCTCCAGCGCCGACTCGAAGTCCGAAGCCTTTGTCACGGTGAGGCCCAGCACGCCCATCGACTCGGCGACGGCGGCGAAATCGGTGTCGCGGAAGTGCCACAGCTCACCGTGCCGGCCGTGCAGCGAACCGCCGTAAGCCCTTGAGTAGACGTTGATCTCCTGGTTGAGCGAGCGGTTGTTGTTGACCACGATGACGGCGGGTATCTTCCAGCGCGCGGCCGTCTCCAGCTCGCCGATGTGGTACCAGAGCCCGCCGTCGCCGGTCCACAGGATGACCGGCCGGTCGGGCACCGCGACCTGGGCGCCGAGGGTGGCGGGCAGGCCCCAGCCGAGGGACCCGGCGGCCCGGATGAATCCCTGGTGCGGGCTGGTCAGGTCGATCATGCCGCCGGTCCACATGCCGGAGTGGCCCGTGTCGGAAACCAGCAGGGCGTCACCGGGCAAGTGCCTGGTGAACTCGGCCGCCAGCCGCTCCGGACGGATCGGCTCGGCGTCCGAAGCCATCAGCTCGGCGTATTGATCACGCCACTGCGCGACGATGTGCTGAGCGCGCGCGACCCATCCCAGCCGGGCCGCACTGGCGTCCGGGGCAGCCGCAGCCGCGAGGTCAGCAAGACCAAGCTTAGCGTCCGTGACGAGGCCAAGGGTGTCCGGGTAGTGCCGGCCGAGCTCGTTGCCGTCGATATCGAGCTGGATGACCTTGGTGCGCAGGGGCGGGATCTGCCAGTTGAGCGTGACCTGGTTACCGGTCTTGCTGCCGACGTACAGCACGACATCGGCTTCGAGCAGCACCTGGTTGGCGCTCGCCCTGGCGTAGACGCCGGGCACGCCCACATTGAGCGGGTGGCCGCCGGCCAGCTGATCCTTCGCGTTGAGTGACGTGGCCACCGGGATGTTGAGCTTCTCCGCCAGGGCCCGCAACTGTGCACTAGCACCCGACGCACGCACCCCGCCGCCGGCGACGATGACCGGGCGGCTGGCCCCCGCCAGCAGCGCCGCCACCGCGGCGATCGCCTCCGCGGGCGCTCGGGTCCGGTAGGCCGGTACCACGAACGGCTGCCCCGCCGGCACCTCGACGCCGACCTCGCCATCCTCGACGTCCTCGCCGGAATGGCCGAATACCTCCAGGTGCGTCGGTCCTGGCTGGCCAGCAACCGATGCCGCGAACGCCTGTGCCAGCAGATCGGGCAACCGGCCCGGATCGGTGACCTGCGCGCTGAACTTCGTCACCGGCTTGAACAGCGGGAAGTCCTCAATCTCCTGGTAATAGCTCCGGCCGCGGCTCCAGTTGTACGGCCCGCCCGTGAACGCGACCACCGGCGAGCCGCCGAGGTAGGGGTCGCGCAGCCCCGCGGCGAGATTGGCGGCGCCCACGGTCTGCGCCATGCACACGCCAGGCCGGCCGGACGCGCGCGCATAGCCGTCGGCCATGTAGACCGCGGCCTTCTCGCCGTGGGTCAGAACCCGGTCGATGCTGGTACGCGTCTCCAGCTCATACAGCGTCTTGCTGAGGATCGTCGGGACAAAGAACACCGCAGTGACCCCGTACACATCCAGGGTTCGCGCCAGGTACTCTGCGCCGCTCATCTTCGTGGTCGTCATCGTCTCCTCCTGCGCAGAATTCCTTGAGTAACGGGGTCGCTGGTGGCTAGTCGCGCATCGGCTGGAACCGTGGCAGGGCCGCGCCGTCACCGGTGTCGTGGAACACGACCTCGACCGGCAGGCCGACGGCAAGCTCAGCGTTGTCAGCGCCGACGATGTTGGTCATCAGCCGCGGGCCCTCGTCCAGCTCGACGTAGGCCAGCACGAACGGCGGCAAGCCGGTGTAGGCACCCTCGCCGCGGTGATTCACCGTGTAGCTGTAGATGCGGCCGCGGCCCGCCGCCGGGAACCACTCGGTGTTCAGGCTCGCGCACTCCGGGCAGATGGCGCGCGGGTACCAGATCACTGCGTCGCAGTCCCGGCACCGCCGCAGCAGCAGGCGATCCTGCGCCGTCGCATCCCAGAATTCCCTGGTCTCCGGGTTGACGGCCGGCGCCGGTGCCGGCAACGACTGCGCGGGCAGCGATGCTTGTGTGGTCATGCGTCCTCCCGGCCGAGGATGAGCGTCGCGGCGGCCGACCGGGTACCCAGGGACCCGCCGTTGCCGTGCGCCAGCGCGATCTGGCAGTCCGGCACCTGCACGGCCCGGTTTGCCTCTCCCCGCAGCTGGCGGACGGCCTCTATCACCTTGGTCATCCCGCCCCGGTTCACCGGGTGGTTGTTGCACAGCCCGCCGCCGTCGGTGTTGAACGGCAATGCGCCGTGCGGCGCCAGCAGCGCGCCATCGGCGACGAACGCGCCGCCTTTACCTTTCGCGCAGAATCCCAGGTCCTCGATCGTCTGCAGGACGGTGATAGTGAAGGAGTCGTAGATCGAGGCGTAGTCGACGTTGGCCGGCGTGATCCCCGCCTCCTCGAACGCCCGCGGCCCTGACCACACCGCCCCGGTGTACGTCAGGTCGATGGGGCCGCCAGCCGAGACCTTCGGGGACTCGCCGTGACCGAGCACCTTCACCGCCTGGCGGGGCAGTGCAGCGGCCACCTCCGGCGCGACCACCACCAGCGCCCCGCCGCCGTCACTGACGACGCAGCAGTCCAGCCGGTGCAGAGGGTCGGAGATGATGGGCGACTCCAGCACCTCCTCCACAGTCACGGCGCGCGGCAGCATCGCGTTCGGATTGTGCTGGGCATGCTGCGACGCTGCCACCTTGATCGCCGCGAGCTGGGCGCTCGTGGTGCCGTACTCGTGCATGTGGCGGCGGGCCGCCAGCGCGTACATCGAGACGGTCGTGGGCCCGAACGGCTGCTCGAACCCGGCCTCTGGTGCCTGCGCCGACGCCGACGGCCGGGGAACTGGCTGCGATCGGGGCAGCCCGGCCAGCGTGATCAGCGCCACGCGGCACTTCCCCGTCGCGATGGCCGCCGCCGCGTGGCCGACGTGGGCGATGTAGGACGACCCGCCGGTCTCGGTCGAGTCCGCGAAGGTCAACCGCTTCAACCCGAGGTAATCCGCCATGGAGATGGGTCCGAAACCCGGCGCGTCGCCCGCGCAGAAGTACGCGTCCACGTCGGACACGGAAAGGCCCGCGTCGGCCAGCGCCCCGAGTGCCACCTCGGCGTGCACCTGCGCGATCGACTTGCCCGGGATCTTCCGGTCCGGGTGCTCGTAGGCGCCCGCGATGAAAGCCGCGCCGCGGATCGTCACGCGCCGCTCCCGGCGACGGCCTTGCCTGGCTCCGGCGCATGCCCCACGTAACTGGCGACCAGCAAGGACGGGTCCTTGATCAATCGCTCGCCAGTCTCGTGCAGGACGATGTCGCCGTGTGACAGGACGTAACAGCGGTCGGCGATCTCGGTGGCCAGCTGAACGTGCTGCTCGACGAGGAGCACTGCGCAGCCGCTGTCCCTGGCGTACTGGCGCACCACCGGCAGCAGCCGCTCGACCAGCAGCGGTGCCAGGCCCAGGCTGAGCTCGTCCAGCAGCAGAAGCTTCGGGCGCCGCCCGAGGGCCCGGCCGACTGCGAGCATCTGCTGCTCGCCGCCTGACAGCAGCCCGGCCCGCCGGTCCTTCAGCGGCTCGAGCGCCGGGAAGTACTCGTAGACGATCGCCGGGTCGATGTGCTCGCCCCGGTAGCCCAGCCGGAAGTGCTCGGCCACGGTCAGGCTGTAGAAGATCCCGCGACCCTCGGGCACGTGCGCGATCCCTGCCCGGGCGCGCATGGTCGGCGACTGCTTGGTGAGATCGGTGCCGTTAAACGTAATCGTGCCGCGGCTCGGGCGGATGATGCCGGAGACGGCCCGCAGGGTCGTGGTCTTCCCCGCCCCGTTCGGCCCGAACAGCGCGACGACCTCGCCGCCGCCGACGGTGATGCTGATATTCCTGATAACCTCGGCGCCCGCGTAACCGGCCGACAGGTCGTCGATCGCCAGGACGGTGTCGCTCACTAGTTCGCCCTTCCGGTCTGGCCCGCGGGGGTCGGCTCAGCGCCGTCCGCCGCAGGTCCGGCCGACTCTGACACCGTCGCCACGCCGCCCAGGTAGGCGGCCAGCACCTTCTCGTTGGTGCGCAGTTCGGCGGGCACCCCGTGGGCCAGCATGCGGCCGAAGTCGATGACGTAGACGTAGTCGCAGACGTTGAGTACCAGGGCCATGTCGTGATCGACGAGCAGCATCGATACGCCCTCGTCGACGACGCGGCGCAGGCGGCGGCCGAGGTCGTTGCTCTCCTGGCTGTCCAGGCCGGAGGCGGGCTCGTCGAGCAGGATCAGCTTCGACTGGCCGGCGAGCGCACGGGCGACGCCGACCAGCTTCCGCTTGCCTTGCGACAGGTCGCTCGGCATCCGCTCGGAAAACTCCTCCAGCTCCAGGATCCTGATCGCGTCGTCCACCGCCGCCCTGGTCTGCTGGCGGCGGCCGAGCACGATCTGCGCCAGCGAGCCCCCCGTGGTGGGCCGCCGGGACGCGACGACACAGTTCTCCCTGACGGTCAGGTCGTCGAAAAGCTCCAGGGTCTGCCAGGTCCGGGCCAGGCCGAGGCGGCTCCGCACGTGCGGAGGCTCAGCCGAGATGTCCCGGCCGTTCAGCACCACCGTCCCGGTAGCCGGCACGAACCCGGTGACCGCGTCGATGAAGGTCGTCTTCCCCGCGCCGTTCGGGCCGATGAGGCCGACGAGCTTGCCCGCCGGGACTTCCAGATCGACGTCGACCAAGGCCTGGACCGAGCCGAAGCTGACGCTGATCTTGCTGGCTTCCAGCACTGCGGTCATCACGCCACCTTTGCCTCGTCGATGGATTCGGCCAGCGCCGGGCTCAGCGGCGGGCTGCCGCGCCGGAGGAATCGCGGCACGGGAATGGCTGGCTTGTCGCCGTAGAAGATGGCCGTCGCCACGCCCTGGGGTTGCTGAACCAGCGTGAGGATGAGCAGCGCGCCGCCGGCCAGCGTGAACCACTCGCCCTGGAGTCCGAACCACTGCAGCAGCGCGTACGCCGAGATGCTACCGATGAAGATCATGCCGCCCCAGATGGCGCCCGCCACGGTCGAGATTCCGCAGATGTAGGCGAAGGCGATCAGCGCCAGTGACGTCGCCGTGTCATAGCTCGTCGGCGTGATCGAGCTGTAGGCGTACGCCAGCAGCACGCCGCCCACGCCTGCCACGCCAGCCGAGATCGCGAAGCCGAGCAGCTTGGTCTGCCGGATGTTGATGCCGGCCGCCGCCGCTGCCCGCTCGTTCGCACGGACCGCGAGCATGTCCTGGCCGAGAGCGCTGCGCCGCAGGTTGGATACCAGCAGCCCGACGATGAGCAAGACGATCAGCACGAACCACCCGAACAACGGGCTTGGCTCGGCACCGAACAGCCCGTGTACCGGGGCATTGGGACCCCACTGCCAGCCGAACAGCGCGGGCGCGGGTACCGACGAACCCTTGATGCCGCCGCCCCAGGTCGTATTCCCGAAGCCGAAGTTCTCGATCGCGACGGCTGCTGCCAGGGTCACAACGGCCAGGCTCACGCCGCGCACCCGGAGTGCCGGGATCCCGCAGAACAACCCGAGCAGCACCGCGATGATCACGCCCAGGATCGGTGCCCAGGGGAAGCCGATACCGAAGTCCGTCGCGAAGTGAGAGACGGCGAATCCGGCGGACCCGCCGAGCGCGAGCTGAACGATCGACACCTGTCCCAGGTAGCCCGTGATGATGACGACCGACAGCAGGAAGACCGCGGTGATCAGCGAGACATCCAGAGTGTTGCGGTAGCCGCCGGGCAGCAGCAGGATCGCTACCGCCCCGATGACGCCACAGATGAGCGCGCTGCGCATCGGGTGCTTGGGCGGCGGCGCAGCGGGCAGCCGGCGTTCCAGCACGTCGCCGCGACCAGGGATCTTGCCTGCCCGGAAGTACATGGCGACAACGAGGACCAGGAAGATCAGCAAGTCCTGGGTGCCGGGCAGCGGATAGCCGGGCCCCTGGTCGGTAGGGAACCAGTTCTGGTTCGAGAAGTACGTCAGCAACGACTCGGCCATGCCAAGCACCAGGCCGCCTATGCACGTGACCGTGAAGGAGGTGAACCGACCGAAGATCGCGACAGCCAGGCCGGGGATCACCATCAGCGGAAGAGTGCCCGGGTCAGGCTCAACGACCGATGCCGCGAGCAGCCCGGTGACACCCATCACGAGGGACATCAGCACCGTGTTCGACAGGGAGAGCCAGTTCGGCGACAGCCCCATGAACATGGCGTGCGCCTCGTTCTCCGCAGCGGCGCGGGTACCAAGCCCGAACCGGGTCCACCGGTAGAGCGCCGCCAGCCCGGCCATGATCACCAACATCGCGCCACCGATGATGAAGTTGTACACCGGGACCGGATCGCCGAAGAGTATGACGTTCTGCGACGGAAGGATCACCGGCTGCGGCTGCGCCGACTGACCGAAGGTGATGACGATGAACGCCTGGAATATGAGCAGCGCGCCGAGCGTGGCGATCAGCTTCGCCAGCGGCGTCGCGGTCCGCTGCGGCCGGATCACGAGCAGGTCGAAGAGCACGCCCACGATCGCAGCGAAGATGAGCGTCAGTATCGCGGCCGGGACTGCCGGAATCGAGGCGAACTTCCCGAGCCTGACTGCCCAGAAGAAATAGCCGGCAAGCATGGCGACCGCTCCGGTCGCCAGGTTAATGACGCCGGCGCCGCGGTAGCTCAGTACGACGCCCATCCCGATGCCGGCGATCAGGCCACCCGAGCCGATTCCGAGCAGAAGGAACACAATGACCTGGGACACGCGATGCCTGCCCTTCGTTGGACGGTAGTCGGCGGGCTTACGCCCGGGCTGCGAGGCTTTCTGGCGTGACGTTCTCCTCCTCGGTGACCTGCCTGATGACGAAGTCGTACGAACCGTGCTTGACACCGTTCTCGTCGACCGTGCAGGGCACCAGCAGCGCTGGGTGGTAGAAATCGTCATCAAGATTGCCCGGCTCGCCCTCGATGTAGAGCTGGGTCGTGATCGGGCTGGACAGGCCCTGCACCTTGACGTGGATGTGCTTGGCCTCGCGCGGCTCGTAACAGCCGGGAATGATCGTGGTGACCTCGTACCCGCCCTGCTCGTCGGTCACGACGTAGCCGGTATACCGGTAGCCGAGCATGTCGTAGTTTCCGGCCAGGTCCGATGACCAGAAGTTGACGACGGCACCCGCGATGGGGTTGCCCTTCTCCGTCAGTACCCGTCCGGTGAGCACGATGCCCGGGATGTCACCGGGCTCGAGCAGGTTTGACCGCATCGGGGCGCCCAGCCGGAAGTAGGGTCCCTCGATCTCCTGCGGCGTCTGCTGCAGCTCACCCGGCTCCGGCGCCGGTGTCTCGGGGACGCCCGGCCACTTGCCCGCCTCCTTGCCCGCCTCGCCGCGCTCCATTTCGGCCCTGTCCTGCGCTAGCACTGTCATGATGGTCTCCTTTTCGCGTGTTACTCGGCTCCCGAAAAGGAGTCGAACTCGTTCTTCGCTCGCTGACGTCGTCATGAACCCCAAAGACGCTCCGACGCGATTTGTGCGCCGGCGACCAAGGAGCCGAACTTCGCCCACATCACCTCGGGATGCGTGCGCTTGATGGCGGCCGCCTGCGCGAACCCGCAGTCGGCGCCGCCGATGACGTTCTCCTTACCGACGATCCCCGCGAACCGCTCGAGCCGCTGCGCGACCAGGCGGGGGTGCTCGACGGTGGTGGTGTGGTGCGTGATGACGCCGGGGATCAGCACCTTGCCCTCCGGCAGGCGGGCCTGCTCCCAGACCTCCCACTCCCACTCGTGCCGCGGGTTTGCCGCCTCGATGGAGTAGGCGCCTGCGTTCACCTGCACAATGAATTCGACCAGCGCCGAAAGGGGCGCGTCGGCGACGTGCGGGACGTGCCAGCTGCCGAAGCACACGTGGTACCGAATCCGGTCCGCGGGGATGCCGGCCAGGGCGTGATTGAGCGCATCGACTCGCAATTGCGCCCAGCGCCGGTAGGCATCGTCGCCCTGCTGGACTATGTGGTCGTACATGTTGGCCAGCACCGCATCGTCGACCTGAAGGATGAACCCCGCCTCGTGGATGGCGAGGTATTCCTGCCGGAGCGCCTCGGCGATCGCGTAGATGTACTCTTCCTCGGTCTTGTAGTACTCGTTGATGCCCTGGTACGCCGTGCTCGCTGGCGCAACGCTGGTAAAGAACACCTCGCCGCCTGGCTGGCTGGCGGTGGCTGCCTTCAGATTCGCCAGGTCGCGGCTGATGAGGTCGTGGCCGGTGTACTTGATCGGTCCCAAGCACACCTCGGCGGGTGCCCCCGTCAAAGCAACTGGTATCTCTGCGTTACCAGTGAAGAAGCCCTTGAACCGCTCCCGGTCCCGGCCCAGCCAGTCCAGCGGCTTGAGCTGCTCAGGGCGGACCTCGAAGCCACTGATCCGGCCGAGCACGTAGGCAGACCAGCTCGACTTCCCGAACTCACCGTCGTTCACGACGTCAAGGCCCACGTCCCGCTGCCGGGAGACCACGTCGGCGACGGCCGCCGTGAGCGCCTGCTCATAGTCGGAGCGAGCGTTCGCGGCCGCGCCGGGGGGTGGCTCGGCGGTCAGCGTGTCCGGGCGAATCAGGCTGCCCGTGTGCGTGGTCAGAAACCTTGTCTCGCTGCGATGCACGGTGTGTGTCCGTCCTCCCACTCAAAGGTGCCCGGTCTGCTGCCGAGGCGTGATGGGGCCCGTTTCCTTCTTACCGATCACGGTGGCTTGGCGTGAAGACCCTTTGCGCGACGGGGAAGCCGACCTTGTGGCGCGAGCATTGGTGACCTCATGGCCATGCCGCCGGCAAGTCAGTTGCCCGGACCACCCAGCCGCGTTCGAGTGCGTCCAGCCGGTCGGTCAGACCAGCCGCGGCGAGCACCTGGATGGCGTCCTCACCTGGCCGGCGAGGCGGGCTGCCGACGAGAGCCGGGGTGTCGGACAGCCGCGGCGAGACGCCGGGCATCGTGCAGCTGCCGACACCCTCAACGTCTTGGGTCACGCTCAGCCCGCGGGCCCGGACGCCGGTGTCGGTCATGAGCTCTGCGACCGGCATGACGACGTGAGCAGCGACGCCCGCGCCGGTGAGCCGCGCAACCAGTCCGCTGGCACCTTCCGCCGCGAAGGCGGCCTCGAGGGCGTGTTCTCGTTCCGAGTCGGTCACGTCGGCGATCTCACTCAGCCCGGTGACCGCGGCCAGGGCGGGCAGGTCGGCCGTCCTGGCTGCGAGGAAGAACCACCTGTCGCTGGCACGGTAGTAGCGCTGCAGCGAGCTCTCCCCGAGGGCGAGGTAACCCCGTGGCTCGGCGGACCTATAGCCAGGGAAGTCGAACATGAACGCCGCCTGGTGATAGGTGCCGGTATGCGCGAGCGAGGCGCTGGCGAGCTGGCCACGGCCGGTCGACTGGCGGTGGTACAGGGCCAGGGCCGTCACGAATGCGCTGAGGATGCCGGTCCCGATGTCGACGATGTTGTAGGGGCCGAGCACCGAGGGCAGCTCGGTCCGCTCCATGATCCCGGTGACCGCCTGACCCTGTCGTTCCCAGCCCCGCCACTGCGTCCACGGGCCGCCGAGCCCGTAGCAGCTGATCGAGGTGTAGACGGCCTCCGGGCGCCGGGCGCGCACCTCCTCGTAGCCGATGGCCAGCCGGTCCGCGGTGCCGGGCGAGAAGTTCTCCAGGACGACATCAGCGGTCTCGATGAGCCGCCAGAACACTTCCTGCCCGCCGAGCTTGCTGACATCCAGCAGCAGCGATTCCTTGCCGCGGTTCAGGTACCCGGAGACCCCGGCGCTCGGGTTGCCGATCTTTACCACGTCGGCACCGAACTCGGCGAGAATCCGCCCGCACGTCGGACCGGCCAGCGCGAGGCCAAGGTCGAGTACGCGGATCCCGGCGAGCGGCTGGGGGAGGCTCGGCTCCGGGCCGGGGCCCGCCGCGCGCGGCGTCACGTCTGCCAGCTCCGCCAGCACTTCAGGGGTATCGGCGCCAGCCACGCGACGCGGCCGGACCGCAGGCTCAGGAAACTCGCTCAGCGCGACGGGCACCCCGGCGCACCAGATCGGCCCCAGCTCGGGATCGGCGACCTCCACGACGGCGTGAGTCTTCCTGGCGTGGTCGGTCGCGATCCACTCAGCCGGCGTCCGGATAAAGCCGATCGCGGCGCCCGCGGCGTTGCCGAGCTCCTCCCACTCCGCCGCGGTACGAGTCAGGAACTCATCCCGTAGCCGCGCGTGCAGGCGCTCGTTCACCTCTGGCCTTGCCGTGGCGGCCAGGTCGAGCAGCTCGGTGTCCCAGCGGCCGAGCAGTCCCGCAGCGCGGGCGAACCACGGCAGGTGCCGTGGGCTGGACGTGTCGAACTGGACGTAGCGGCCGTCCGAGCACCGGAACGCCCCGGAGCCGCGCACGTGGATTGGCCGGGGCGGGTGTAGGCCCCGGTCGTCGGAGTAGGCACCGCTGTGGCCGATCAGGGTGAACATCGCGTCGAACAGCGGCACCTCGACGTGCTGACCGCGACCGGTCCGCCGCCGCGCGATCAGCGCCATCACGATGCTCACTGCGCCGAGATAGGCGGCGAAGCTCGACGCGAACGGCAGCGCCGAGTAGGTCGGCCGGCTCCAGTCCCAGTCCGGCGGCTCCTCTCCGTTGCGCGGCTCGCAGTTCGCCGTCGCGGCCGCGATGACGCCCTCGTAGCCGCGCAGGCCGGCGCGCGGATCGTCCGCGCCGAAGCCGGGCAGCGAGCACGTGATGAGGCCCGGGTTGTCCGACCGGCTGTGTTCGAGGTCGAGGCCCAGCCTGGCCAGCACTCCGGGCCGGAAGTTCTCGATCGCTATGTCTGCGGACGCCACGAGGCGCCTCGCAGCATCCACGTCGCCTGGTCGCCTAAGGTCCATGATCACCCGGCGCTTGCCGCGGTTGAAGAACGCGTCGGCAACCCCGGACAGTCGCGGGCCCCCAGGCGGGTCGACGTGGATCACGTCGGCGCCCTGGTCGGCCAGCAGCACGCCGACCAGTGGCCCGGCAATGTACTGCCCGAAATCGGCGACCCGGAGGCCCGCCAGCGGCCCCGTCATGCCGCCGCCCTCCTTCCCGGCCGGGACTGCGCTCGCCAGGCGACGTGACGAGACTGGCCGGGATCCGTCATCTCCGCCCACAGCTCGACCACCAGCGGCGCTTCGGTCAGCCGGCGCACGTCGTCGGGGCTGAAACCCGGAGCGCACTCACGGAGCACGAGGCCACGCTCCTCCCGCTCCAGCACAGCGAGGTCGGTCACCACCAGGTCGACGCAGCGGGTGCCGGTCACCGGGTACCGGCACTCGCGGACGATCTTCGGCTGGCCGGATCGCTCGGCGTGCCGCATCCCGATGATCAGGCGGCCAGGGTGCACGACAAGATCCATCGCCCCGCCAATCGCGCCGCCGCCCATCTGCGGAGTCGTCCAGTTGGCGAACGAACCGTCGGCCGCGACCTGGTAGGCGCCGAGCACAACCGCATCGAGCCGGCCGCCGCGGGCCATCTCGAAGGCGGCGACGGTGTCAAACGCGGACGCGCCCTTCCGCAGCGAGACCGGCTCGGAGCCAGCGTTGTAGATGTCGTCGTCGGCCTCGGCCGGGGTTAGCCGGGAGCCATAGCCGAGCAGGCCGTTCTCGGCATGGAGCATGATGTCCCGGCCGGCCAGGTGATCGGACACCAGCGTCGGCAGGCCCACGCCGAGGTTGACGTAGCTGTGCTCCGGCAGCAGAGCGGCCAGCCGGGCGCCGACCTCGCGCGGCGTCAGACCGGGGCGGCCGAGGTAAGAGCGCCGGTCGTCCTCGGCACGCGGCTCGCGCCACAGGGCAGTGCGCGGGACCGGTGACTGCACCACGCGATCGACGAAGATCCCCGGCAGGCCGACCTGATCAGGCGTGAGCTCGCCTACCTCGACGATCTCGTCCACCTGGGCTATCACGATCTTTGCAGCCTTGGCGAAGCTCGGCCCGAAGTTCTGGTTGGCGCCGCGGAAGGCCAGGTTCCCGGCCCGGTCTGCGGTGCGCGCGTAGATGAGGGCGTAGTCGAGTCGCAGCGGCTCCTCGAGCACGTAGTGCTGGCCGCCGAACTCCCGGCGCTCCTTGCCGTCGGCGATGAGGGTGTCCTGGCCGACCGGGCTGTAGAAGGGGCCGAGGCCGGCCCCGGCACAGCGCAGCCGCTCGACGAGGATGCCTTGAGGGACAAGCTCGACCTCGAGCGGAACCGGGCTGATGACGTGCGCGGAACTGACGACGTCACCGGCCCTGGCGGAGAATGCGGCCACGAGCTTGCGGGCCTGACCGTGTTCGACAAGCGTCACCGGGTGGGTCGGCTGCGCGCCCAGGGAATTGCACACGATCACGAGGTCTGCCAGTCCGCGGTCGCGGACAGCGGTGATCAGATGCACGGGAAACCCGTGGATGACACCGAACCCGCCGATCCCGATGACGCTGCCCGATTCGATGTCGCCGACCGCGTCCGCGGGACTGCTGATGACCTTGTCGATGACCCTCCTCCTTCGCGTCGCTCCCTAGCGGCGGGGAGCCGTGCGGGCCGTCTTTACCGCACTCGCGCCGTCAGTCCGGGTGTGGGTCGAGGGACGGTGCCTCGAAGACCGAGTCGGGCCTGACGTCGAGGTCTTCGAACGGCGTGAGGTACTGGCCGGACAGCCGGTCGTACCGGCCCGTGCCGAGCTTCACGACCAGGTCGGCGCACGCCGTGAAGCCCGCCGAGCTGTCTTCTCCGATCTTGGTGTGCAGGTGCTCGACGAACCACGGCAGCCAGCGCTGCGCGTCCGGGTCGTTCATCGTCAGGTCCGAGATCCCGGTCAGCTCGTCCCCCGGATGAACGGCGAAAGCGGCTACGCCGCCCGCCTCGTGGCCTTCGTGACCGAGGAACTCGATGAGCCGGATCTGGGTGTTCTTCGCGACCCCGTAGCCGGACAGGTACGGCGCGACGCGGGTGCCCCCAGCGCTGGAGATCACGACTACGCGGCCGTTGTGCCGTTCCACCATGCCCGGCACAAACGTATTGATCACATGCATGGCACCCAGCACGTGTACCTGCTGGGCGCTCCACCAGCGGGCCGGGTCCACCAGCCAGGTTGGCCCGAACGGCCATGGCACGCCCGCGTTGTGCACGGCCAGCGTGACGGGACCGAATTTGTCCTCGGCTGCCGCCCGAAGGCCCTGGATGTCCGTCAGCTTGGTGACGTCGGCAATCCGGCCCAGCGCCGCGCCGCCGGCGCCCTCGATCGACTTCACGGTCGCGTCGATCTCCGACTGGGTGCGCGAGCTGATCACTACGGCTGCCCCGGCAGCAGCCAGCCCCTCTGCTATCGCCTTGCCGAATCCCCGGCCGCTCCCGGTGACGACCGCCACTTGTCCCTGCAGGTCGCTGCTCACAACGGGCCCTTTCTCTTGATCGTGCTGGCTAGCTGTTTGTCGTCGTGGCCGGGAGCCTGGCCGGGCTGCGTCCCCGGCCTGGCACTTGCAGGCCGGGGACGCAGCACGCCACTCTCGCTAGAACAGTCCGGCTGGCGGTGACCACCCTGGCGGCGGGCCGATCCAGCGGGCTATCGCCTTGAACACGCCAGGCGATGTGTTCTGGAAGAACTGATCCTCCTGGTTGCAGATAGCGGGCGCATCCGAGATCGCGCCGCACTGCAGCTGCGGCGGCCCCTGGGGTATTGCGCCCTTGAGGCTCTTCAGCCCCGCGTTGACGCTGGTCGTGGTGATCTGTCCACCGGACTTGAGGATCTGGTTGTACACCTTGGCGATCGTCAGGATCTGGCCGAACGCGTCCGCCACCCACGCGTCAGACGCGCCCGTCGGGTCGCCGTACTTGTCGGCTACGGCCTTGAACGCGGCAAGGCTCGGGTCGGCTGGGTCACCTGGCAGCGGGTTGGCGCTCGCGTAGTACCAGCCGATCGGCAGCGCGCCGCCGTCACCTTGCGCGGTGACCGCGGAGTCGCACGGCACATTGGCAAGAACCGGGGTCTTGATGTTGAGCTGCTTCAGCGCCTTGTAGACGGCAGAGCACTGGACGGGGTTGCCGGCGCCGTCGATGACCAGGCCGGCCTGCGCCGCGCCCGACGCGATGACCGGAGCCGTGATGTTCGAGCTGCTCGGGTCGAACGCGGTGAGCTTGACCGCGATGTGGTAGTACTGCAGCGTCGAGGCGATGACCTTGTTCGGGACGTCGCTGCCTGGCACGTTGGCGTAGATGATCGACACGCTCTTAACGTTCGGCAGGTACTGGTGGATGAACGTCCCGATGGGGGCCTCCACCCGGGTCGCGTCACCGTACAGGATGTAGCCGCTCTTGTAGGTGGAGTCGACCGGCAGGATCGTGACACCCATGACCAGTGCCTTGTTGGTCGGCGCCAGTGCCTGCTCGAGCGGCTGGTTGCCGATGACGACGGCGCCCATGGCCACGGACTGGATGCCGCTGTTGTTGGCAAACTCCTGGCCGCACTGCTGCGCTGCTGATGTGGTGTCCGGGATGGTGCAGGTCACCAGCTTCACCGGGTGGCCATCGATGCCGCCAGCCTCGTTGTTGATGTACTGCTCGGCCAGTTTCGTGCCATCGGTCCATTCAGGGGCGATGTCGACCTGGCCGCCCTGCTGGTTGACCACGCCGATCTCGATGGGCGACTTGCTGCTATCGGCCTTGCCCGAGCCGCCGACGTACCCGGCGTAGTCGCTGACGGGATGGTAGTTGCCGGTCCCTGCCGTGGTGGTGGTGTTCGCGGGGGTGCTGCCGGAGTTGGACGAGGACGGCGAGCCCGACGAACCGCAGGCCGCTAGCACCAACACGCCGGTGAGCATCACGATCGATGCGCCGGCAGATGCTCTGAACTTCATGGCTCTCCTATCGACGCTGAATACAGCGGAGGGGTGGCCCGGCATGCCCGGTCCACCTCTGGTGCGCCAGCCTCACGCCCGGTACGACAGCTGCGACCTCCTCCGGATTGCGAGCAGACTGACTGCCAATTGCGGGGCAATCTTTGTATGATAGACATACATCGTAGCGGCAGATCGCCTGATCGCAATAGGGTGCGTTCGACACCGAAAAGCGAAGGGATGGCCGCCACCACGTGTGGGAATTGTCGCCAATCGAGGGCAGCTTTTCCAAGGCAGTGACGGCACCAGATCGATAACAGTGCTCAGTGCGAGGTGGTCGTGGAGTCACCCGGTGGCAGCCCCAGCTACGAGGTGACTGCCGTCAGGTACGGGAGCCGGTCGACCACGAAAAGCGATGTCTTCCTGCACTTCGGTGTCTACGGCGAGCCAGACGGGCCGCTCCAGATGGACTACTTCTTCTGGGTTGCCCGCACCGCTGGTCGCACGATCCTGGTCGACTGCGGCTTCAACGATGTCAGCGGCGGCCGGCGCGGCCGGACGATGCTGTGCCCGCCGGTGACGGCACTGCGCCGTCTCGGCATCGAGCCCGCCGATGTCAGCCTGCTGATCCTGACCCACGCGCACTACGACCACATCGGCAACGTCGATGAGTTCCCGGCCGCCGAGCTGATCATGTCGGCACGGGAGTACAACTTCTGGACCGGCCCGCTGGGCGGCCGGCCGCTGTTCGCCACGTCGGCCGAGACCGGGGACATCGACGTGCTGAGGAAGGCACACGCGGCTGGCCGGCTCCGGCTGCTGCCCGCCGCTGCGCCGGGCGATGCCGCTGTCCGGCAATCAGTCGCGGCCGGGATCGACGTTCTCGACGTCGGTGGCCACACGCCGGGCCAGCTAGTGGTTCTCGTCCGGACCGAGGCCGGCGAGGCCGTGATCGCCTCTGATGCACTCCATTACTACGACGAGATGCGGCTGGACCGGCCGTTCACGCACGTGGCCGACCTGCCCGCGATGTATCAGGGCTACGAGCTGCTCAGCGGCCTGGCGGTGAATGAACGGCTTCTGGTCGCCGGGCACGATCCCGAGGTGATGCGCCGCTACCCGGCGGCCGATGGGGAGCTCGCAGAGCTGGCCGTGCGGATCGAACCGCGGACCCCCGATCCCGGCGGTGCCCACTCATGACCGGGCGGCACGGACTCGACGACCAGGTCGCCATCGTGACCGGCGGTGCCGGGGGTATCGGTGCGGCCTCGGCCCGGCGATTGTCCGCCGAGGGTGCCCGGGTGGTCGTCGTCGACACCGACGAGTCACGGGCCCGCGCGGTCGCGGAGTCACTGCCAGGGCCGGGCGCTTGGGTGGCCGCCGACGTATCCGATGAAACCGGCGTCGCGCGCTACCTGGACGTCGCCGTCAGCCGCTTCGGCAGGGTGGACCTGCACCACCTGAACGCCGGCATCGCCGGCTCGCTGACCGCCCTGCCTGACCTCTCTGTTGGGGAGTTCGACCGGGTCATGGCGGTGAATGTGCGCGGCGTGTTCCTGGGCATCCGGGCTGCGTTTCGTCAATTTGCCGGGCAGGATCCTATGCCGGACCGGCCGGGCGCCATCGTCATCACTGCATCGATCGGCAGCCTGCGCGGCAGCGCCGACCTACTGCCGTATCAGACGTCGAAGCACGCGGTCCTCGGCCTGCTGCACGGCGCCGCCGTCTACGGCGGGCCGCTCGGCATCCGGGTGAATGCGGTCGCGCCCGGAATCGTCCCGACGGAGCTGTTCGCCGCCACACCGGACGCCCCAGGCGGAAGAGATGACATGACGCGGCGAGCCAGCACGACGCCGCTGCGCCGGGCGGGCACCCCCGACGACATCGCCTCCGTGGTCGCGTTCTTGCTCAGCGCTGACGCCGCCTACATGACCGGCGAGGTGGTGTCTGCCGACGGCGGTGCCAGCATCGTCAGCTCCGTCCGTCCGTCCGGCGGCGCCGGCGCGTGGGACTATGCGGCCCACGACCGGGCGCTTTATGGGGAGCTGGCACGGCATGTCGAGAGAGGAATGACGTCGCCATGACCGGCCAGCGAATTGGCTTCCTCGGCCTCGGCAACATGGGCGGTCGGATGACCCGCCGGCTGACCGGGGCAGGCCACCCGGTGCTGGGCTATGACCCGGTGAAGGGTCGGGCGGCGGCGGCTGGAGCGACCGAGGCCCGGTCGGTGACAGAGGTAGTCGAGAACAGCGACTGCATCCTGCTGTCACTACCCGACAGCCCGGTCATCGAGAAAGTTATCCGCGGCGAGGGCGGAGCTGGTGGCGTGCTGGCGGCGGGCCGCGCCGGTCAGGTGGTGGTGGACCTCAGCACTGCGGCACCCAGCTCGAGTATCGCCCTGCATGCAGAGCTCGCCGACCGGGGAATCGAGTTCCTCGACGCTGGTATCTCGGGCGGAGCCGCCGCGGCCGAGCGGGGCACGCTCACGATCATGGTCGGGGGCTCCCCCGCGGCGCTCGATTCGATCGCGTGGGTACTGGAGCCTATCGCCGCCAAAGTCGTGCACATGGGCGCGCCCGGTGCCGGTCACACCACCAAGGTGCTCAACAACTTCCTCAACGCGGTCAGCCTGGCCGCAACGGCGGAAGTGATGCTCGCTGCGAAGAAGGCTGGGCTCGATCTGGCGCAGGTGCTCGAGGTCGTCAACGCCAGCAGCGGCGTGAACTTCGCCACCCTGAACCGGTTCCCGCACATCATCCGCGGTGACTACCTCGAAGGCGGCCTGACCAGCGCCCTCATGAGCAAGGACATCGATCTCTACGTGACCTGCCTGGCCGAGCTGGGCGTGCCGTCGCTGCAGGCGGCCGGCCCGATGGCAGCCTTCGGGCTGGCGAGCAGCCTCGGCTACCGCGATCAGATCAGTAACAAGGTGGTGGATGCGCTCGGCGACCTTGCCGGGGGCATCCGCCTGCACGACACCGGCCCCGGCCAGATAGGACCGTGAATCATGGAGATCATCAGGCGAGACAGCGCCAAGGAAGGCCCGGCCGGCCCGCCGACCGAGGAGCGCACTGCCACCTTCACCGGCACCGTCTATGGCGACGCGCTGCTCGACGGCAGCGATGGAGCCGCAGCGACCAGCGTGTTCTTCGCGCCCGGAGCCCGGACCTTCTGGCATTCGCACGAGAACGGCCAGGTTCTCCACGTGCTGGAGGGCCGCGGCGTGGTCGGCACCCAGGGCGACTCGCCGCAGCCGATCGGACCCGGTGACCTGGTCTGGGCGCCGCCCGGTGAGCTGCACTGGCACGGCGGCGGCCAGGATTCTATGGTCCTGCACCTGGCCATCTCGCTCGGGCAGACCACCTGGCACGGCCCGGTGTCCGACGACGACTACGGTCGCGGCCAGTGACTGTTCATGCCATTGGCTTTGTCGGGCTCGGCAACATGGGCGAGCCCATGGTCCGCCGGCTCGTCGCGGCCGGCTACGAGGTCAAGGCGTATGACGTGGCCGAGCAGGCGCGCGCCAGGCTGGCCGGCACGAGCGGGGTGGCTCTCACCAAGTCGCCAGCGGACGTCACGGACGGCGCGGACGCGGTCATCCTCATGCTGCCCGACTCCCATGTCGTGGAGCAGGTCCTGCTCGGCGACGGGCTGCTCGACCGCGTCGCCCCGCCGACGGTGGTCGCCGACATGAGCTCGTCGGAGCCGGCCAGGACCCGCGCGCTGGCTGAGCGGGCCGCCAGCCGGGGTGTCACATTCGTCGACGCGCCTGTGTCCGGCGGCGTCGTTGGCGCTCGCGCCGGATCGCTCACGATCATGACGGGCGGTCCGCCGGACGCGCTGGCCTCACTTGCGCCTGTGCTGGGCGTACTGGGCGACCGGATCGTGCACGCAGGGGACATCCCCGGCGCTGGGCACGCCATCAAGGCGCTGAACAACCTGATGTCGGCAGCACACCTGCTGGCTAGCTCCGAAGCGATGCTGGCAGGCCAGGCATTCGGGCTCGACCCGGCGGTCATGCTCGACATCGTGAACACCTCAAGCGGCCGCAGCGGGTCCACCCAGAACAAGTGGCCCAACTACATCTTGCCGGGAACATTCGACTCCGGGTTCAGCATCGCCTTCATGGTTAAGGACATGAAGATCGCCCTGCAGCTCGCGGACACGGCGGGCACTCCGGCACCGCTCAGCCGTGCCGCCGTCGCGGCCTGGGCGCGCGCGGACGAGCAGATGCCAGCCGGCGCCGACCACACCGAGATCGCGCGGTGGCTCCAGCAGGCGCCGCGGTAGGCACACAGACCGGCACCAGCGCAGGAGGCAGCCAGCAGATGATCCTGACGGCCAGACAGCAGCAGATCAAGGACGAGTTCGTCGCCGTGCGCGGCAGCTGGAGCAGCGCCTGGGACCGAATCCTGGAGCTGGACGCCGAGTTCGTGGCGGCCTACCTGGAGTGGGCAGCCGTCCCGGTGCGCAAGCAGCGGCTGGAGCCGAAGGTCAGGGAGTTCATCTTCATCGCAGCGGACGCCGCGGCCACCCATCTCTACGAGCCGGGGATCCGCCGGCACGTGCGCGCAGCGCTCGACCTCGGCGCGTCGGCCGCGGAGGTGATGGAAGTGCTGGAGCTGACCAGCACATTGGGCATCCACGCCTGCAACATCGGCATACCCCTCCTGATCGAGGTACTGACTGAGGAGGGCAAGCGATCCGGCCCCGCGCCGCTGTCGCCGCAGCAGGAGAAGCTGAAGGCCGAGTTCACCGCTAGCCGCGGCTACTGGCACGAGTTCTGGGACGGGCTGCTCGAGCTTGATCCGGAGCTGTTCGCCGCCTACCTGGACTTCTCCGCGCTGCCCTGGCGTGCCGGTGTGCTGCCGCCGAAGATCAAGGAACTTGTCTATATCGCCTTCGACGCCGCCGCGACGCACCTCTACGCTCCCGGGCTGAAGCTGCACATGCGCAACGCCGTCCGGCTCGGCGCGACGGCGGAGGAGATCACCGAGGTGCTCGAGATCGTCAGCGTGATCGGCATCCACGCGGCCACGGTGGGGGTCCCGATCCTGGCCGAGGAACTGGCCAGGGCCCCCCGTGCCTAGCGATGACGTGACAGCGCCGCCACCGGCGGCGCTGCCTGCCGCGCTCCCGTCCCGCTACGACTCGCTCATCCGGTCGGCGTTCGATGTGCACGTGCACGGACAGCCCGACATCCTGGCGGGGCTGCAGCTGCGAGGCGACGACCTGCAGACCGTGCGGCTGGCCCACGCGTACGGGATCTCCGGCTGGGTCCTGAAGTCGCACCTGTGGATCACCACGGATCGTGCCCGGCTGCTGCAGGAGCAGGCAGCCGGTCTGGGCTTCACCATCCTCGGCAGCATCACACTCAACCCGCCGATGGGCGGCCTGTCGGCCACGCCCGTGGAACTCGCCGCCGCGCACGGCGCCCGTGTCGTTTTCCTGCCGACCTGGGGCGCGGCAGCTGACGTTGCCCGGGACGGGTACATCTCCCGGCTGCTGGCGTCGGCGGTGCCGTCATTCCGTGCGTACGCCGCCACGAACGCGGTGTCGCTGCTCGGTCCCGACGGGCGGCTGACCGGGGCGGCGATCGAGGTCATCGACGCGTGCCGGGAGCTCGGGCTCTCCCTGGCGACCGGTCACGCGTCCCTGCCAGAAAGCCGGGCGGTGGCCGAGTACTGCGCGCAGGCCCGGCAGAAGATCCTGGTAACGCACCCGCTGCACTACGCGGCCGACCCAGCAGAACTCATCGTCTTCGCCGAGCTCGGCGCCTACGTCGAATTCTGCAGCGGGCCGCTCCTGCACCCCGACGCGCACGAGTCGATCCGCGGCGTCCACGAGGCCATCGGCGTGGTGGGGGCCGACCACGTCGTGCTGACCACGGACGCGTTCTCCCGCTGGGCGCCGCCGCAGCCCGAGTGCCTCAGGATTTTCGCCGAGCAGCTGGCGTATCTCGGCTGGTCGCCCGGTGAGCTGCACCGGATGCTGGCCGTCAACCCGCGCGACTTCCTGGGCATAGCGGCGGACGACGACCCGAGCCTTTCACCGGAGGACAAGTGAGCGCACGAGTGCCACCACTGGAGCTTGCCGACATGACAGCAGAGCAGCGGGAGTTCTATGACAGTTACGCCACTGGCTTCCGGGCCGCACCCAGCGCGACGTTTCTGCTCGTTGATGGCGCCGGTCACCTGATGGGCCCGCCGGCGATCTGGGTGCACAGCCAGCCGCTCGGCAACTCACTCCAGGTTTTCGGCGGTGCGATCCGTTACCACCTGAACTTTTCCAGGCGCTCTCAGGAGATGGCCATTCTGATGGTCGCGCACCACAGGGACAGCGCGTTCGAACGTTTTGCGCATCAGCAGGCCGGGTTGAAGTCGGGTCTGACGCAGCAGGACATCGACGCCATCAACGCTGGCCAGGCGCCGCGTCTTCATACGGACGAAGAGCGGGCAGTGTATGAGGTAACCGAGCGCATCCTGCTAGCCGGCACGCTGAACGCGCAGGAATACGAGAAGTACACAGCTGTGCTCTCGGTCCCGCATTTGTTCGAGCTGGTGACCCTGATCGGCTACTACCTGATGCTTGCCACGCAACTCGCGGTCTTCGATATCCAGCCGCCGGATGAGCACTGACGTGGCTGACTACTCGATCTGGGTGCTGGAGTACGGCTACGTCGACCGCTTCCCGGCGAGCAGCCTGCTCGCAGCCCAGCCCCACCAGGGTCACCGGCGGATGCCCTACTGCTTTGGCCTGCTGCGGTCGGCAGACCACACCGTCCTCGTCGACACCGGCTACGCAGACCCGGCCGTCCACCAGCGGCTCACCGGCAAGTACGGGACGACGAACTGGAGCACGCCGGTCGAGGTGCTGGACCGCGTCGGTGTGCGGCCCGCCGACGTCGATGCCATCCTGCTCACCCACAACCACCTTGACCACTCTGGCTGCGTACCGCAGTTCCCGCGTGCACACGTCTACGTGCAGCGGCGGGAGCTGACCAGCTACGCCAACGCGGTCACGCGGCCGCGCCGGTTCGAGTTCCTTCTGCGAGCGACCGATGCGGCACTGCCAGACGTCCTGACCGAGCGGGAGAGCCAGCTGCACGTGACCTACGTCAACGGCTACCTGCCGGTGCGGGACGGGATCGAGCTGCGCCCGGCTTTTGACACCCACACGGCAGGGTCGCAGTTCGCGCTCGTCGACAACGCCGCGGACGGCAGGTGGCTGTTTGCTGGGGACAACGTCTACACCTACCAGAACATCGAGGGCCTCAGCGGTGACGGCGTCTACGAGCCGATCGGCACCTCCACCGGTAGCCAGGCAGTCTGGCTCGACGCGATCGACGACGCGCTGGCGTGGGTCGGCCGCGAGACCAGCCGGGTGCTGCCGTTTCACGAGGCCGAGCTGTTCACCCGCTTCCCGTCGCGCGAGTACGCCGACGGCCTGCACGTGGCGGAGATCAGCCTGGCGGGCGGCCACGACAGCGTCCTGGACACAGCTGGCGAGCAGATAGGGACGGTACCCGGACATGACTGACGCAGCGCCGGTGGCCCTGGTGACCGGGGCGGCGGGAGGCATCGGGCGGGCAGTGGTGCAGCTGCTGCTGGACCGCGGGTACTCGATCGTCGCCGAGGACATCTCGCCGAAGGTTCACGAGCTCGCGCAAACCCCGGGCGGCAGGGTGATCTCGCTGGAGGCCGACGTGGCCCGCACTGAATCAGCAAAGGCCGCGGTAGATCTGGCCACCAGCACGTTCGGCCGGCTGGACCTGGTAGTGAACAACGCCGGGCTGTTCCTCCGCAAGCCGACCGAGCAGTGCACCGACGAGGACTTCGACGTCCTGATGGCCACGAACGTACGCGGCGCGTTCATCCACGCGCGCGAATCGCTCCCGGCGCTGGCGCAGACCCGGGGATCGATAGTCAATCTCGCATCGATATCCGGGCTGGTTGGCATGCCAGGTCAGACGGTGTACGCGATGACCAAGGGCGCGATCGTGCAGCTGACCCGCCAGCTCGCCGTCGAGCACGCGCACCGTGGCATCCGGGTCAACGCCGTCGCGCCCGGAGCGGTCGACACCGGCTTCGTCGCGCACGCGCGCGACGCGGCCGCCGACCCGGACCCGGCCGCGAGCCGCGCCTCAGCCATCAGCCAGCATCCGATTGGGCGCATCCTCACCCCGGCCGAGATCGCGGAAGCCATCGTGTTCCTGGCGTCGCCTGCCGCGAGCGCGATCACCGGTGCGATCCTGCCGGTCGACGGCGGCTACGTGGCGCGCTGACCAGGGCTGCTAGTGGGGACCGGGCGAGTGCGGACCAGGACAGTGCGTCGCCGCCCGCGGGTGGCAATCATCGGTGCGGGCTTCGGCGGTATCGCGGCAGCTGTCAACCTGCGCAAGCGCACCCACGCGGACTTCGTGATCTTCGAGAATGCCGCGGGCGTTGGCGGGACGTGGTGGCACAACCGGTACCCGGGCTGCGAGGTCGATGTGCACTCGCACGCCTACTCGTTCTCGTTCGCCCGGTACGACTGGCCGCGCACGCACGCGACTCAGCCCGAGCTGCTTCGTTACGCAGAAGATATTGTCGATCTTTTCGGCCTGCGCCCGCACCTGCGGCTGAGCACGGCGGTGACCGGTGTCCGGTGGCTCGACGATCAGGCGCGCTACGAGCTGCGCACGGCGGCCGGTCACACCGAATACTTCGATGTGGTCATCTCCGCGGTCGGCCTGCTCAGCGTCCCGCACATCCCGGAGTGGCCGGGGCTGGCTGACTTCGGCGGCGTAACGTTCCACACTGCGCAATGGCCCGCCGGGCAGGATCTGGCCGGCCGCCGTGTCGCGGTCGTGGGCACGGGGTCGACGGCCGCACAGGTGGTGCCTGCCGTGGCAGACCAGGCCTCGATGCTGTATGTATTCCAGCGGGAGCCCGGCTGGATCGAGCCGAAACAGGAGCGGCCCTTCAGTCCGGCGGAGCGGTGGGTGTACCGGAACGTGCCTGGTGCGCAGAAGGCTCACCGGGCCTGGCTGTTCTACAAGGCGACCCGGCGAGGCCTAGCATTCGACCTGGGCAGTCGCCGGCAGGCAGAACGCCGGGATGCGTGCGTGAGTTTCATCGAGTCATCCGTCACCGATCGGTCCGTGCGCGCGAGCGTCACGCCCGAGTATCCGTGGGGGTGCAAGCGGGTGATCCTGGCGTCCACGTTCTACGCCGCGCTCAACCGGGAGAACGTGGAGCTCGTGCCGCACGCGGTGACGTCGGTGACCGGATCCGGCGTCGTGGACGAGACCGGTACCGAGCGGGCGGTCGATGTGCTCGTTCTGAGCACCGGCTTCCAGCCGACGAACTTCCTCGCGACTCTGGACGTCCGGGGCGCCGGCGGTGTCAGCCTGCGCGAGGCCTGGCGGTCCAGGACGGCGGCCTATCTCGGCATCACCGTGGCAGGATTTCCTAACTTCTTCATCCTCTACGGCCCCAACACCAATGGCGCCGGATCGATCATCGCCCAGCTCGAACGCCAGGCAGAGTTCGCGGCCCGCGCTGTCGCGAGAATCGAGCGCGGCCGGTGGCGATACGTCGACACTGACAGTGCGGCCCAGGACCGCTACGTCGCGTGGATCGACCGACAGCTCGCTGCGCACGCATCCGCCATGGACTCGAGTTGCACGAACTACTACCACGACTCACGCGGGGCCAACATCACCCAGTGGCCGTCCAGCCACCTGAAGTACCTGGTCACTGTCCGGACACTGGGCCGCCGCGGGCTGCGGCCTGGATAGGCGCGCCGAGATTATCCGGCGGCGGCCGGTTCTTGGAGGGCGGCGCCCATCGACGCGTCGGCCTGGACGAAGCCCCTGAGCGCCTCGGCGATCTCGGCTCGCACAGGTGCCCCGGAGATGACGACGCCGACCATGGTCAGGGAGGTGTGAGTGTGGCCGCGGGCCTGGATGTCGACGACTGGTGTCCCGACGGCCTCCAGGGCGCGCGCGTAGGCGAGGCCCTCGTCTCTGAGCGGGTCGAAGTCCGCGGTGACGATGCAGGCTGGGGGCAGACCATGCAAGTCGCCGCGCAGCGGCGCGGCGCGGGGGTCGACGCGGTCCGCCGGGTCGGCGTAGTAGTCCCAGAACCAGCGCATGAGCGCGCTGGTGAGGACGTATCCGTCACCGTTGTCCGCGTAGGAAGGCCGGCTCATGTCGGAGTCCACGACCGGGCTGATGAGCAGCTGTCCTCTGATGGCCGGCCCGCCGGCGTCACGGGCCAGCTGGCATGCGACTGCTGCGATGTTGGCACCGGCGCTCCAGCCGGCCACGGCGAGCTGGCCGGGGATGCCGCCCAGGCTTGCGGCGTTCGCGTCCACCCACTGCACGGCCGCGAAGGCGTCCAGCGCAGCGGCGGGAAAGCGGTCTTCTGGAGCATGACGGTAGTTCACCGATACGACGATCATGCCTGTGCGGGCGCACAGGTCCCGGCACAGCGGGTCGTCGGAGTCCAGGTCACCGAGCACCCAGCCGCCGCCGTGGAAGTACACCACCACTGGCTGCGGGCCTTCGGACTCGGCTGGGCGGTACAGGCGGTAGGCCAAGTCCCCGCCAGGGCCGGGCATGACGGAGTCGGTGACCTCGCCGACCTCGGGGCTCGGCGGCCGGGTGGCTCCGGCGGCCGCCATGAAGGCGCGCGCGTCGGCGACCGGCAGCGACTCCAGGGGCGGCAGGCCCATTCCGGCCATCATCTCCAGGACGATGGCCACGTCGGGCTGCATGCGGCGGATGATCCCGTCCGTGCAGCGGTCCTCGCCGGGACCGGTCAGCCGGAATCCGAGGTATCCCTGCGAGACCACGTCATCGCAGGCCTGCCGGTAGGCGTTCACTCCGCCGATGTACGGCAGGAAGACGCGCGGCTTGCCGGGCACATTGGCGCCCATGTACCAGGAATTCGCCGTCGGATGCAAGGTGATCGCGCCGCAGTCGCGGACGTGCTGATCCCATCCGGATTCGGCTAGCGCTGTCGGCTCAATCGTGTCCAGGCCCTCGGCGGTGAGGTGTGAGAGGCAGTCGGCGATCCAGTCCACATGCTGCTCGATCGAGACGGTCATGTTCGACAAGACCGAGGGGCTACCGGGGCCGGTGATCATGAATAGGTTCGGGAATCCCGCGGTCATGAGACCCAGATACGTCGAGGGCCCAGTCGCCCACTTCTCCTTCAGTGACACCCCGTCCCTGCCGATCGCGTCCACTGCTGTCAGGGCGCCGGTCATGGCGTCGAACCCGGTGGCGTACACGATGGCGTCGAAGTCGAAGGACTCCCCGGCTGTGTCGATGCCGGCCTCGGTGACGCTGATGATCGGCTGTGTGCGCAGGTCGACGAGCCGGACATGCGGGAGGTTGTAGGTCTCGAAGTAGCCAGTGTCCAGGCACGGCCGTTTCGTACCGAAGTAGTGGTCCTTCGGGCAGAGCGCCTCAGCGGTCGGGAGGTCGTCCACGGCTGAGCGAATCTTCTCGCGGATCATCTCGGCCACGATGTCGTTCGAAGCCGGGTTCAGTCCCTGGTCGGCGAACACGCCGAGGATGCCGAACAGTTCGCCCTCCTCCCAGGCGGCCTCGAAGCGCTGCCGGCGAACCTCGTCGCTGGCGGTGACGCCCAGGATGTCGGTCAGCTCGCCCGGCACCCCACCCCGGGACCAGCGGGCGGCGTGCCGGTAGCCATCGCGGTCGCCGGCCAGCTGCATCAGCCGATCGGCTGAAGCGGGGCCGTTGTGCGCCGGGATGGAGAAATTCGGGGTGCGCTGAAAGACCGTGAGCTGCCTAGCCTGGCGGGCGATCAGCGGGATGGACTGGATCCCTGATGAGCCGGTGCCGATAACCGCAACCCGCTGACCGGTGAAGTCGACACCCTCGTGGGGCCACCGGCTGGTGAAGTAGACCGGGCCAGCGAAGCGGCTGGCGCCCTCGATGTCGGGTGACTTGGGCACCGACAGGCAGCCGCTCGCCATGATGTAGGACCGGCACCAGACCTCGTCCCCGCGGTCGGTCGTGATCCGCCAGCGCTTCTCTTGCTCGTCCCAGCGGGCGCCGGTGACCTCTGTGGAGAACTCGATGTCAGAGCGCAGCCCGTGCCGGTCGGCTACGTATCGCAGGTAATCCAGGATCTCCGGCTGCGTGGCGTACTTCTCCGACCAGGTCCAGCCCTTCTCCAGCTCCGGGTCGAAGCTGTAGGCGTAGTCCGTGGTCGGAATGTCGCAGCGTGCCCCCGGGTAGCGGTTCCAGTACCACGTCCCGCCGACATCACCTGCCGACTCGAAGGCCTTCACCGACATGCCAAGCTCGCGCAGCCGATGCAGCATGTACAGCCCGGAAAACCCGGCACCCACGACCACCGCGTCGAATTGCCGAGAGGCATTTGCAGACTGGTTCACGAGACGCTCCCTGCTGGTACCGGAACGGGGGTAGCTTGCGCCGGGGTCGCCCCGTGACGCACGGGCTGGTGTGACAGGACAGGGGACCGCAGGGGCAGTCTGCGCCCCGATGCGGCCCGGCGTCCAGCCCGGGCGACAAGCATCAGGCGGGGATGTCGGCCCGCAGGTCGCTGAGCACCTTTTCCGCGATCCGGAATGCCTCGAGCGCGGCCGGGGCGCCGCAGTAGGCGGCCGTCTGCAGCAAGACTTCCTGGATCTCTGCCTCGGAGCAGCCGTTCCGGCGGGCACCGCGCACGTGCACGCCGAACTCCGTCATCCGATTCAGCGCGGTCAGCATGGCCAGGTTGATCAGGCTCCGGGTCCGTCGATCCAGGCCGGGCCGGCTCCACACGTCCCCCCAGCAGGTCTCGGTGACGTACTCCTGGATCGGCCGCGTGAATTCCGTCGCTGCCGCCAGGGCGTTGTCGACATGGCTGTCTCCGAGGACCTCGCGTCTTAATTCCAGCCCGCGCTGCAGGCGCTCCTGGCCATCAGCCATCGACCTCTCCTTCCTGCACGCAACGGAGCCGGCCGCGCGGCGCACCACGCGGCGGAGCCATAACCGTCTGATCATCATACAATTCCGGAGCTTTCATGCATACCCGCGCTGAGTCTCATCTGGAGGAGTAAGCAGAGTTTCACTGCGCGTAACGCCGCCGCATCAACCCGCGCGGCGGCGCGCCGTCGTGGCAGGCTAGGCGCCGTTCTGCTCGGCCAGCGCTTGCAGACCGATCCGGCCTGCTTCTTGCACGTGCCGGCTGCAGGCGACGGCGGCGGCCTCAGCATCGTTCGCGAGCACTGCGTCCACGATGGCGCGCAGTTCGGCGAGACTTTCCGCCGGGCGCCCGGGCACTGACAGCGATAGCCAGCGCAGCACGCTCACCCGGGCGTGCAGACCGGCCACGATCATACGGAGGGCGTCGTTGCGACCGCCCTCGAACAGCACGTCGTAAAACGCGTCCTTGGCCGCCAGCACCGGCGCACCCTTGGCCGCCAGCCGCTCAATTCGCTGCAGCGACCTGACCAGAGCGGTGCGCTGTGCCTGGGTCGCGTTCCGCACGAACAGGCGGCCTGCCAGCGCCTCGAGCGCCGACCGGACCTCGTACAGCTGCCTTGCTTCCTCCGCGCTGACGCTGGCGACCACCGTTCCCTTATTCGGGATCGCGGTCACCAGGCCCTCTGCCGCCAGCTCCCGCAGCGCCTCGCGAACGCTCGTCCGGGAGACGCCGGTCAGCTCGACGAGCTCGCGCTCGATAAGCCGCTGGCCGGGAGCGAACTGACGCTCGATGATTGCCTGCCGCAGATTGTCCAGGACCTGTGCGCGCACTGGCGCCGGCGTCCGCTCGACGCGCAGCACGCTCGCCACGTCTACCAGCGCGTCCTCCCAACGGCCGACCAGCTTCCACCTGACGGAAATGCTACACGGCCAACCGCACACAGCGATTGTAGGCTCATCAGACGAACCAGGGGAACCCAGCCGCCTGGCCTGGCAGTGGTCGCGGACGCTGTGCCTGCAATCGCGGCCACACGGGCCCCCGAGAGCGACCATCGGATCCGGGGCGGTGGGCCGGCCGTCAGGAATCCGGTTGAGCAGGCCCGCCCGCGGCTGCCACGGCTGCTGCCCAGCGCAGGTCCGCCTTCCCTGACGGACCGCGCCGGACGCTGTCGACGAAGACGACCGTACGGGGTTTCTTGTAGTCGGCGAGCCTGCTCGCGACGTACCCAGCCAGACCCTCCGCGGTTAGTTCGCCCTCGCTGACCGTCGCCACGACTGCAGTCACGCGGTGGCCGAAACGCGGGTCAGGCAGTCCCACGATCAGCGCGTCGCGGACCCCCGGATGCTCGAGAATGACCTGCTCTACCTCCTCGGCGAACACCTTCTCGCCGCCGGTGTTGATGATCCGGCTGTCGCGCCCGCGAAAAGTGACCGAGCCGTCAGCCTCCACCGAGGCCAGGTCGCCGGGGACGACCCAGCGCCGTCCGCCTACGATCCGGAACGTCTGCGCGGTCTTGACGGCGTCGCCCAGATAGCCGATCTCATCGTCGGCCGGCGCAGCCAGCACGCCGACCTGCCCTGAGCCAGGGACCACATCGCCACCCGCGTCGTCGATAACCCTCGCCCCTGGCATGAGCATGAACCGCGACGTGACGACGTCGTCGCCGCGCCTGGTCTCGCTCACTGCGAACGGGCCGCCCTCGGATGCGGCGATCAAGTCGCGGCAGACAAAGTCCCCGTGCGCCAGCAGCCTTCGTTTGACGTCGGCGCTCCAGGTCACGCCGACGCTCAGCATGCGGCGCAGGCTGGATATGTCGTACGGACGGCCGTCGGCGGCAGCCTCGTCGAGGGCGTCGGCCAGCGGCAGCGCGAAGACGTCGCCGACGATGGAGACGGTGTCGACCTGCTGGGGCGCCACCGAGCGGGCAAGCTCGTGGGCGTCGTAGGACCGGCCGGTCAGGAAGACGACCCGGCCGCTCGCCAGCAGCGCGCCGAGCGTCGTGTACATCCCGGTCGCGTGCATCAGCGGTGGCGCGGGCAGGCAGACCATCGCGTCTCCCCGCTCGGTCAGCCGCTGCGTTGTCGCCACCAGGTCCTGCAACGACATCGGGACCGGCTCGCCGAGGAGGACGAAACCATTGCCGCTCACGATGAAGAACAGCCGTTCATGGGTAACCAGCACACCCTTGGGCTGCCCCGTCGTTCCCCCGGTGTACATCAGCCAGTCGTCCACGCCGCGCGCGGTTCGCGGCAGCGGATCGGCCCCGTCAATCGCCGCGGCGTAATCGACGCTGTCCCCGGTGGCTGTGCCCTCGCCGACCTCGATGAGCGCGCGCAGTGCCGGTGTCCCCCGCCCCGCCTCCGCCACGCGCGGTCCGAGCGACGCGTCGAAGATGATCGCCTCGACGCGCGCGTCATGGAAGAGGTACTGAAGCTCCCTCGCCTGGTACCGGTAGTTGACGTTCACCGGCGTCGCGCGCAGCTTCAGCAGCGCGAGGACGCTTTCCAGGTATTCGATGCCGTTGTACAGCGCGATCGCCACCCGGCTCTCACGGCCGATGCCGTGACCAACAAGCACCGTGGCGAGGCGCGATGCCCGATCGTCGAGCTGCCGCCAGGTCAGGCTGCGTTCGCCCTGCGTCACGGCGATCCGATCGGCGCGGACGTCGGCCACGGTCTCCAGCACCGTCGCGAAGCTCTCTTTCACGGCACCGCCTTTCCTGGCCTGCCCAGCTAGCGCCCGCCGGTCACAACCTAGCAGCCGATCAGAGGGCCATTCGGGTGCGCGCTCCTGGCGCCGGCTGGCTGCGATCGCAGGTGCTCGCTGTGGTACACCGCCTCATCCAGCAGCATGGCGACGTGTTCGTCGTACAGCGCGTACACCGCCGTCTTCCCGCGCCGGGTAGCGGTGACCAGACCGAGGTGGCGCAGCAGGCGCAGCTGGTGGGACACCGCGGACTGCGCCATCCCGACGTCGGCGGCTAGCGTCGTCACCGTGCACGGTTCCCGGCGCAGCCGAGCGAGCATGAGGAGGCGGCTCGGCGCGGCGAGGGCCTGCATGGTCTCTGCCACAGCAGCCGCGGACCCCGCATCCAGCGCCGCCGGCGGAATCGGGCTGCCAGGCGTCCGCGATGATGGCTGGCTCACGGGCACAATGATACAGTAGTGATTATATGAACAGTTATTCAAGTGTCGGCTCGACAGACGGCCAGCCGCGGAAGCCGCATCGGCACCTGGCCGGGCCGGACGCTGACCGTCGCTTCCTGCGAGCCGCGCTTGCCCTCGTGGCAGCGTTCGTAGTCGCCGAGGTTGTCATTGCGGTCACGGCCAGGTCGCTGGCGCTGCTGTCCGATGCCGGGCACATGCTGGCCGATATCGGCGCGATCGGAGGCGCGCTGTGGGCGATCCGCCTGGCCGCCCGCCCGCCGACCGGTGCCTGGACCTTCGGCTGGCAGCGGGCAGAGATCATTGCCGCTGCCGTCAACGGCATCACGCTACTGATCGTGGCCGGCATCGTGACCGTGCAGGCGGTGCAGCGGCTCGTGCATCCGACCGAAGTTCATGGCGGCGCGGTGCTGGCCGTCGCCCTCGCTGGCATCGTGGTGAACGTCGTGGCCGCCCGGCTGCTGGCCGGCGCCAGCCGGTCCAGCCTGAACGTGGCGGGCGCTTACCGGCACGTGCTGACCGACCTGTACGGATTCCTCGGCACGGCCGCCGCCGCGGTCATCATCCTTGCAACCGGCTACGCGAGGGCTGACTCGATCGCAGCCCTGGTGGTCGTGGGCCTGATGCTCCGGGCCGCCTGGTCCCTGCTACGTGCCTCCGGCCGCATCCTGCTCGAGGCTGCACCAGAGGACATGAACCTCGATGACGTGCGCGCCCACTTGCTCGCTACCAGCCATGTCAGGGCCGTGCACGACCTGCACGCCTGGACCGTCACGTCCAGTCTGCCGGCGTTGTCCGCCCACGTGATCATCGACGACTCGTGCTTCACCGACGGCCACGCACCGCTGCTGCTCGATCAGCTCCAGGCGTGCCTCGCCGGGCACTTCGATATCGAGCACTCCACCTTCCAGCTTGAGGCCTCCGCGCACGCGGCGCACGAGCCAGGCACACACTGACCGCCACGTCCGGATTGTGATCACGGTCACTGACCTGCGGCATTGCCCGGGCTGACCGAAATCGGGTAACCTGGTAGCGGTTAAATATGGCACCTCGTTCGGTGAGGCGTCGACACGAACACAGGCCACTGATCCGACGACGTCGAGAGACGCCCAGGGTCAGGACAGGTCTCCCCGGCTTAAGGGGTGACCCGAAGTGGCTGTACCCCGCGGTGCTACGTCGTGTCGTGCCAAAGCTCTGACGAGAAGGGGTGCATTCCGCGTTCCAGGCGGTTTCCCCTCTACGTGCCACTGCGGGCACCCGCGTGTGCCATGACCGGAGGGAGGCGAGACGTGGAACCCAGTAGACCGGGCCATCAACGGCCCCTAACCCAGCCGATCTCGTTTCCCACTGGCACGCGGTAGCCACCCGCCCTGCGAGCTAGCTCCGCTGCGCTGACAAGCGCAGAGCGGATGATTGCTGCGTGCCCTCCCGAGAGCAGGGAGGAATGGCCATGACCTCGGAAGCCATGGACGCCCGCGGCGTGGTAGACGCGCGCAGCGCGGTCCTCGACCCCGAGCACGTCGGCGACATCCGCGGTGCCCTCGGCACAATCCGCCACGACGACCTCGCGCCACGGGGTCGGTCCGCCGTCCTTAAGACGCTGCTCGCCATCGTCGGCCCCGGGCTGATCGTGATGGTCGGCGACAACGACGCCGGCGCCTTCGCCACCTACGGTCAGGCAGGCCAGAACTACGGCACCCGGCTGCTGTGGACGCTGCTCTTGCTGGTGCCCGTCCTTTATGTCAACCAGGAAATGGTCGTCAGACTGGGCGCGGTGACCGGCGTCGGGCACGCGCGGCTGATCATGGAGCGGTTCGGCAAGTTCTGGGGCGCCTTCAGCGTCGTCGACCTCTTCATCCTCAATGCGCTCACGATTGTCACCGAGTTCATTGGCGTCACCCTTGCGGCCGGCTACCTGGGCCTTCCGAAGATCCCCGCGGTTCTGCTCGCCGCGGTCGTCGTGGTGGCCGCGGCGTTCACCGGCGATTTCCGGCGGTTCGAGCGGATCGCCATGGCATTCTGCGGCGCCAGCCTGCTGCTGATCCCGGTTTACTTCCTGGCTCACCCGGCTGCGTCGGAGATGACGCGCGGGTTCGTTGTCCCGCAGCTACCCGGCGGAGCAGGCGGCCTCTCGACCGTCATGCTGCTCGTGATCGGCATCGTCGGTACGACCGTCGCCCCGTGGCAGCTGTTCTTCCAGCAGAGCTACATCGTCGACAAGCGGATCACGCCGCGATTCATGAAGTACGAGAAGGCCGACCTGTGGATCGGCATCCTCACGGTCGTCGTGGGCGGTGGCGCGATCATGGGCGCGACCACGGTAGCGTTCGCGCACAGCCACCTTTTCGGGCACTTCACCGACACCGGCGGGCTCGCCACCGGCCTGCAGGCCTACGGCGGCAGGGCCGTCGGCGTGCTCTTTGCGATCGCACTGCTTGACGCGTCGATCATCGGGGCGTTCGCGGTCTCGTTGTCCACGGCATACGCCATCAGCGACGTGTTCGGCATCCATCACTCGCTGCACCGCGGCGTGCGCAGCGCCAAGGGGTTCTATTTCGTCTACGCCGCGGTGATTGCCCTCGCCGCGACCGTCGTGCTCATCCCCGGCTCCCCGCTCGGCCTGCTCACGGAGGGCGTGCAGGCGCTGGCCGGCGTGCTGCTTCCGAGCGCGAGCATCTACCTGCTCCTGCTCTGCAACGACCGCGAAGTACTCGGCCCGTGGGTCAATGGCACCAAGACGAACGCGTTCACCGGGGCAGTCGTCGCGGTCGTGGTCGCCCTGTCAGTCATCCTCACCGCTGCGGTGCTCTTCCCGGCCATCAGCGCGCACCAGATCCTGGACATCATGATCGTCTGTGGCGCAGTCGGTGTGCTGGGCGGAGCGTTCGCCCTCAGCCGGCGGCTGCGCGCCGGCGGTCCGACCGCGGAGCCGGTGGACCGCTCCGGGCGGGAGAACTGGCGGATGCCGCCGCTGCATCTGCTCCAGCGGCCCACCATGTCCACCGGGCGCAAGCTCGGCGTGGGCGCGCTGCAGGTTTACCTTGCCGTCGCGACAATCCTCGTGATCGTGAAAATCGTGGAACTCGCGATCGTCCGCTGACCGGCCTCGATGGGATCTCCGAGGCGACCGCGGGCTGGCCGACTCGGCATGCTTCGGGCGACGCAGGCCGCTGCTGGGCGGACTGGTGGCGTTCGCGGCGATGTCGGTCGCCTGCGCGCTCGCGCCGGACATCGGCGCGCTCATCGCATTCCGGTTCCTGCAGGGAGCGGCCGGCGCGGCGGGCGTCGTGCTGAGCCTGGCCATGGTGAGGGATCTCTACGAGGGCACCGAGCTGGCCCGTATCCTCGGCTCTCTCACTCTCGTCTTCGGGCTCGCCGGTGCTGGCGCCCGTCATCGGCTGTCAGGTGCTGCGGTTCACCAGCTGGCGCGGCGTGTTCGCCGTGCTGGCCGCCATCGGGCTGGCGCTGCTGGCCGCTAGCTGGCGCCTGCCGGAAACCCTCCCGGCAGGCCGGCGCACGGCGGAACCGTTCGGCCGGCTAGCCGCGGACTCGCGGGCACTGCTGGCCGACCGGCAATTCGCGGGGAACGCTGCGGCGGTCGGGCTCGGCACCGCAGCCCTCATTACCTATATCTCCTCGCTGCCGTTCATCGTCGAGGATGCCTACGGGCGCAGCCCGCAGCTGTTCAGTCTCGTGTTCGCGATCAACGCGCTCGGGCTCACAGCGGCCGCCCAGGCCGGAGCGCGGCTCGTCCGGCGCCGATCAGCCGCCGGCCTGGTCGACGCCTCGCAGGCGGCCCAGCTGCTGGCCGCGATCGTCCTGCGGGCCGTCGCGCTGAGCGGCCGCCCGCCGCTCATCGCCTTGCTGGTGCCCCTGTTCGTGCTCGTGTCGGCGTTCGGGATGATGCGTCCGAACGCGACCGCGCTAGCACTGACGGGCCAGGGAGCGATCGCGGGCACGGCGTCGGCATACCTCGGGGCGTTGCCCTTCCTCATGGGCGCTGTGCTCTCACCGCTCGCCGGTCTCGGTGGCCGGGGCGCGGCGATCCCGGCCGCGATTCTCATGAGCGTGCTCTGCGCCGGATCCCTTGGCCTCCGGCTCCTGCTCACCCGCCCTAGCGCGAAACCGCTGCCAACACCGGCGGCCGCCCCCGGGCCCGGCCCGGCGGAATGATCACGTCGGGCTGCGCCGACTCGGCCATCACCTGGCGCACCTCGACGCACCCGTACCAGGCTGCCGGGATATGCGTCGCGGCCTCGATCGCCGCGTCCTCATCGGGGCAGTCGACCACGAAGCAGCCGCCAAGCTGCTCGCGCGCTGTTGCGGCCGGGCCTCGCGACACCATGACGTCGCCGCCATCCCAGCAGCGGACCGTGGTGGCGGTCGTCGCTGGCTGCAGCCGGACGCCGCCGTCGAACCCTCCCACGTGGGCACCCCCAGCTCGAAGCCGCGCCGGGACCGACGCGAGGCCTGCGGCTCGCCGGCGCCGCTCCTCGTTACCGATCTTGGCATTGTCGTCGTAATAGACCAATAGTGCATAACGCATGACGCATCTCCCCGGATGACGGTCGGTTCGCCGTGCCGGACTGGATCAGTTCGGCAGGCGCTGACACTCGTACTGGCACCGCTGGTGGCCGGAACTGGGCGCGTGAGCCGAGCCGAAAAGCAAAGAGCGAGGCGAACAGTTCAGCAGTCAGCAGGCGAGCGAACGCTGATCTGTCGCCGGCCCGTCACGATCAGTTCAGCCGGGCTTGGTTCACTTCGCAGTGGTTCGTCCGGCACCCTGCGTCGGGTCGCTGCCGGTCATCGGCACCTGTGACAAGGAGGAACGATGCCGAATCCCGCTCGCTTATCAAGGCTCCTCGCTGGGCCACACCGCTTCAGGAGAATCTTCCTTGTCGCGGCGTCCCTGGCGCTGGGCGGTGCGCTGGTCACCGTGCCAGCGGCGTCCGCGCAGTCCACGTCGACAATGCCCGCGCTGAATCACGTGTTCCTCATCATGGAAGAGAACCACGGCCTCACCGACGTGATCGGCAACCCGGCCGCGCCCAACATCAACTACCTGGCCAGCACGTTCGGCCTGGAGACGAACTACTTCGGCGTCAGCCCGTGCTGCAGCGAGTCCAACTACGTCGGCTTGCTCGGCGGCAACACTTTCAACGCCCAGAGCGACGACGCCTACTGGAAGAACAGTGCCGACGAGCCGAGCCTCATTAGCCAGATGGACCAAGCCGGCGTCAGCTGGAAGGCCTACCTGCAGGGGCTTCCGCATCCCAATTACGAGGGGATCTGTTATCCCGAGCTGTGCAACGGGGCACCAGACAACGACCCGCTTTACGTGTCCAAGCACGACGGTATCCAGAACTTCACGACCTCGTGGAACTCGCAGGACTGGTCCAGGCAGGTCCCCGTCGGGCAGCTCAGCACAGACCTGAGCAGCGGCAACGTGCCGCAATTCAGCTACATCATCCCGGACGAATGTCACGACATGCACGGGGACCCGCCCTACTGCCTGGACGGCGGCAACCCCGGTGACCCGCAGGACCAGCACCTGGTTTCGGTCGGCGACGCCTACCTCGGCCAGCTGGTCAGCCAGATCACCAACGCCCCGTCGTGGGCAGCAGGCAACAACGCGATCGTCGTGACCTTCGACGAGGGCGACGACAGCGCTGGCTGCTGCGATGCCAACCCTGGCGCCGGCCAGGTCGCGACGATCGTGATCACCAGTCACGGCCCGCGCGGCGTGACCGACTCCCAGCCCGCCAACCACTACTCGACACTGGCCGCCATCCAGCAGACCTTCGGCCTGCCCTGCCTGCAGTTCACCTGCGACACGGCGAACGTGCAGCCGTACTCCTCGCTGTTCCAGGTCACCGGCTCCGCCGCGATCGCGACACAGCCACAGCCGCAGCTGAATTGGCCCACGCCAAGTCCGGCGGTCACCGAGCCGACGTCTAAGAGCACGGTAACGGCGAAGGGCGGCGGCTGGACCACGAACAAGGTCCAGCTATACGGGACCAACGACAACAGCTTCGGTGCCATAGCCGGATCCTCGCCGAGCGACATCTGGGCGGTCGGGGACTTCCTGCCGGACACCGCGACCAGCAACCAGGACGCCACGCTCACCTTCGCCGAGCACTTTGACGGCAAAAACTGGACCGTGGTGCCGACGCCGACGACCGGCGCCAACTTCACCTCGTTCTACGGAGTCGCGGCCAGCCAGGGCCAGGCCTGGGCGGTCGGCGAGTACCTGAACAGCGACTACCAGGACCGAGCCTTGGTCGAACACTGGGACGGCTCGCAGTGGTCGATCGCCACTATCCCGCAGCCCGGCTCGGTGCGCGACATGCTCCACTCAGCGACGGCGGTATCGCCGTCGGACGTCTGGGTCGTGGGCGACCAGGAAGGAGCCAACGGCAAGTTCGAGACGCTGGCCGAACACTGGAATGGCCATAGCTGGACTATCGCCCAAACCCCGAACCCTGGATCCACCGGAAACCACCTGTACTCCATCGACGCCGTGAGCGCCAACAACGTCTGGGCTGCGGGCATGCAGCTCAGCGGGGACTCGCCTGACCAGGGGCTGGTGGAGCACTGGGACGGCAAGAAGTGGTCCGTCGTCCCGATGCCTGGGCCCGCCTCTGCGGACCTCGTGATGCTCGACGGAATCTCGGCGACCGCAAGCCAGGTGTGGGTTACGGGCGAGGCCGACAGCCCCGAGGGCGGCGGCCAGCCGTTCGTCGCGGGCTACCAGGGCGGAACCTGGACGATCCCGCAGCTGCCCGCCGTTCCCGACGGCGCTAACTGGACGAACATGTGGGGCATCCAGGTCTCCGGCGGCAGCGTCTGGGCGGTCGGCACCTACGTCGACCCGGCGACCGACAGCAACAACACCCTCGTGCTGCAGGGGACCGGAGGCACCTGGACCGTGAACCCGGCGCCCAACCCGG
>Ga0126378_10000236_pt1 | contig 42394 bp, 47 predicted proteins | sample PanSoiMetPlot_23_FD_92587 | JGI IMG/M metagenome (GOLD analysis project Ga0126378, IMG submission 92587) | Tropical forest soil microbial communities from Panama - MetaG Plot_23 | ecosystem: Environmental > Terrestrial > Soil > Tropical forest > Bulk soil | place: Panama | collected 2016-02-17 | reverse complement strand
GGCAACATGACCAGTCCCAGAGCCATGAGCTCGGCCAGCTTGTCCAGGATGCCGACGGGGTCAGGCTGCTCGTGGCCTGTCCCGACGAGCACGAGATAGGCGACTATCGTGCCCAGGAGCAGCAGGCCGGTGGCTAGACGCCACCACCGGCGATCGCGCCGACATACCACGAGGATGAAGTAAGCCACGCCGTTCACAAAGAAGAGCGACGAAAGAAAGGGCTGGCTGGACACGTGACCGAAGGCCAATCCAGTGTGTACGCCACCGGTGAATACCAGCAGCCAGCCGAGCGGGCCGAGCGATGCACGCTTCACACTCGCCAGCCGCAGCCGGACGAGCAACGGGGCGGCCAATCCCCCGGCGAGACCGAGCATATGGTGAGCCGGTATACCCGCGAGAATGCCCGACGTCGCTGGTGCCATCGCCGTTCACAATGGGCCCCCAAGGTGAGGACCGCGTGAGAAATGTCGTGCAACGGTGCGTGAGTTGCCTGCCCTGTTGCACTGGTATTTCTGAGCGCGGGGGCCGATAATGCTGCCCTAGCCAAATCCAATCTTCTGGAGGCGTCAAATGCAGAATCCTCCTCCCGGGCCGCCCCCTGGCGGTGACCAGCCCGGCTATCCGCCTGAGGGCGGGCAGCAGCAGGGCTATCCGCCGCCTGGGCAGCAGCCCCCAGGCTACCCACCCCCTGGGCAGCAGCCCCCGGCCTATCCGCCGCAGGGCTACCAGCAGCAATACCAGCAGCAGCCCTACCAGGCCGCCGGCGGTGTGGACAAAAAGACGGGCGCGATCCTGTCCTATCTCCTGGGCTGGATCACGGGCATCATCTTCCTGTTCGTCGGGAAGAACGACCCTGACGTGAAATACCACGCCGCCCAGTCGACGATCTTCTTTGGCGGCATGACAGTCATCTTCTGGCTGTTGTACTCCCTGGGAGCGGTGGTCGGCATTCTGCTGGTGCTCGGCTGGCTGGTCTTCATTCTCAGCATCGTGGGCTGGGTGTTCTGTCTGGTTCGAGCCAACAGCTATGGGGGCGCCCGCTTCCAGCTGCCGATCGTGGGCGACTGGATCACGCCCTATGTGGAGCAGCTCGCGAACGCCGTCTAGGCGCCGGCGCGGGAAAGGCCTCGCTCAGAGCGAGGCCTTTTCTATCTCTTCCAGCACTCGCTCGACTGCTTCCGTCAGGCGGTCCAGCTCCGCCCTCACCGTGCGCAGCTCGTCGCGCAGAGCCCGGTTCTCGAGTTCGAGGACGTGCTGCCTGGGGTCGGTCTTGTCACTTTGGCCACGAAGGTCCTCAAGCTCGAGGCGCAGGCGCTCGTTGGCGATCATCAGCTCCCGCCTCTCGGCGAGCACCTGCTGAACGACGCCCGAGCCCTCCGCCGCAGTCGCCGACGGCTTACGCGGTGACCGCTTGGTCGCGTGGCCGGACATAGCGACACAGCCCGGGCTGGAACTCACGCAGCCGCAGGTCCTCCATCTCTCCCTTCAGGTAGCGCGCCTTGATCGCAAGCGACTTGATGCCTTTGACCCTCTCGAATGGGTACCGATAGAGGTACTTCGAGTCGACGAGAAGGCACAGCGCCAGGCGATCACCCTCGAGCTCGAGCACGTATTTGTAGCAGGGGACCGTGCGGCGCGCGATGTCTCGCTTGTACATGCCGTTCACGCGACCCTTCAAGACGTCAATCGGGGAGCGCATCGGTCTGGTCATTGTAGGGTCGGGGCCAGGGCTCAGGACGCCAACAGGGAGAGCTGTTGAGGCTCGGGTGGCGCTGGGGGTGGCGTGAGGAACTCCCGGCGAACGCCGCCCAGTCCCACCCGTGACACCAGCTCCGAGACGGCTCTCTGGACCGGCCGCGTCTTCTCGGCACCCAGATAAGGCCCGGTCCGATAGTCCCCCAGGTAGCGCGGCAGCAGCTCGGGCCAATAGCGTCCGAGTGTGTCCAGGAAGTGCTGGCGGGTGCCATCCCGCAGGTGCAGCATGCCGCTCCAGACGTGGCTGGCGCCGGCGTCTCGGGCTGCTATGACCACTGCTTCGATCTGGTCTGGACGATCGCTCAGCCCGGGCAGGATCGGCGCCATGCCCACACCCACACGGAGGCCCGCCGCCGACAGCCTCTCGACCGCGCGAAACCGCTGCCGCGGGTGTGCGGTGCCCGGCTCAGTCCGCCGCCATACCTCATCGTCCAGGGTAGGGATGCTGAAGGTGATGTTCAGCTGGGCCCGGCGGGCCAGCGCGGACAGGAGACCCACGTCGCGTACGATCATCGGCCCTCTGGTTATCAGACCGACCGGGCTCGCGAAGTCAGCAAAGGCCTGCAGGCATGCCCGCGTCAGACGGTAGCGGCCCTCCGCCGGCTGGTACGGGTCCGTCGCCGCCCCCACCACAACCGTCTCCCGCCGCCAGCTCGGCCGAGCCAGCTCGCGGCGGAGGACTTCGGCCACGTTGACTTTGATCCTGACTGCGCGCCCGTACTGGCCGTCGAACGGCCGGTCGGCGCGCTTCTCATAGGCACGCACGTAGCAGAAGGCGCAGCGATGCTCACAACCCATGTAGGGGTTCAGCGACCACTTGAAACCCATTCCCTTAACGGGGTTCAGCGCCGTCTTGCACGGCTGCTCTACGTACTCCACGTCGACCCGCCGCAGCTCCGGGTCTGCCATATCGCAATGATAGAACGGATGTTCGCGAAAATCTACTGCTTCTGGGGCTTCACGGTGGAAGACGGGCAGAAGTCGTTCAGGACGCAGCCCTCGCAGTACGGCCGGGGGGCGAAGCAGACACGCCGGCCGTGCAGGATCAGCCGAAGAGAGAGCCCCGTCCACTCGGACGGCGGCACAATCTTCGTGACCAGCGCCTCGATCTTCACGGGGTCGGGCGTCGCGACCAGCCCCAGTCGGTTGGTCAACCGCGTCACGTGGGTGTCGACCGCGAAGCCGGGAACCCCGAAGCCGACGCCGAGGATCACGTTCGCCGTCTTGCGCCCGATCCCTGGCAGCGTTATCAGATCTTCCATGCGCGAGGGCACCAAGCCGCCGAAGCGGTCAGTGATTGCGCGCGCGCAGGCGATGATCGAGTGCGCCTTGTTTCGGTAGAAGCCGGTCGGCTTGATGATGCGCTCGACGTCAGCTGGATCGGCCGCGGCGAGATCGGCCGCTGTTGGGTACCGGGCGAACAGCTCTGGCGTGACGAGGTTGACCATCTTGTCGGTCGTCTGCGCCGAAAGGATGGTGGATATGGTCAGCTCGAACGGGTTGCGGTGATCGAGCTCGCATGCGGCGGGATAGATCCGAGCCAGCCGCTCGACGGTGAGCGCCGCCCGTGGGCGGGCGCCGCGGGGGAGACGGGGCAGCGCTCGCTTGACCGCGCGCCTCTTCGCCGGCTTGCGGCGGGCCGGTGCGGCGGCTGCGCTACGGGCCAATGAGGCTCCGGGCCACCGCAGCGATCCGGCCACCGTCGGCCCGCCCGGCCAGGCGCGCGGATGCGGCCTTCATGACCGCACCGAAGTCGCGCGGGCCCTGCGGACGGACCTCTTCGATCACCGCTCTGACCTCTCGCTCGAGCTCATCATCGCTAATTTGAGCGGGCAGATACGATCGCAGCACTGCTGCCTCAGCCTCTTCTCGGCCCGCCGATTCGGAGCGGCCGGCTGACGCGTAGACCGCCGCCGCCTCCTCACGACGCTTGACCTCTTTGCGGATCACCCGCAGGACCAGCTGGTCGTCGGGCCAGCTGGCGCCCGGTTCCTTCGCGGCCTTCACGACCTCGGTCTTCAGGAGGCCGAGCGTGGACAGCCGGACCTGATCCCGCTCCTTGCGAGCGGTCACGAGATCGCGGTCGATCTGGTCGAACAGCGCCATCACCGCACCGTCGCTGGCAGCCGCCGCTCCAACACTTCAAGCAGATCCTCGCCCGACCACGGCTTGCCGCCCATCTGAGCCACCGTCTCCTCCGCCTCCGGCTCAGAACCGAGCAGCCACTGCCGGCGCAGCCACAATCCGGCGTCCCTGCTTGCCCACCAGCGTTCGCCGAACCGCTCCCGCAGTCGCTGCTCGAGAGTGGCCTCAGCCATCCAGGCCCGAAGGTAATCGGCTGAGTAGAAGCCTGGATCGCGGTCGAACTGCCACGCCCGCGGGTCGTACATGAAGCCCGTCCGCTCGTTCAGCTCGCGGACGTACAGGTGCTGGCCGCGAGCTGGGTCGAGCGGATCGCCTCGATACAGCTCGAGTTCGCAGACGAACTTGCCCACGTAGCGCGTGAACAGCATCAGGTCCACGCCGGTCAGGTCGGAGGCGATCCGCTCAGCGTCCGCTTCACCCACCCCGGTCGCCTCAACTATCCAGGCCGGATCGTGCCCAACCCTTTCGAAGAGGAACGACCAGAGCTCGGTGTAGGCCATGGAGCGGCCCAGATTCGCCAGCGGCCAGCCGATCGCGGGGTCACTCAGCCCAAAGTGCAGGGCGTGTCCGGCTTCGTGCAGGAAGGCTGAGTAGTCGTTGTTGCCCCCGCTGGGGCGGGTCAGCAAGTGCACCTCGCGGCCTGCCTCCGGCACGTAGACCGATGCTCGCGGGTTCTTCGAAGGCCGGTCGGCCAGGTCGATCTGGATGGTCGAAGCCGAGAAAAGTTCGAGCTCGAGATGCTCGAAGGTCCGCCGCATGGCCGGCTCGAAGCCCTCCCCGGTGAAGGCGGCGTCGTGCTCGGCCAGGCTCCTTAAGTACGGCATGTGCGTCTGCGGACAGTTGCCGAAGGCGTGGCCCGCTGCCGCCATGCGCGGCTCGACCCACGTCCGGTAGCGCTCGTGGGCGGCGTCGGAGACGCGGACAAGCTCGGCCTGGAGTGGTTCGTAATCGATCTCCTTCAGGCTCGACCAGAACTGGATGTAGCCGTCGAAGCCGAGGTCGTGGATGACCTCCTGGACCGTCGCGTTGAGCTCCAGGTTTAGCTCTTCCGCCTCGGCCATTACGACACCGATGCCGTCCCCCAAAGCTTCGCGGCGGCGGGGGTCGGCCTCGGTGACGAGGTGAGCCTGAGCGGTGTGAAAGGGCACCTGCTCGCCGAGCACCGGAGCGGTTGCCTGTGCGTAGAAGGTGGTCAAACGGTCTTCCTGGGAAGCGGTCCGGCGCCCGACGATGCCCTGGAGGACGGCGGCACGCACCCGCTTCTGAGCCTCATCGGCAGGCCTACCGACGACCGCCAGCGCCTCCTCGGAGTAGAGCCACGCGTAGCGCTCGATGATGCCGGCGGTGTCCTGCTCGGTCTTGAGCCCGGCGCGGACCAGGCGGCCCTCGTTTTCGAGCTCGTAGGTGGAGTCGCGGAGACCCTGCACGATCTCGTCGTAGGTCATGAGCGGCGATCATAGGACGTAGGGACGCCGACTGGGATTGCAACGTTCGGGGACCAGGCTCATGTGATGGCCACCCAGTGATGCGGGTCGTGTAATGGCTGTGTCGCCGATCAATGCCTGGACCGCGACCGACTACCGCCCGCCCGGCATGCTGCGGAGGGTCATGGCGGCCAGCCGAGTATGTCAGCGTGGACGCCCTTCGCCGAGGAGATCCTCCAGGAGAAGCCGTGCGTGGGGCTTCAAGTCCTGGCTCGGATAGATGCTGCCGAGGAAGTCGAGGACTTCGCGTGATGTTCGCAGGCCGAGATGGTTGAGCAGAAACCGGATGTCCTGCGCGTCTTGCTGAGGGCGGCCAGCTAGAACCTTCATGGCCAGCAGCTGCTGAGGCGCCAGCACGTACACCCGCAAGCCGCCCGCCTCGAAAGCTGGGACTTTGCCCTCCGCCGCGGTGAGGCTCAAGTAAGAGCTGGCTTGATTGTTCAACCAGGACCTCGGCAGGCCGTGCTCTTGCGCCACTTCATCCGCAGCGGTGCGTACGGGGTCGTCTGGGGCAAAGACTGCGTCGATGTCGCGTGTCGCCGCCCGTGCGTTGAGGGCGAGAATCATTGCCGCACCTCGGAAGATCAGCACCTCCCCGGTCAGCCACGACGCTCCAAGCGTGCACCCAGGTCCGTCAGCAACTGCTCGATCTGCTGGCGGGTGAAAGGCTTCTCGCTCAACACCTTGACAGGTCAGCTTCGGTGATGAAGATGCCGCGCCGCCGGAACGATGCAGGGCTCTGGATCAGCGCCGTGACGCGGACGCTGGGCAGGTCAACGGGGAACCACCAACGTTCCAGGAATCGACCGGCCGTGAACAACCAGGAGGGAGCCGCAAGGTCGTAGCTGGCGACCAGATGCTCCGTCAGCGCGGCCACATAGGCGTCCCAACGACGATCCCCGCAGTAACCCGGATCATCTGCGACCAGCGTCGCGCGTACCTCGTTCTCCGCCGCCGAGAAATCATCGAGGAACTGCAGGCACCAGCGAAGCTTGGTGTCCTCATCGGGCGCCGACCGCATGTGCGACACCACCTGAGTCACCGTCAGCGGAGCGTACTTGGTCACACCGTCAATTGTCGGTCGCAACCGCCTGACCTGCCCTGAACGCCGGGTGCTGGCCGAGGTCCTTCGGCCTCCGGCGCTCGCCGCCACGCCAGCTCGTCACGCCACCGCGTCGAACAGCTCCAGGATCTCGTACGTCGTGCTGCGCTGTGCCGGGATGCGGCCTATCGAGCGGATCGTCGCCCGCATCTCCTCCGGGGTGACCTCCTGGCCGTGAGACGCCCCCGCAGCCCGCGAGATCGACTCGTTCATCAGAGTCCCGCCGAGATCATTGGCACCCGAGTTGAGGACGATCCTGCAGCCGTCCAGGCCACACTTGACCCAGCTGACCTGGATGTTGTCGATCGAGCCCCTCAGCGCCAGCCGGGCGACCGCATGCATCTTCACGACCTCCTCCCAGGTCGGCCCCCTTCGCGCTCGGCCCTTGCGGAACATCGGCGCCTCCATGTGCACGAACGGGAGCGGCACGAACTCGGTGAAGCCGCCGGTCTCGTCCTGAATGTCGCGCAGCACCATAAGGTGGTGCGCCCAGCTCTCGGGCCCCTCGATCGATCCGAACATGATCGTGCTCGTCGTCCGCATGCCCTGGCGATGAGCCTCCTTGATCACGTCGGCCCACTGCTGGGTGCGGATCTTGTCGGGGCAGATGTATTTCCGGATGCGATCGTCAAGGACCTCGGCAGCCGTACCCGGGAGTGTGCCCAGTCCCGCGTCCTTGAGCAAACGCAGCTGGTCGGCGACCGTGCGACCTGCAGTCTCCGCGCCCTGGTAGACCTCGAGCGGCGAGTAGGCGTGGACATGGAGGCCAGGGAGCTCGTCCTTGATCGCCTGCAGCAGCTCGACGTAGAAGTCGCCCGTGAAGCTCGGGTGGATACCACCCTGCATGCAGACTTCCGTGGCGCCCCGCGCCACCGCCTCGTGGCAGCGATCGACCACCTCGCGAACCGACAGCAGCTCTGGTTTGCCACGCAGGTTCTCCGACATCTTGCCCTTGCTGAAGGCGCAAAACTGGCAGCGGAAGTAGCAGATGTTGGTGTAGTTGATGTTCCGCGTGATGACGTAGGTAACCACGTCGCCCGAAACTTCTCGGCGCACGTCGTCAGCGAGCCGCGCAATGGCCCGCACCTCGTCGCCGCGAGCGGTGAACAGGGTCTCCACCTCCCGCTCCTCCAGCCGCTCACCCCGCTCTGCGCGATCGAGAGCCGCGTCGATGGCCGGGCGAATCGGGCTTGGGGTGTAGGTGGTCGGCGGAACTAGCTGGTCGGCAGGCCACCAGCGGCCGGTGCGGACCAAGCCCTCACCGTCTGTATGTGCCAGCGCGTGACGAAGGACCGCAGGGTCGAGCCAGCGCTGAGCCGTCTCGAAGTCGCGGACATACTCGGGATAAACACACAGCCGCGCCACCAGCTGTGAGCCCGTCGCCCTTGTCGCCGCCTCCAGAAAGCGCACCTGTGGCCAGGGCGCCTCGGGGTTGACGTAGTCCATGGTCAGCGGCGAGATGCCGCCCCAATCGTTGATGCCAGCCCTGGCCAGGAGCAGGTAGTCGTCCGGCGCCAGGTTGGGCGGCGCCTGGACGTTGGGCCGCGGGCCGCACGCCAGCCGCGTCACCGCGACCGCCCGCAGCAGGTCTTCCATCGTCGGCTCGGCCGCCCCGGCCATCCGGGTCTGTGGTTTGGCCCGAAAGTTCTGGACGATCAGCTCCTGCACGTGGTCCGCCTGAGCAAGCTCAGCCAGGAGCGCAATCGTCTCGGCGCGCTCCTCGAGGGTCTCTCCAATCCCGATAAGGAGGCCGGTCGTGAATGGCACGTTCAGCTCACCAGCCAGCCCGATGGTCTTCAGGCGTGCTGCCGGCCGCTTGTCGGGGCTGGCCCAGTGCGACTCGCCTCTCTGCAACAGCCGGGGCGTGGCCTGCTCCAGCATCAGGCCCTGGCTGGCGCTGACGGTGCGCAGCAGCGCCATTTCATCATGTGTGAGCACGCCCGGGTTGGCGTGCGGGATGAGGCCGGTCTCCTCCAGCACCCGGCCCGCGATGTGCACGAGGTACTGGACGGTCGTCTCGAAGCCCATGGCGCGCAGCTCGTCGCGGGCGACTCGGTAGCGCCGCTCAGGCTTGTCGCCCAGGGTGAAGAGTGCCTCGGTGCAGCCGGCCTGGACGGCGGCACGAGCCAGGCCCAGGATCTCGTCCTCGCTCATGAAGGCGCGGGCGCCCGGCCTCGGTGGCTTGGCGAACGTGCAGTAGCCGCAGTTGTCGCGGCAGAGCTGCGTGAGCGGTAGGAATGCTTTGGGCGAGTACGAGATCCGCTGACCGTGGCCCTCGAGCCGGACCTGATGCGCCGCCCACAGAAGCGGCTCGAGCGCCCGCTCGGGGCTCAGCAGGTGAGCGAGGTACTCTGGATCGCGCGCCGCCTCGAGGCTGACCAGCTGTCTCACGTTTCGCTACCCCCAGGAACCCAGGATCGTCGCCGCCAGCCTCCTGGCGCCCTCGACATCATCCATCACCGTGTCCGTGACCAGCACCTGGTAGCCCAGCGCCTGTATGGCAGGCAGCTGGACTTCGTCAAGCGTATCCAGTACGAATCCCCCCGCGAAGCGCCTGTATTCCTCAGCGACCCGGCTCGGGGTGGCCTCGCCGCGCAGGGCGACCATCATTTCGACGGTCGGTCCCTTCAAGGCCCGCCCACCGACGATCGGGCTTATGGCGACTGTGCGGTCGTGACGGAACGCCGGCCCGAGCAGGGCGGTGATGGGGCCGATGCTGATCAGTGGGTTGGAGGGCCCCACGACGACCAGGTCCGCCGCCTCGACCGCAGCCAGCGCCTCAGGCGCCGGCTGCGCGGCCTCAAGGCCGATGAGCTCGATTCCGCAGAGTCTGGGCTTGAGTTTCTTGCGCACGAAGTATTCCTGGAAGTCGTAGCGTCCCTCGTCGGTCTCGAAAATGGTCCTCACCTCGTCGTCCGACATCGGGAGGACTTTCGTAGCCAGGCCCAGCCGGCGCGCGAGTTCAATCGCGGTCTCAGTCAGCCGTGCTTCTCGCCGGAGCATCGCCGTGCGCAGGATGTGAAAGGCGAGGTCGCGGTCGCCGAGCCAGAACCAGTCCGGCTCGCCCAGCCGTCTCATCTGGCCATGGACGTTGAACGTCTCGCCCGCGACCCCGAAACCGACCTCGTCGTTGAATATGCCCGCCAGCCGGAAGAGGACTGCGTCTGTGTCGGGGCACACGCGCAGGCCCCAGAAATCCAGGTCGTCGGCCGTATTTGTGATCACGCTCAGGTCGCCGGGGGTCAGCTCGGCCTGGAGTCCGACCGCCAGCTTGGCGGCACCAGTCCCTCCGGCGAGCAATGCGACCCGCATCCGGTCAGCCGAGGTCGATCCGGCCGTGTGTGTCGATCGTGGCGAGCCCCCCGGCAACCGGGATCACCACGCCTGTCAGATATGCCCCAGCACGCGAGGCGAGGTACACGGCGGTCCCACCAACGTCCTCTGCGGTCCCCGCTCGGCGCATTGGTATGTCGGCGACCACGGCATCCGCGGCGGCCGGTGATTCGAACACAGTGCGAGTCATCCGGCTCGGGAAGAGGCCGGGGGCGATCGAATTGACCGTGATGTGATCGCGCACCAGCGCGTGAGCCAGGTGGCGGGTCAGCATGTGCACGGCAGCCTTGCTGGCCGAGTACCCGTAGTTCTCGAAGATCGGGATCGAGAGGCCGTCAATCGATCCGATGTTGATCACCCTTGCAGGGTCTTCCTGGCTGGCGGCGGCCCGCAGCAGCGGGAGCAGGCGCTGGGTCAGATGAAACACCGCCCGTACGTTGACCGCGAGGACCCGATCGATCTGCTCTATCGGGTGTGTGTCCACGGGTGCGCCCCAGGCGACACCGGCGTTGTTCACCAGGATGTGTAGCTGCTCCTCGCGTTCCTCCAGCCGCGCTGCTAGACGATCCACATCCTCTGGCTTCTGGACGTCGGCGGGGATCGAGACACACCGCGCTTCCTGGAGAACGGGACTCCTTGCCTCGGCCTGCGGGCGGGCCGAGCTCGCCGGCTCAACCCGCCCTCGAGTCGACAGCTCGGCGGCCGCCGCGTCGCAAGCCTCCGCCCTGCGGGCGCAGATGTAGACCCGATCGGCGCCGGCATCGAGGAGCTGGCCCGCGATCATGAAGCCGATCCCACGCGAACCGCCCGTCACGAGCGCAACCTTTCCTCGAAGCGAGAAGAGACCACTCACAGGCGGAAAACGTACGCTTTGTCAGCTCTCGGCGGTCGGCCGGTACTCATCGGTCATGACCCCGAAGGTCCAGGCCACCGCTTCGCGTGGGCTGCGCACGTCCGGCGGCACCCGTAGCGTGTGGTGCCGGAACGTGTGGTCCGCAGAAGGCGTGGAATCGGTCACCTCCACGCAGACCAGCGGCTCGTCGTTCGGCAGGTCGAGGCGCCAGAGCACGCCAAACTCATCCGTCGCGACGCGATGGGCTCCGGCGTCACGCATGAAGGTCTCGGTGCCCATGCGTTCGATCATCACTCTTCGCACCTCGACGTCCTGCACGGCCAGGACTTCGAGCGCCCTGAGGCTGGCCGGCTCCTCGATCACGTGACGCGGCACGCAGACGCCGTGCCAGGCCCAGATCGCCCAGCCGTCCGGGTACTCGACGGCGGAGCCCGCCTCGCTGTGCAGCCGCCCCTGGTCGTCCAACGCCAGCCGCGACGGCCGGTCACAGAGCACCACTCCGCTCCGATGAGGCCACCAGCACCCCGCTCCCCGCGCGACTTCCATCAGGCCGTGGAGGCGATTGGCGGCGTCGAGCCCGCAGACGCGCGCCAAGAAGTCGGCTATCGCCAGCCGGTCGGCTGTGGTCCGGCGACGCGTCGGCGCAAGCAGAGCATCTTCGACCCGCAGCAGCCGGTAGAGGTTCCCGACAACGGTCCACGTGCGGAGCCAGGCCCAGCGGTGGGTGTTCCGGGCCTCCAGATGCGCTTTGAGGCGGGACCAGACCTCCGCCTGGACCTGGGCGCAGACCGGTGCCCAGAGCCGGTCCACGACCTGACGCCGGACCGGCGCGCCGAGCTCGACCCTCACCTGCCCTGCCAGACCGGCCGTGATCAGCGGCCGCAGCCGGCGCCAGGCGAGGTCCCAGGCCCGATCGACAGCCGCCGCGACGGCGTGCTGTTCGAAACCGACGCTTCTCGCCAGCACCTCGCGAAGGGGGTCACTGGAGGGGGCGAGGAAAGGTGCCCACATGCGGCCCCAGAGCCCGGAAACGGGCCGGCCGGTCAGCTCCAGGTACGTCTCCTCGAGCGCCTCCGCCAGGCGCCCATCGACCCCAAGATGTGCGAGTCCCAGGACAGCCTCAAGGGGCGAACGCGCCCAGATGTAAACCGAGGGCGGCGGCAGGCCGACAGCCGCGTAGGCGCGGCGAATGCCCCTTTCGGCGCGCATCCGGTCAGCCGGCCCCGTGGCGAGCCCGACCTTTCGCCACTCGTCGCAGATCTCCGGCAGCCTGCTCTCCTGGTCCGGCGTCAGGCGGTCTATCGGCGAGCCCATGACGCCGGCACTAGTCGTGGACCCGGACGATCTCCTGGGGGGTGTACTCGCGCTGCGTAACCACCCGGTAAGCGCCGGGCTGGAGCCAGATCGGTGCGTGCTCGGGGTGTTCGAGGGGCGTCGCCGCCATGATGCGGAGGAACACGCCCTCGGCTGCCTCGACCAGGGCAGCGTCGCGCGATGCGACGCTGTGGTGGTGGCCGGTCGCCTCGCCATGAGCCAGGATCAGGCGGCCATCCTCCGGCGTCGTCAAACGCCCCTCGGGTATTGCGGCGACCGGCACCAGCAGGACGTCACCCTGTCGAACCATCAGCTACACCTCCTTAGCCGATCTCATCGTACCGGTCGACTGCATCGTCTCAGCGCAGAAGCTGGCTGACCCAATCGACGTAGCGCTCGGCCCGAGCGATGCCGTCGGCAGCCGCTCTCGCCGAGGTTCGGGCGCTCTGGTACTCGACCTCATTCTTGAGGCTGATCAGCCCCCGCAGCTGTTTGGCTTTGTCCGCATCCCCGCTCAGCGATTGCAGCAAGTCAACGGCCCTCAAGTGATCCGGGTCAGTCGATCGCAGCCCGCCGATGTGCGATGTCGCGGCATCGTTGGCCGAGATGCCCGCGTGGATCGATAGCAGCAACGCGGCGTCGTAATGCTGGCTTGCGAACGCCGTCCTGCCCTCAGCCAGGAACTGCTCGGCCTTGGCAAGGAAGACGGTGGCGGTCGGGGGATTGGATCTGACACGCTTCCCCAGCCGTGCCATCCGTCAGACCATCTCAACAGACTCAGCTGCGATCCGCGCCCACAGCCCCCCTCCGTGCTCCTCACTTCGCACCATCTCCTCGAGCGATCGTGTGGCAACCATGAAGTGGAAGCGAGTGCCGAAGCGTGCAGAGAGCTCCTCGGCCAGGTCCTCGAAGGCAGCCCGAACGCGCTCCTCATTGCCTGACTCCGAGACCACGACGATATCGATGTCGGAGCGTGGGTCGTCGTCCCCACGAGCGAGGCTCCCATAGAGGTAAGCATTCCGCACCGGCAGATGGTGCTCTTCGAATCCCCGAACCACCGCGTGCTGGATCTCCCTGGTGTACTCGGCCTCTGCCTCGAAGACCGCCTTCAACGACGGATAGAGCGGGTGCCCACCGTTGACACCGAAGAAGTTGGCGGCGGGGGTTGCGCGGACTCGTACCAGCCCGGTCGACGCCAGATCGTCAAGGGCGCGCTGACCCACACGGTGGTCAATGCCGGCCATCCTGGAAATGCTGCGGGCACTTCCCGAGTAGCTCTGTGGCAGCCGCAACAGACCCCGCAATACGTCGATACGGCCCCTCACTCCCAGGATCTCTGTCAACAGCCTGCGTCGCATCCTGGGTCATTATAGACCCACATGGGGCAATTTCAACCCACTCTCTCTTTCGAAAGGCTGCCACAGAAGAGTGTCGCAGCCCTAGCGGAACAGGTCCAGCTCCGGAGCCCGGATGAGGTCGCGGCCCGTGCCGGGGGGTGCCTCCGGCCGCCAGCCGCGCACGACCACGACCGGAACGCGCTCCGTCTTGCCCATGACCAGCTCAGCCGCAGACGCCAGCTCGTCGGCGACCGCGATCACGGTGGCCCGCATCATTTCGCCGAAGTCGTCGGGCCGGCCGCGATAGTCCAGGAGCGCGGGCATTCCGGCCACGCCCAGAGCCACGTTCGCGATTCCCATCCGGAACGCCCGGCCGAAGGTGTCAGCCACGACGACTGCGACGTCCCTCGCGGTCAGCTCGCGAAGCCGCTCCCGAAGCTCTGCTGCGCTGCGGTCGCAGTCCTCCGGCAGCAGAGTCACTACCTCCTCGCCCTCCACGTTCGAGTGGTCGATGCCGGCGTTGGCACAGACGAATCCCTGCCGGGTCTCGACGATGAGCACCCGCTGGTCTCGCAGGATCCGCACGCTCTCGTCCAGTACCGCCTGGATCAGGCGCGGATCGCGGTCGAGGCGGCTGCCGTACTCGAGAGCAGCCGGTCCGGGTTGGACGTCGCGAAGGTCGAGTATTCGGCCCTCGGCCTTAGAGACGACTTTCTGGGCGACCACCACCACATCGCCGTCTCGCAGCTGAGCCGCATCCGCGATCATTCGGCCGAGGTCTGCACCTGGCCGGACCTCGGGCAGCCCTGAAACGCCGAACAGCTCGATGCGAGTCACCGGCTTCTCATGAGAGGAGACTGCCGGTTGCGTCGGCCATGCAAAGCCCTTGCCCCGACACTTCCTGTCTACGCAGCTCGGCCAGGTCGGCCGGTTCATCCAGGTCCAGCGCAAGCCGAGGCGATCGGTAGAGCTGGAAGCGGGCGCCGCGAGCCACCGCGTCACGCTCGAACTCGACCAGGGACTCGTTGCCGAAGTGGAGGTCGATTGCGTCGGGCGGGCAGAGGTACAGCGCGTTGGTGCCACCGCGGCCTGTGGCGGGAGCCGCGACCACGGCCGGCGGGGCGAGCCGGCCGGCGGAGGCCAGCATCCCGGCGATGGTCGAGCGGTTGATCAGCGGCAGGTCGCTTGACAGCAGCAGAACCGCGCCCGCTCCGCGCGAGACCGCGTACGCAAGGCCCAGCCGAGCGGCGGGGTTCTGGCCAGAGGGGCTGACCTCCTGCAGCACTTCGGCGCCGGCCTGGCGCGCGAGCTCGGCGGCCCGCTTGCTTCCGCACACCGCCAGGAGGCGGTCGCCTGCAGCGGCCGCTGCGAGCGCCTTCCGGGCGTTCTCGCGGGCGAGCTCCTGGCGCTGCTCCGGTTGAAGCGCAGTCCGCAGCCGGTGCTTTGCGTCGCCGAAGTCCTTGACCAGGACTATCACCCACACCGGCGCGTGTGCGCCGCTCACCCCCAACGCTCCCGTAGGCGCGGCAGGATCCGCTCCGAGTAGAGCCGTAGGAAGCGCGCCTGGTCGTCGCCGGGGTGGTGGAAGACCAGGTGCGTGAAGCCCAGCTCGATGTAGGGTGCGATCTGCTCGATGTGCTCGGCGGGGTCCGAGGAGACCAGCCAGCGGCGCTCAGGGTTGGTGACGCTCTTGGCCCTATCCTCCATCTCGAGCGGGTTGTGGACACCGACTTTTTCCTCGGCCGATAGCGCCAGCGCCGCCCAGATGCGAGTGTCCGCCAGCGCCCGCTCCCGGTCGGTGTCGAACGAGACCTTGACCTCGATCATCTTCTCGATGGCCTCAAAGTCACGGCTGGAGGCTTCCGCCCCCGATCGGACCGCCGGCAGAAGCACGTCCGTGTATAGCTCCATGCCCTTGCCCGACGTGCAGATGAAACCGTCGCCCTGCCGCCCCGCGAACGTGGCGGCCACCTTGCCCGTCGCGGCGACGAAGATCGGCACCGGCCGCTCCGGCCGGTCGTACACCGTCGCGCCCCGCACACAGTAGTACTCGCCCTCGAACTCGACGAAGTCCTCGGTCCAGAGGCGGCGGATCAGCCTGGTGGCCTCGCTCAGCCGCCTGAACCGCTCACGTGAGTCTGGCCACTCGATGCCGATGACCGGTACCTCGTTCAGCGACTCCCCGGTTCCGACACCCAGCACGACTCGGTCGGGATACATCACCCCGAGCGTGGCGAACGCCTGGGCGACGATCGCCGGGTGGTAGCGGAAGGTGGGGGTCAGAACGCTGGTGCCGAGCGTCATCCGGCTGGTTCGCTCCCCGGCCGCGGCCAGCCAGGCCATGGAGAAGGGTGCATGGCCGCCGGTGTGGCGCCATGGCTGATAGTGGTCGCTGATCCATGCGCTTTCGAAGCCCAGCTCCTCGGCCAGCACCGCGAAGTCGAGCAGCTGACGCGGACCGAACTGCTCGGCCGAGGCCTTCCAGCCCAGCTTGAGCCTGTGTGTCATCTCTTGCCTCGGTACTGGCGGCGTGTGCCTAGTCCATAGCGGCGGTAGCTGAAGGCGACGCCGGCGGCGGCGGCAACCGCGAGGACAACGCCCAGGGCGACCAGGCTGCGGGAGCTGAAGGTGGCGATGCCATAGGCCGTCATCGCACCCAGCAGCACCAGCGCGAACAAGATCATCAGGACCAGCGTGACGGCGCGGTAGGTCTTCACAACCCGATGCAGCCTCAGCGCTTGGGCAGTCGAGTCCGGTAGAAGTCCTCGCGGCTCTGGTACTTCTGCCAGTCGGGGTAGGGACCTGACGTCTGGTTCAGGTCGGCGTCGTTCCAGCTCTCTATCCGGCGCAGCGCCTCCCGCACCATCGCCTCAAGGTCATCAAGTGACCGATCTCTGGTGAAGACCCCGAGGTCTTCTTTTCGCGACCGCCTGATCGTGGTGTCGTAGTCGTCCAGCCACCACGCTGCCGTCACCCGGTATTCCTCCGGCCGGTCCTCCTCCCAGGCCACGTCGACCACTGCCTCGCCGCCCGCATTGCGGGCGAAGTTCAGGCGCCAGATAGGGTCGTCTCGAAAAAACTCGTGGAGCTTCAAGCCCTCGCTGCTGGCCACCCGGCGGAGGGCCGGCGCCACCAGCTCGAAGGCGGCATCCATCTGGCCCAGCTTGTCCCAAGAAGTGCCCGCCACCGTACCTACGATACTCGGGCGATGAAGATCATCCGTGTCGGGACGGTGCCCTCGACCCAGGACGTGGCTCGCCCGCTCGCGGTGGGAACCGTGGTCCTGGCCGAGCACCAGACCGCCGGCCGCGGCCGCCTGGGGCGCCGCTGGGAGGCCCCGCCCGGGAGCGCGTTCCTGGCCTCCTGGGTGATGCGGGCGCATTCGCTGGCACCGCTTGCCGCCGGCGTCGCGGCCGCGACCGCGTGCGGCCAGCCCATCAGGCTGAAGTGGCCGAATGACCTGCTCCTGGACGGTCGCAAGCTGGGCGGCATCCTCGTCGAGCGAATTAACCAGAGATGCGTGGTGGGCACGGGCATCAACCTGCACTGGGCGCCCCCCGGCGCAGCCCAGCTAAACATCGACCGAGACACGCTTCTGGTCAGGATGGAGCCTGAGATGACGCGCTGGTTCGCCGCCCCCGAGACCGAGGTTATGGCGGCCTGGCGCATGCGCTCGGACACGCTGGGAAGGCTTGTTCGCGTCGAGCTCCCGGGCGAGAAGTTCGAGGGAATCGCCGAGGACCTTGCCTCAGACGGGTCGCTGATCGTCGCCGGTCGGGTCGTGGCGGCGGGCGACGTGGTTCATCTGAGCTCCGCCGGCTAACCCTGGGTGACGACCTGCGCGGCAGCCGCTGCCTCATCGGCCGCCTTCTGTACGAGGAAGCGCGGCGCCATCCGCTGGCGGCCGCCTGAACCCTACCAGCTATAGCCGGCCGCCAACCGAAAGCGCCGAGAGAGGGCTCCGGACTGTGAATTTCCCGTCTGGCACAGCGCCACCGAGCCGTCTTGCCTATCAGCAGGATCCCGACAGTGTCCTCAGAGACGCCAACCGCGACTAGGAGCGGCGCCACCTCCACCTCTCCGACTTGATGGACGGCATGTACGCCGAAGGCGGCGGCCTTGGTTGCCATCGCTGCCATCGCAAGGTTCACGAGGGCGGTTTGGAGGCTGGTTCGGGAGCCCAACGGCCGCCTGCCGAGCGGTACCTCCCTTGACTAACGACCGCCAAGTTCCGGCAAACGACCTTTCAGACGCACCTGACGAACGACCTCCGGCAGGATCTCGCCGGAGCGCCCACGAATCACCACGGCTGCCTCTGCGTCGAGGGGTGTCGGCTCGTCGTTGACGATCACCAGCGGTGCCCGCCGCTCAACTGCGGCCTCCGGCACGTCAGCGGCCGGATACACCTGGAGCGAGCTGCCGACGACCAGCATCAGGTCACACTGGCGCGCCAGCCGGAACGCCTCCGCCATCGCGCCCGGCGGCAGCGCCTCGCCGAAGAAGACCACCTCGGGCTTGATGTGGATGCCTCCGCAAGTCCGGCAGCGAGGTGGCAGCTCGCGAGTCAGTCGGGCCTGGACGTCTGCTCGCCGCTCGCCGGCGCCGCAGTCGAGGCAGCGGACCGTGCGGCCGTTGCCGTGCAGCTCGATCAGGTTCTGAGTGCCGGCCTCGCGATGGAGGCCGTCGGTGTTCTGAGTGACCACCGCGGCGAGGTGGCCGTCGGCCTCCAGGGTGGCAAGCGCGACGTGGCCAGGGTTTGGCCGCGCCTGGCCGTGCACCCTCCAGCCTCGCCTGGCGACTTCCCAGTAGACGGACGGGTCGCGGCGGAAGTAGTCGATGGAGGCGACCTTGTAGGGGTCGAACTCCTTCCACAGACCGTCCTGGCCGCGATACGTCCTGATGCCGCTCTCGGCCGAGACGCCCGCGCCTGTGAATGCGACGCCCCGACGAGCGACGGCGACCAGCTCCGCGGCCGCCTCCAGCTCCGCCGCTGGGGACGGAATCGGGCCCGGCACTACACCGGTATCTTATTGGGTGCCTGCCGCGCGAAGATCGACGGTGCCCATCTACCTGGCGGCGGGGTCTATCTTCGCGGCACTGGCCGCCCGGGGCTTCACTCTCCCGCTACGTGTGACCGAACTGGGCGGAGACAAGATTCAAGTCGGGCTGCTCTTCAGCGTGGTAACGATCACGGCTGCCGGGCTCTCGCTGCCGGCCGGGTTCCTTACCGACCGCTTCGGCAAGCGCAAGCTGCTCCTGTTCGCGATCGTCGTCGGTGGAGCTTCTCAGCTCGGCCTCGGTGTTGCCACCTCAGTGGCGCCGATGTACTTCTGGCAGGCGCTGGCCGGCGTCGGCGGCGCCGCGTCGCAGGCGGCCTTGATGGCCGCTCTGATAGACGCCGTGCCCGCATCACGGCTGGGACGCGCGATGGGCTGGCTCACGCTGGCCTTTCAAGTCGGGTTCCTTGTTGGGCCGGCCGCAGCCGGCCTCGCGCTGGAGCTGGTGAACCTGCAGACCGTGATCACGGCCTCGACGGGGCTCTTCGTGGTCGCGCTCGCCCTGACGCTGACCGGGATCCCTGCCAGTGCCGGGGTCGAGATCGGCTGGAACATCGCGGCCCCGCTGCGGCAGATCACCCGCCAGCGGGCGTTCGTCGCCGCGAGCATCGGGATGCTCGGGGCCACGCTGCTCTGGGGCACGCTGCAGGCGTACCTCCCGCTCTTCGCCAAGGAGCAGCTCCGGCTGCCGCCGTCCCAGATCGGCTACCTCATCGCGATCCAGGCCGTTGCCAACGGGCTGGCCCGAATTCCCGGAGGCCGTCTGGTGGACCGCCTGACACGGCGCGGCCCGCTGGTCATCCTGGGCCTGGGCGTCTACTCAGTGAGCGTGGCCGTGCTGCCCCATCTGACCGGGTTCTGGACCACGACTGCGCTGCTGGTGGCTTCTGTGCCGCTACTGGCCACCACGTACCTGGCGCTCAGCGTCATCTTCTCGAACCTCTCGACGCCTGAAACGCGCGGCGCTGCGATGGGCCTCTACGGGATGATGCTGTTCCTGGGCCTGGGCGTCGGACCGGCCATCTTCGGCACCCTGATGGAGCACTCGGGCTACCTGGCCGGTTTCACAGCCTGCGCCGGGACGGGCCTGGCGCTGGCGGTCGCGGTCGCGATCGTCCGGCGCGCACCGGCCGTGGGCCCGCCATCCGCGCGGCCCGAGCCCGCGGTCACCCGGACGTAATGACTAGCCTCAGGTCATGAATGTCGCGATCGTGTCCGACTTCCACGGCAACCTGGTCGCCTTCGACGCGGTGCTTGCCGATCTCGAACAGGTCAATCCGGACCTGATAGTCCACGGCGGCGACCTGGCTTTCAACGGCCCCCGGCCCGTGGAATGCGTCGACCGCATTCGTGAGCTGGGATGGCCGGGCGTCATGGGCAACATGGACCGCGCCCTCGAGAATCCGACCGGCCGCCGGGTGACCTGGGCCAGGGAGCAGCTGGGCCACGAGCGCAACGCGTGGCTGCAGACCCTGCCGATGGAGTGGCGGCAGGATGACCAGGTCGCACTCGTCCACGCGGTCCCAGGAGACCTCTGGCAAGCGGTCTTCCCCGAGGCCGGCGACGACGAGCTCCTCGCGATCTACGGCCCGCTCGGCGCCCGCATCGCGGTCTACTGTCACATCCACCGCCCGTTCGTCCGGACGATCGGCGAGCTCACTGTCGCCAACAGCGGCAGCGTCGGCCTGCCTTTCGACGGCGAGCCCAGGGCCTCGTACCTGGTCATCGAAGATGGGCGCGTCGAGAACCGCCGGGTCGATTACGACGTCGACCGCGCGGTCGCTGACGTACTGGCTTCGGGCCTGCCAGAGGCGGACGCGGTGGCCACCATGTACCGAACAGCTCGACCTCAGCTCTGAGGCACCGGCCGGTCGGGAGCCACGGCCCTGTACAAACTCGGGTCTCCCAGGGCCGTAGGCAGGCTCATCGCCGCTTGCTGACCTCCCACTTCTGGCCTTCGCGCGTGTCGATCACCCGGACGCCGATGACCGCCAGCTCGTCGCGCAAGCGGTCTGAGGTCGCGAAGTCACGCGCTTCCCGAGCCCGTGCTCGCCGCTCCAGCAGCCCGGCCGCCCCCTGCGGTAGCTCTCCAGCCGGCACGCCGGCTTCGGCCCGACCCAGGTCGAGCCCCAGGACCCGATCCCAGTCAAGAAGAAGCGAGGCTTTCGCGCACGGCGCAAGGTCGGAGCGGGCCAGCTCGGATACCAGCGCCATGGCGGCAGGAATGTCCAGGTCGTCCGCGACCGACGCGCGGAAGCGCTCTCCGAAGTCACCGCCAGCGCCGTCCGGCCCCGAACGCCACTCCGCGACCCGCGCCCGGAGCTGGCGCAGCGCGCGGTCCGCGCCGGCCAGCCCTTCAGGAGAGAAGCTCAGCTTCGTCCGGTATCTGGCCTGCAGCGCGAGATAGCGGAAGGCCAGGGGGTCGTGGCCCTGTTCTTCTACCTCAGTGATCCGGAGAAAGTTGCCGGCGGACTTGGCCATGCGTGTGCCGGACAGCATCAGGAGGTCGCCGTGCATCCAGTACGACACCACTGGATGACCGAACACTCCTTCAGACTGCGCGATCTCGGCCTCGTGGTGTGGAAAGACGTTGTCCGTGCCGCCGGTGTGGATGTCGAACCGCTCGCCCAACAGCCCCGTCGACATGGCGGAGCACTCGATGTGCCAGCCGGGAAAGCCCGGCCCCCAGGGACTGTCCCACACCTGCAGCCGCTTGTCGGCGGCCGCCCTCCAGAGCGCGAAGTCCCCCGGGTTGCGCTTGCGCGGATCGGGCTCACCCCTGACCCCGGCCAGGAGCTGCCCCCGCGAGTTGCGCGAGAGCTTCCCGTACCCGCTGAAGCTGGCGATGTCGTAATAGACCGTGCCGTCGATCTCGTAGGCGTGCCCGCGCTCGATCAACCGGGCGATCAGCTCCTGCATCCGCGGGACGTAGGCGGTCGCGCGCGGGTAGTGGGCGGCCGGGCGAATGTTGACCCTGCGTGCGTCGTCGAGGAAGGCTCGAGTGTAGAACTCGGCGATGTCCTCGGCAGACTTGTTTTCCAGGCGGGCGCTGACGAGCATCTTGTCCTCGCCTCGGTCGAAGGTGTCGTCGGTCAGGTGGCCAACGTCGGTGATGTTCATCACCTGCGTGACGTCGTAGCCGAGGTACCCCAGCACCCTGCACAGCACGTCGGCGAACAGATAAGTGCGAAGGTTTCCGACATGCGCGTAGCGGTAGACGGTGGGACCGCAGGTGTATATGCGGACCTGGCCCGGCTCGAGCGGCTCAAACTCCTCCTTGCGCCGCGTCAATGTGCTGTAGAGGCGCACGCTGAGACTCATCGTAAGAAGCTGACGTGAGGCTGGTCAGGCTGCACTCAAGCGAAGTCACCGCCGCGCGGATCGCGGGGCGCGTCCTCACCCACGATGTTGCCCACGGGCTGCGCAAGGGGACGGTGCTGGATGCCCGCCACGTCGAGGCACTGCAGGCGGTGGCCGAGATCCACCTGGTCGAGCTGGACGAGGACGACCTCCACGAGGACGACGCCGCGCGGCGGCTTGGCGCAGCGGTGGTCGGGCCCGGCACGCGCCTGGAAGGACCGGTCCAGAGCCAGGTCCGGGTGGTGGCCGAACGCCGGGGCCTGCTGCGGGTCGAGCGCGGGGCCGTTGACAGCCTCAACCGGCTGTCTGCGGTCGGGGTCTTCACGCTGGTGGACGGACAGGCCGTCGAATCCGGCGAGGAGGTCGCCGGGGCCAAGGTGACGCCGGTGGCGGTGGCGGGATCGCTGATCAGAGATGCCGAGCGCATCGCCACCGCCGCGGGACCTGTGCTGCGAGTGGAGCCCTTCCGGCCTCTGCGCACAGTGGTGGTGGTCACCGAGCGGCTGAAGCCGAAGGCCCGGACCCTCTTCGCCGCTGCGGTCACCCGGAAGCTGGGATGGTACGGCGCCGATCTCATGGGCGTGCGCGAGGTGCCGAGAAGCGGCGAGGCCGTGCGCGCCGCCTACGAGGAGGCGCGCAATCTGAGCGCGGAAATGATCCTCTTCGCGGGTGCGTCGTCCATCGACCCGCTGGACGCCGCCTACGCCGAACTGGCTGCCGCGGGCGGAGAACTGCTCCGGCAGGGCGCGCCAGCCCACCCGGGCAGCATGCTCTGGCTGGGCCGGCTGGGCCCGGCGGTGGTGCTCGGGGTGGCGTCCTGCGCCGGCTTCGGCCGCAACACCTCGCTGGACCTGGTGCTGCCCTTCATCTTCGCCTACGGCGAGGCAGACGCCATCGACTTCAACCGGCTGGGGTATGGCGGTCTGATCGAAGCCGGCGCCGGCCGCCGCTTTCCGCCTTATCCCGACGGCTGACCGACCTCGATGAGCGGCAGCTCCAGGCCGTCCGGCCAGGCGCTGCCAGCCATGGCCATCAGGTAGTCATCCACGCGCTCCACCAGTGGCGCCAGCTCAACGCCGCGATGGCGGGGCAGATACGGACGCAGATAGTCCGCCCCGCTGCGCCATTTGTTGATCGCGCCCCGGCGGTTTCGGCGCCTGTAGTGAAGACAGCCGGCGGCGACCTGGATCAGGCCTTTGTAGAAGCCGCGGTCGGGACCGTGGCGGTCGGGCGTCCAGGCCTCCTCCCAGGCCTCGTGTGCCTCCCAGTAGAGGCCGCGGTTGAACAGCTCGATGCCGCGCTCAGGGCTCACCAGCCTGGATGCTAAGCGGTGATCGCGCCCGAGCCCAGCCGGCCGGCCAACGATACGATCCACCACCCGAGCCGGTCCATACAATCGCCTCATGTCAGAGGCGGTCGCCGAGTACCGCAGGCTGAACTTGTCGAGCGACCCGATCTACCACTACGTCCGTGTCACCAAGCCGGGGGGAGTCCCCGGCGCGGTCGCAGAGCAGGACGTGATGGACAACGCCTGGCTCCAGCGTCTGCGCCGCATTCACCAGCTCCAGAGCGCGTGGTGGGTCTTCGCTACGGCCGAGCACTCCCGCTTTCAGCACTCGCTGGGAGCCATGCACCTGGCCGGCGAGTGGAGCAAACACCTCTATCCGACTCTGCGCCAGCAGCTTCCCGGGGTGCCCTCACAGCCCCTGGTGGTCGAGACCCTGCGTCTGGCTGGCCTCCTGCACGACGTGGGCCACGGTCCGTTCGGCCACTTCTTCGACGAGAACTATCTGAGCCGCTGGGGCATCGATCACGAGGTGATCGGCCGCCGTCTGGTTCTAGGTGAGCTCGCCCAGCTGATCGCCGAGATGCGCGCATCTCCGGAGGCGGACTTCGCGCCCGGCGAACACATCGATCCGCGGTGGGTTGCCTTTCTGATCTCTCCTGAACCGCTGGAAGGCCTCACTCCTCCACCCTGGCTGCAAGCTCTGCGCCCGCTGCTGGTCGGCCCATACTCGGCCGACAACATGGACTACGTCCCCCGCGACTCCTACATCTGTGGGGTGTCGGTGGGACCAGTCGACGTGCAGCGGATCATCCACTACTCCTTCATATCCGAGCACGGCCTGACACTGCACAGCCACGGCGCCGAGGCGCTCTTCATGTTCCTGAACGCGCGGCTGTACCTGTACCACCAGGTTTATTTCCACAGGACCGTCAGACGCATCGATCTACAGCTCCGCGAGATCTTCGTGCCCACGATCGACCGGGTGCTCGGCGGCAACCCGCTGGAGCGGCTGCCGACGTTCATGCGATTGAACGAGTGGTCGCTGCTGAGCGAGGTGGATCGGTGGGCGCAGCAAGAGGATCCGGACCTTCGTACCCTGGGCCGGGCGTGGGCCGACGTGGTCGCCCGCCGCCTCAAGTGGCGGCTGGTCTATTCCGGCTACGTCGAGGCCCGGGATGTCCCCCAGGGCGCGCTGACGTTGTCTCGGGCAGAGTTCGCCGCGCGAATCAGAGAGCGCCTGAGCCCGAGCCTTCGCGGACTGGAGTTCGAGGTCGACGTGGCAGCTCAGGAGTCGCGCGCGTTCAACCCGATGATGGAGCAGCAGGACATCCTCTTCTACGAGCCGCTGGAGCACAGCTACCAGCACTCCCGGGTGCTCGACCTGTTCAGGCGGCTGCCGGTGCGGATGGCGATCTTCCGGATCTTCGCCCGGGACGAACGGGGGCGTGGCGAGCTGATCGAGGCGGCGCACCAGGTCCTGTCTGCCGCCTGACCTAACACTCTCCCCCGCACAGTCGGCGGAGTACCCGGCGAAGCCGGGGGAGGGGGGTCCATCCGCGCACGGCGCTACCATCTCAGCCCGTGATCTCGCTCGACCAGGTGCTCGCCGCTGCAGAGCGGGCGCGGCCCTATGTCCGGCGAACCCCTCTCATTCCGCTGGACGACGGCTGTTGGCTCAAGCTGGAGCTGCTCCAGCCCACCGGCAGCTTCAAGGTCCGCGGCTTCTTCGCCGCGGCCCTGGCCCTCTCTGTCGAGGAGCGGGCGCGCGGCCTCCTCACGGTGAGCGCCGGCAACGCCGCCCTCGCCTGTTCCTACGTCGCCCACCGGTTGGGTGTGCCCTGCCGTGTCGTGATGCTGGACAGCGCGCCGTTGCCCAAGGTCGACGGCGTCCGCCAGTTCGGCGCTGAGCCCGTGTTCAAGCCGCGGCCCGAGCTGCTGGCCTGGATGTCCCAGCGGGGATGGGAGTCCGAGCCCGAGACGTTCATCCACCCTTTCGCCGACCCTGCGGTCCAGGCCGGCCACGGCGCGATCGGCGTGGAGATCGCCGAGGAACTCCCCGACGTTGAGCGAGTAGTGGTCGCGGTCGGGGGCGGCGGGCTGATCACCGGGGTGGCCAGCGCCGTCAAGCAGCTGATGCCGTCGGTGCAGGTAGTGGGCGTCCAGTCCGATGGCTACCCCCTCTGGCCCCGCACCTTCACCGAGGGGAGACCTCCCGCCCTTACGCCGGCGACCATCGCAGACGGCACCACCGCGCCCTACGACCCTGCGATGCACACGGCGCTGGCCGCGTGCGTGGACTGCTGGGTGACGGTCCCGGAGGTCCGCCTGCGCGAGGCCGTCGTCGAGCTCGCGCAGGCCGGCAAGGTCGCTGCGGAAGGCGCCGGCGCCCTGGCCTACGCCGCGCTGGACCGCATGGAGACGGGGCCGCTTACCGTGGCAGTGGTCAGCGGCGGCAACATCGACCCCGGTCTGCTGGCGGGACTTCTTTCCGACTTCGTCAGCCGCCCGGGCTGAGGTAGGGGATCGTCTGCGGACCGTGGGGCAGTACGGCTACGCGCGCGCCAGGACCCGCCGTACTCAGCAGCTCTGCCACGCAGTCCGACACGTCGTCGACCGGCTCCAACCAGGCGGCCCGCACCTGGTCGGGCGTCAGGCCGCCGGCGTGTATCACAACTCGGGCACGGCGCTGGATCAGAGCCTGGACCTGCACCTGCCACTGGTCGTGTTCCGCGTGGCCAGGCCGCTCCAGCCAGCCCAGGAACTCGGCCGGCCCGCCGGCCTGGCGCAGCAGCTCCTTGTACCGCCCGTGGTCGGGCAGACCATCCGAGCACTCGCTGGCCATGACGATGGCTCCGCCATGGCGGACGATCTGCGCCGCCGCGCTCATCCCCTTTACCGTTTGGTAGAGGTTCTGATCCAGCGGATAGCCGCTGTTGGTGCTCACCACGACGTCATAGGGCTTAAGCACGGGCACCATCGCCGTCGTCATCGCGAAAGCGCAGCCGGCGGCATGGCTGCAGGCAAGATCGCCGGCGAAGACCCTTGTGATCCGGCGGTCCTGATTGAGCGTGACGTCCAGGTTGAAGGTCACTCCAACGCGTTCGGCGATGCCGCGCACGGCGTCGTGTATGGGGTTGCCCTGCGTCACGCCCCAGGTCGCCTTCGGATGGCCGATGCGGGCCGCGGAATGCAGCTCCAGCACCGTGGCCAGATGTGCCAGGCCCGGCGCGATCATCTTCGGGCCGCCCGAGAAGCCGGCGAAGAAGTGGGGCTCGATGAAACCCGTCGTCAGCCGTACGTCGTGCTCCAGAAAGTCCCGCTCGAGCAGCACTGGAACGTCCGTCCCTGGCACCAGCCCCAGTTCGGCATGCCGTCCACGGTCGAACGCGTCATGCTGGACCACCCGCGCACGTCGCTGCACTTCCTCGCCGAGCATCTGGAGCAGCTCCTGCGCGGTGCATGGGCGGTGCGTGCCCGTGGCGACGAACACAGTCACGCGAGCTGGGTCGAGGTGCTCTAGCTCGCCCAGCAGGACCGGCAGGACCCTGCTGGCGGGGAACGGTCGAGTCACGTCGCAGATGCTGATCCCGACCGTGGCCCCCCGCGGAACCAGCTCACGCAGGGGCTCCGATGCGATCGGGTCACGGAGTGCCTGCCGGATCGTGCCGGCCTCATCCTGCACGCCGACCAGCCGCTGAGGCTCCAGCACGTCGGCGTCTGCCGGCACTTCGACCTCGAGCCCGTTCCGCCCGTAGGCCAGCCGCACGCGCTTCGAGGTCAAACGGGACATCAGAGACAGGATAAGCAGCGCTGCCACTCGCGCCTATGGCGCAGGTCGGAGCTCGAAGGTTGCCTGCTCCGCCGGAGTCAGGGGCCCGCCGTCAGGTGAACGCTGGACGCTTGACCCGTACTTGCGGATGACGAATCCCGACACAGATCTGGCCTCCCCCGGATCAGTCACGTGGCGAGCCTGCACGGGGACGTCCACGCCGCCAAGGTGGAGCACGCCGTGCCCGCGGGCGAGCAGGTTCTTAGGCCAGTCGCGGCCCAATCCGAGACCAGACCGGATGAAGAGGCGCGCGCCGTCGCCCGAGACCCAGATTGTGGTTCGGTGGGTCTTCCCAGTCTTGCGTCCGTAGGTTGTGAACTGGACCTCCCGTTCCTGGGCTGCTGCTTCGAGGATCGATTGACTGAACTCGCTCATGCGAGTCACGAAACAGCGAGACGGCGTGGTCTATTCATGGGACGGTCGGCGCAGGTGCCGCCGCATCAGCGTGGAGTCTCGAGCGCGTGGAGATGGCGCACGAAGTGACGCTCCAGGTTGTGCTCATAGGCGGGCAGATCCCGGTTCAGCGTGACGTGGAGACGCTCGCCGAACCGGTCCACAGCCGAGCCGAACGTCACGTGCAGCACCTGCCGGACGTGAAAGTCGTCGAGCAGGGCCGGCAGCTCTGCATCCGCCACCCGCGCGGAGTCGGGCGTTGCTTCGATTCGAGCCGACACCATATAGGTGGCTCGGTCCTCTCCATACCGCCTCCTGGCCCCCTCGTAGATCTCGCGGAACAACCCCGGTTCGGTCCTCGCCAGTGTCCGCAGGGCCTCCAGGTAGCTGGTGCCCGCCGTCTTCACGTGCGCAAGGGCGCCGGTGGCGCGCCGGAAGGCGGCGTAGATGGACAGCTTGTCCGAGCCGGAGTGCAGGCTCAGCTTGTACGGCCCGAGACGGCGGGCGATGCCGGCGTGCACGGCGCAGTCGGCCTCGAAAGCAGCGGGATCGCCGATGTAGTCCGACGCCTTTTCGAACCGGCCCACGAAGCGCGGCGCCAGGCTCACCCACCGGACCCCCAGCCTGGCAAGCTCCGTGGCGATGTAGACGTGCTGGAAGTGCGTGGTCGAGCTGTCGGTTTCGTCGACTGAGATCTCGACCTCCCTGTCCGGCGGCGCCACCTCACAAAGGCGCCTGTAGAGCCGAGCGGCGTGGGCCACCGCTGAGCCGTACTTGACCGCGGCGCGGGCGGCCGCTTCGTCGCTGAAGGCGATGCCGAGCTCGCTAAGCTCGGGCTGTACATGCCGATAACGCTCCAGCATCGAGCGCGGGGAGTCCTCCAGGGCCGTCCACGGCAGTCCCTCGAGAGCCTGCCCAAGCTCGGCCCCGTCCAGGCTGTCGGCGCCGTCGCGGACGTGATCCCCGGGATCGAACGTGAACATGGTGTAGCCGGCGGCGGTACAGGTCTCGACGTCGTCCGCCGTTTTGACATGGTCGGCGTCGGCGCCATGGGCGTGGTGCCACCCCGAGCTGAAGACGCCCCAGGTGGCGTCGTCCATCACCTGTTGGGGGCCGCGGCCCGTTCGAGCCATCTCTCGCATCGACTGCTGAGCGAAGACGGCGCGCAGTCCAGTCCTCGCCACACGCAGCGCCCGGATGTGACCAGGGGTCGCAAGTCCGAGGCGATCGCCGAAGCCGAACGAGCACTGCAGTCCCAGCGGCCGAGGAGCCAGCCACGTCATGAGCGCCCGCAGCCGAGCCACGTTGCTGGGGCTGCGCGGCCCGACAAGCAGGTAGCCCCCCTGCTGTGAGCTCGACTCGCCCTCGAACCCTGCCAGCTGCTCAGCGCGGGCTGCACGCACGACAAGCTGCGCGTGCGCCCCTCGACCGCTGGCGGCCAGCTCCAGCTGCTGGTCCTCGACGCGAACCACCGAGTCCGCCACCAGCAACAGGCCTGCAGGTGCCGCCGCCGGCTCAGGCTTGCCGGGCAACCCAGGCATGCTCAGGGTCCTCCTGGAGGTGCATCTCCCGGCCCTCGCCGGCCAGGGCCCAGAGGTAGTACAGCCGGTAGCCTGGCGCGGCCACGACGGGGTGGTAGCCGAAGGGGATGAGCACGGTATCGCAATGCTCGACCAGCAGCAGCTCATCGACACCGTGCTCCCGTGAGTAGACGCGCTGGATCCCGAAGCCCTGCTCTGGCTGGAAGCGGTAGTGGTAGATCTCCTGGAGCCGCGACTCCTCTGGCGGCCGGTGCTGGTCGTGCTTGTGCGGGGGGTAGCTCGACCAGGCGCCGGGGGGATTGTAGGTCTCTCCCACCAGCAACCGCTGCGCCGGTCGCGAGGCATCAAGGATGGTGTGCACCTCGCGCTGCCAGGAGCCTACACCGCGGGTCTCCCGGCTGACTTCCTCAGGCCCGATCCTGTAGGCTTCACCACCCGGCTCCGCGGGCGCCCTGACCACCGCGATCTCGGCGCCATCCTCCGCGCCGACCTCGACGCGGTGGCCCGCCGGCAGGTAGACCGAGGTGGCTGCACCGGAGAAGACGTCAGGCCGGCCTCCCAGCGACTGCCAGGTGCGCCCTCCGCGCACCGCCAGCTCGCATTTTCCGCCGAGCACCACCAGCAGCGACTCGCTGGTCTCGAAGACGGCTTCCCGGGATCCACCGGGCATCAGTGACCAGATCTCCAGCTCCAGCCCCTCGGAGAAGGGGTTGGCGCTGCCCAGCATCCGCCGGCCGTTCTCACCATCCGCCGCCTTGACGTGGATGGTCATGTCTCTCCTCATCGTTGCGGTTCCCCCATTCGCAGCACCTGGCCTGAGAGCTGGGACGCGTCCGAGAGCAGGAAGAGGCTCGGGGCTACAGCCGCGGCGCTGTCGACACCAGCGACCAGAATCCCGTTGACGCGGACGCCGCGCGACGACGAACCGGCCGCCAGGCTTCGGACCAGCTCTTCGAAGCCCGCCGCCGCTGCGGCGGCCAGACCCGGAACCATGCCGCCCGGCACGAGACCAACAAGCAGCAGCGAGCCGGACGCGCGCCGGGCCAGCAAGACGGTAAGACGCTCTGCCTCGGTGTGGGCCGTAGCCAGCGGTGCCGCGAGCTCTCTACTCAGGTCCAGCGTCCAGACCGCCGCTTCGAACCCGCCTACCGCAGCCGGCCGGCCGGTGCCGGTCGTCACTTGACCGCCGTCCGCGGCAATGCCTGAGGCCAGCAGTCGCATCAGCCCGGGACTGCCGCCCGCCACCAGCACCCGGCACCGGGCGAGGCTGCCCGGTGCCGCCGGCGAAGGTCGGGTCAGCTCGCGGACCACCTCGGGTGACCGTCCGGTCGACTGCCTCACCACGAGTTCGGGCTTGATCACGATGCGCCGGGGCGGCTCTGCGCGACCCTCGATCAGGTCGAGCAAGAGCCGGGCGGCCAGCTCGCCGAAGTCGTAATAGGAGGTGCGGATCGTGGTCAGGGGTGGCTCGAGCAGGGCGGCCGGGCTGATGTCGTCGTAGCCGACGAACGCCACGTCGTCGGGGATCGTGAGCCGGAGGCTGCGTGCGGCCATGTAGCCGCCGATCGCCATGGTGTCGCTGGCGGTGAAGATGGCGGTGGGCCGGTCCCGGTGCTCCAACAGCTCGCGCACCGCGCGCCGGCCCATCGTCTCACCGAAGGACGTCTCGAGCCTCACCAGGTTTGGCTCGAAGGCCACCCCCGCCGCCTCCAGCTCCTGGCGGAAGCCGGCCAGGCGGGCCTGGGTCAGCGTGAGCGAGGCCTTGGCACATACAAAGCCGAGCCGGCGATGGCCCCGTGCCAGCAGGTGCGCAGTGGCCAGGCGCGCACCCAGGACGTCATCGCTGACGATGCAGTTGAGCCGGCGGCCGGGCAGCTCACGCTTGATGACGACGTAAGGAAGGCCTGCAGCCTCGAGGATGTCGACGTGCTGGTGGCGCAGGTCGTTGGCCGTGCGCAGCAGTACCCCGTCGACCGACCTGGCCTCCACAAGCGAGCGCAGATAGTCGTCGGAGTGCTCCTCCTCCACACCCGACATCGAGAAGGAGGCGTCCCTCTTCCACGTCAGCTCCCCCACGCCGGCGATCAGCTCACCCATGGCGGCTGAGGTCTCGCGCCATGCATCGCCGACGTAGTCGATGCTGAGGACCGCGATGTGCGCCTGCCGCACCCGAGAGCCAACTATGGTGCCCACCCCGGCCCTACGCCTGATGACGCCTTCCCTGACGAGCTCCAGCAGCGCACGGCGCGCGGTGGTCACGCTCAACCCGTACTCCTCGCAGAGCTGGTTCTCGGAAGGCAGCCTGGCCCCGGCGCCAAACTCACCGCGGCGGATTCTGGAGAAAAGCTCACGGCGAAGCTGCTGGTAGAGGGGAGCGCCGTTCGCCACGTCGAGGACGGAGCGGCGGCTCATTTAGTGCACTTAGTATACGTGCAGGAGGGAACAGCGATGTCCACACGGAAGCGCTACGCCATGGTAGGTCTCGGCGACCGAGCCCGCATGTACACCGGCGCGCTGCTGGGCGAGTACTGTTCGGATGGAGAACTTGTCGCGCTCTGCGACGTCAACCAGAGCCGCATGCGGTGGCACAACAGGTCCTTCCAGGGCGCGTACGGACGGCCGCCGGTACCCGAGTATGGGCCGCAGGACTTCGAGCGCCTTCTGGACGAGCAGCGAGTGGACGCGGTGATCGTGACGTCGGTCGACCGCACCCACGCCCGTTACATCGTGGCCGCCCTCGAGCATGGGTGCGACGTCATCACCGAGAAACCCCTGACCGTCGATGCGGACGGCTGCCAGCGGATCGTGGACGCGGTCAGGGCCTTCGGGGGACACGTGACGGTGGCGTTCAACTACCGCTACGCTCCACGTAACTCCGCCGTCAGGCGCGTGCTCGCCGCCGGCGAGATCGGATCGGTCCTCTCCGTCCACTTCGAGTGGCTGCTGGACACGCAGCACGGCGCCGATTACTTCCGGCGCTGGCACCGGGACAAGCGGAACTCGGGCGGGCTCATGGTGCACAAGGCCAGCCACCACTTCGACCTCGTCAACTGGTGGTTGGGGGCCCGCCCGGAGACCGTCTTCGGCTTCGGCAAGCTGGCGTTCTACGGCCGGCAGAACGCCGAGGAGCGGGGAGAGACACGGTTCTACGAACGCGCGCACGGAAGCGAGGTGGCACAGAACGACCCCTTTGCGCTGGACCTCAGCTCTGACCCCGTACGACGCGGCCTTTACCTGGAGGCCGAGGCGGACGACGGGTACCTCCGCGATCGCAGCGTCTTCAGCGACGGGATCAGCATCGAGGACGACATGGCGCTGGTGGTCCAGTACTCGACCGGCGCCACGCTCACATACCACCTGACCGCATACTCGCCGTGGGAGGGTTACCGGGTTGCCTTCAACGGTGACCGCGGCCGCCTGGAGCTGGAGGTGGTGGAGCGCTCACACGTGAGCGGGTCGGGCGGCGGCGCGGGAGCAAGAGAAGGGGGAGAGCGGTTGATACTCCAGCCGCTCTGGGGGAAGGCTCGGGAAGTGCCGATCGAAGGTGCGACCGGCGGGGGCCACGGCGGCGCGGACGATCGGCTGCTGGCGGCGCTGTTCGGGGGTGACGAGATCAAGGACCCGCTCGAGCGCAGCTCCAGTCACGTGGACGGCGTTCTCGCCATCCTCCCCGGGATCGGCGCCAACCTCTCTTTTGCCTCTGGCCGTCCCATCGACCTCACCACGCTGGTCCGCATGTGATCCAGGGAACCGCCGCAAGGACGAGAGCTGCTCCCATGCCACGCTCGGTCGGCTCCGTCAGCCGCGGTACCACTCCTTTTCGGAAAAAAGTGCGTCTCACCGCTGGCGGATTGGCTCCTGTTCCGGAAACACTGCGTTCTAAGGGCAGCCCGGGCAGGCGAGAACCGTCGGTCGCCCTAGGGGTGCCGCCGAAAAGCCCGACCGGACCTCTGGCGCCTATCCACCCCACGAAGCAGGCTTCGTGGGGGCGCCGGATGCGGCCCGCCTGCACCCGGGCCTTCTGCGCTTCTCGCGTGCGCATTGCTGATGCGCGTGCTCCGATGCTCGGCGACCCGGGCGCATTCGGACCGCCTGGACACCAGATGCCTCGGCCGGGTTTCCGGCCGCACCTCTAGCTCGCGGACAACACCTCCGTACAAGCGGTGAGCGCCCGCTGGACGTCCGCGGCCTCGACGCCGAAATGCGTCACGAAACGCACGGCCCGGCCCGAGCCACCGCCAAACACGCGCCGTTCCCGGCAGCCGGCTAGGAAGTCGGATGCGCTCATGTCAGCCAACTCGAACCGCACGATGTTCGTCTGCACCCGCGACAGGTCGATGCTGACACCCGGCAGTTCGGCGAGGCCCTCCGCAAGCGACCGCGCGTTGGCATGGTCGTCGACCAGCCGGTCGACCATGTGGTCTAGCGCCCACAACCCGGCCGCGGCCAGCACGCCGGCTTCACGCCAACCGCCGCCGACGGCTTTGCGCCACCGCCGAGCGCGATCGATCACCTCTGCGGAGCCGCACAGCACGCTGCCGACTGGCGCGCCCAGGCCCTTCGAAATACAGAACGTCACCGTGTCCGCGATCGACGCGATCTCGTGCGGCGCTGCGCCCTGCGCCACCGCTGCGTTGAAGATCCGGGCGCCATCCATGTGCACCGCCAGGCCATACTCATCGGCCACAGCGCGCACCGCTGACAGCGCCTCGAGCGGCCAGCACACACCCCCGTGGCGGTTGTGCGTGTCCTCCACGCATATGGCAGCCGTGAGCGGGGCGTGATAGTCGTTGGTCGGCCGCACCGCCCCCCGCACCTGCTCTGCGGCCATCACGCCGGCTGCCGTCGGGACCTGGCGGACCTGAACACCGCCCAGGGCGGCTGCGCCTGCGCCTTCGGACACGAACAGGTGTGAGTCAGCGTCGGCGATAACCTCCTGCCCGGCGTGGGCCAGGGACAGCACACCGAGCAGGTTCCCCATCGTCCCACTGGCGACAAAGACCGCCGCCTCTTTGCCCATGAGCTCGGCCGCCCGCTGCTCGAGGCGGTTGATGGTGGGATCCTCGCCGAAGACGTCGTCGCCCAGCTCGGCCTCCGCCATGGCGCGGCGCATGTCGGGGGTGGGCATGGTCAGCGTGTCAGAACGGAGATCGACTGCGGTCACGGCCCTACTGTACTGACCGGCTGAAGTCAGCCCATGAACGAAGTCGAGGGCGGCCGCGGGAATGCCCGCGTGAGCCGCCCTCCATGTGAGCGGAGGCTAGCCTGCGCTCTTGGCGTCGTCGCCGGTCCCGACCGCAACGACCGGCTGCGCACCCGAGACCGGCGGCTGACCACTCTTGGCGGCGGCCGGCGCCTTGGACGCGGAAGCGCGGGGGGCGCTGGCCCTGGTCGCCCTCTTGGCGGCCGGCTTCGCGGTCGTCGTCTTGGCGGTCGCCTTGGTGGTCGACGCCCTGCTCCCGGAGGCCCGAGCCGCCGGCTTGGCTGCAGACCTGGCGGCCGGCTTGGCCTTCGCCGCGGTCCGGTTGGCAGCCGCCCGGGCAGCCGGGGCTTTCTTGGCTGCGGGCCTCGCCGCTGACAGCGCCGCCGGCCTCGCGGCAGGCCGGGAGGTGGGCCTGGCCCCCGCGGCCCGGGCAACGCTGGTCACCAACCGTTCGACGTCCTTCGCCAGCACGTCGAGACGCTTGGTCAGCTTGTCGACGTCAGACCGCTTGGCTGTGTTCTTGAGCTGCGCCTGGATGACTTTCAGCCCGGTCTGCACGGTCTTCTGGCCCTGGCCGACGGTCTTCTCGACCTGCTTTCCGAGGTCAGCTGGCAGCCGCTTCTGGAGGTCCTTGTAGGCTCCCTCGGCCGCAGTCCTCACCTGGTCGATCAGGCTGTCGGCAGGCCTGGTCTCCGATGTCTCACGTCGCTTGGTCTTACCCATGCACTCGACCTCCTGTACAGGAGAGATGGAATCCAGCTATAACGCGGTGCGTTATGCTAATACAAAACATGGCAGCGCAGAAACACGTGATAAAGAAGTACGCAAATCGAAAGCTCTATGACACACAGACTAGTCGCTATATCACTCTAGAGGGAATTTCGAAGCTGGTTCGTGACGGCTGCGAGATCCAGGTCGTGGAGCGGGACAGTGGTCGCGACCTGACTCCCCTGGTGCTGTCGCAGATCGTCGTCGGCGAAGAGAAGCGGGGCTCTGATGGCACCGTCGACTCGCTGCAGGACCGGGGCCAGGCCCTGTTTGACTACGTGCGCCGGACGCTGCGCGGACCGGCATCGATCGTGACCAGCAGCGTGGAGCGGGGCCGCTCTGAGCTCGAGGAGCTGGTCGACACCGCTGTCGAGAGAGCCTTGACCCGCCTCTCGATCCCCACCCGCAAGGACGTCGATGCGCTCAAAGCCCGCGTCGATCAGCTCGAGTCGCGGCTGCCGCGCCAGCCTGCCCCCACCCCTACGACGTCCCGTAAACGAAGGGCCGCTCGGACACGGTAGCCCGGATCACCAGGTCCGGCTCCATTCGATAGCTGACCCGACGCACACGCTTGTCCGATCGTAGCGACTGCAGCATTGGCTCGGCGACGCTCGCCAGCCGGTCCTGGTTGCCGATGACCGCGATGGTCCAGGGGCCGTGAGCGGCGTCACCGTCGATGGCCACGGCGCTCCCGCTCTGTCGGAACACCGTGCCGGTGATCACGCGATGGTCGTTGATCGCCATCTGCTCCGCCCCTGACGCACGCAGGTTGTTGACCGCGTCCTCGAGGTCCAACCGGGTCAGCGGGGCATCAATGGTCATGACCAGGCCTGGACCATGCACGGGCACCAGACCTTCCAGGGCTCGCAGCCGCTGACCTTCGTCCTGGAGGACCGGGTCCGCACCGGCCGCACCGGTCAGGCGGAGCTGGTCTCGCCGAGCCGTCAGCTCGCCCGCCTGGGCGCCGAGTGCATCGTTGGCGCGATGCAGGTCGTCGATCAGGAAGGCCAGCGACGTGTTGTCCTGGCCCTCCAGGCTGCGAACGACCTCTGCCTGGCTGCGGATCTGCACGACGCCGAGAAAGGCGACAGCCGCGCTCAGGGCGCCGACGATGACCAGCGTGAGGCCCCTGTGGCTCCGCCGCACCGGTTCGGCTCGGCGCTGCTTAAAGAGGTTTGGCATCGGTCTCGAGGCGCAAAATGCCGGCGAGTCGCTGACTCACGACGCTAAAGGGGCTGGGCATTGGGTGCCTGGAGGCTGCCGTCAAATGCGGGCAGCCTCAGCTCCGGCGATCCACCGAAGCTCAACTGCACCCCGAATTCCCGCTGCCGGTGACGTAGGTCGCCCAGGTTGCCGGCATCGCCCAGCAGCTGCTCCATCTGTCCCCGATTGCCCACAGCGGCGATCCGGAAGGGGGCCACCAGAGGCGGGCCATCATCGATCTCGGCCGTCCCTGCCGACCCCCGGTAGGCGCTCAGCGGGGTGATCCTCCGGCCGTTCACAGCGATTCCCTCGGCACCTCCCGTAAACAACAGATTGACAACGTCCTGAACGTCCTGGTAGGTGGCCAGGTAACCGATCTGACCGTCGCGGGACGGTCTTCCATTCGCGATCTCTACGGTCACACCGGGGCCCTTGAGCGGTGTGATGCCAGCGTGTGCACGAAGGTCGGCGATCTGCTGCTCGAGCTCACGGGTTCGGTCGGAGCGTCGGGCTGCGTCAGCCTCGAGGCCCGCGATCTCGCCACGCAGCACTGCGATCCGGCTGCGCTCGACTGCGTTGGTCCGCTCGAGGTCCTGAACGCTGCGGACAAGAGCCTGGTTCCGCTCGACCCGGTTGTAGGGTGTCACCAGCTGCGACCGCAGCTGGGCGGCGGAGCCGAACCCGACCAGCAGGGCGGCCAACGCGATGAGCGAGAAGCCCGCGACACGGCGTCGGTCGAGAGTCCGTAGTGATGCGATCACCGGCCTGGCGGCGTAATACTATCGGGGCCGGGAGCACCCACGTCCCGATGCGAAGAGGGTCTGAACTCGTGACGACTCCGTCAGCGGATGCAGACGGCTTCAACGCAGGCTTCCCAGCGTACGTATGCGGCCCATGGCGGCGAACCGGTGTTCGCCATCCGGCTCCACCTCATTTACACGCCAGTCTCGGCGGAGGTTTGTGATGGCAATCCAGCTCGATACGACGTCTGCCTTTGCGGTTGCCCAACACCGATTCGACACGGCGGCGGACGTCCTGGGGCTCTCCCAAAACACGCGCCTGCTCCTCCGCGAGGTGAAACGCGAGCTGACAGTCCACTTCCCAGTCCTCCACGACGACGGTACGGTCCACCTCTACACCGGCTACCGCGTCCAGCACAACATCAACCGTGGCCCGGCCAAAGGCGGCATCCGCTACTCGCCGGACGTGTCGCTCGACCTGGTCAAGGCATTCGCGATGCTGATGACCTGGAAGTGCGCCGTCGTCGGCATCCCCTACGGCGGCGCGAAAGGCGGCGTGATCGTCGACCCACGCCTCCTCAGTCTGTCCGAGCTCGAGCACCTGACCCGCCGCTACGCGACAGAGATCGCGCTGCTCATCGGCCCTGAGAAGGACATCCCCGCTCCGGACATGGGCACCAACCCTCAGGTGATGGCCTGGATCATGGACACCATCTCCATGCACGCGGGCCACTCCGTGACGGCTTCGGTGACAGGCAAGCCGGTCGACGTGGGCGGATCCGAAGGCAGGCAGGAGGCCGCAGGGCGTGGCGTGACCTACATGACACTGGAAGCGCTGAAGTATCTGCACGTCGGTGACGAGACGCCGACGGTTGCGATCCAGGGCTTCGGCAAGGTCGGCACCTCGACCGCCCGGCTGCTGCAGGAGGCCGGGCTCAGAGTCGTGGCCGTGAGCGACTCCAAGGGCGCGGTGTTCAACAAGAAAGGCCTGGACCTCCAGGCCCTCGACGACCACCGCAAGTTTCGGGCCGGAGTAAGCGGTTTCAAGAAGGCGGAAGACATCTCAGGTGACGAGTTGATCGGACTGCCGGTGACCGTACTGGTGCCGGCCGCCGCCGAGCAGATGATCACCGAGCGCAACGCAGATCGGGTCCAGGCGCGTCTGATAACCGAAGCGGCCAACGCCGCCATCTCACCCGAGGCCGACGCCCTCCTGAACGAGCGCGGAGTCTTCCTGATCCCGGACATCCTCGCTAACTCGGGTGGGGTGGTGGTCTCCTACTTCGAGTGGGTGCAGGACCTGCAGGCCTTCTTCTGGGAGGAGGAGGAGATCAACACCAAGCTGCATCACGTCATGACCCGCGCCTTCTATGAGGTGCTGCACACCAGCGTCAACAAGCGCATCGACATGCGGACTGCGGCTTACGTGCTGGCCGTCCAGCGTGTCGCCAACGCAACGACGGTGCGCGGGATCTACCCGTGAGGGCGTCGAAATCCAGCCACCGGTATCGTTGAGGCGGCGAAACAGCTTCTGCGTCAGGTTCGTTGTACGGAGGGATGGGACAGGCGATGAGCTCGTCCAGCGGGCGCCGCGTGCTCAAGATCGTGGCACCGCTCATCGCCGTCGCGGTCCTGCTGGGCGGAGTGGGTGTGTCCCTGTGGAACAATTCCGAAGGGTCAAGCGCTGCAGCCTCCTACCACGCACAGCGCCGGGCGCTCGACCGGCAGCTGAAAGCCGATGGCGCGCAGGGCTACACCGGCCAGGACCTGGAGCCCATCACCTTGCAGCTCGGCGCCGTCGACAAGGCCAGGGAGCCCTGGTGGATCCCGGCCGTGCCCGGCCACTTCAGGGCTCTGACCGCGCAGGTGGTCCGACTCAGGGTCCAGCTGGATTCGCTCGAGAGCCGGATTCTGAGTCAGGCCCAGGCCGATGCCGGCAAGCAAATCGACAGCGCAAAGTCTGAGATCGCGCAGGCACAGCAGGCGAACGCGGACGATTCAGACGTCCAGTCAATGCAGCAGCGGTTTGGCGCGGCCACGGCTGCGCAGGGTGCCGCTCACAGCGTCCACGACTACCGGGCCGTGACCCAGCAGGCCACGGCCCTCATCGCCGACGCGACGAACGTGTTCAACCAGGCCACACAGGAGAACCAGCTGGTCCAGCAGCTTGGGCAGCAGCTCGCGGCACGCAGCAACGGCAACCTGGGCGCCATCCAGCAGGCCGGCAACCAGGCGCTGGGCAGCGGGCGCAACGACGCGTCGGTCGCCGCATACATGAACAAGCCGAGTCCGTTCAAGGGCAATGACGGCATCCAGCGCGCCTACCGGAGGCTGGAAAAGTACGCTGGCCTGATCGGCAATGCCGACTTGAACCAGGCCGCGCTCGGAGCCGCCGCAGCACAGCGGTACGCCGGCCAGATCCATGACGGCTTGATGGCAGGCTTACCGTCCAAAGCGGTTGTCGTGTCCTTCCAGGCGCAGCGCCTGTGGGCGTACGAGAACAGCCAGGTGGTCCTTGAGACGCCGGTCACGACCGGCATCAGGGGCGTCACCGACTACGGCACCGACTTCGGGCCCATGAAGGTGCTCTACAAGGAACACCCCCACACGATGCATTCGCCGTGGCCCAAGACCTCACCCCTGTGGTATCCGGACACCGTGGTCCAGTGGACGACCTTCTTCACGTGGTCGGGCGAGTCCATTCATGACGCCTCCTGGGAGCCGGACTCGCTGCTGGGCCCGGGTTCGCAGTACAACGCGTCCACGCGGAGCCACGGATGCATCCACGTGCCCTTCTCGGACGCTCAGTCGATGTACAACTGGGCTCCGATCGGGATGCCGGTGATCGTCTACCCAGGCGACGGGTCACCTCTATCCAACCAGCTCGCACAGATCACGACGGACGACCAGGGCACGCCGAAGTCGCCGGCGTAAGGCAGTCGGCACCCGCCAGATGGGCCTGCTCGAGTCGCCGTTGGGAATGCGATGGACCACCCTCCTGACGGCCCTGCTGATGGTGTTCCTCGTCGGTGTGATCCGACGGCGGCCCGACCTGGCGGTTGTCGCCGTTGTCGCCTGGGCTGGTGGCTTCGAGGTCGTCTATCGATTCTCGGACATTGTCCGATGGCAGGAGTGGTGGGCCTGGAGCAGCTGGTTCTGGGAAGCGGCCGCGCTGGCGGGCTGGGTGTTTCTGGCCCAGTCGGTCGGGATCAGACCAAGCCTGTTCTGGCTGGCGGCTACGCTGCTCTGCTTCGCCATCTGGATCGCCACCGGCTACAGGTACAACTACGTTGGACAGAAGGCACCGTTTCAGGTGTTGGGCGAGATTGAGAACGTGTCCGCCAAGACCGCCTGGGCCTTGGCCTACCTCGTCGGCGCGTGGCGGGTAAGGACCCCTCCCCCCTGGCGTCGATGGCAACGCACGCCGCCACCGGCAGGGGTCGAGCCGCATCGCCAGGAAGTTGCCGAACACGGACTGCGCAGGTAACCGGATCCCGGGATATGCTGGCCGCGCAGTGAGGTGCGCTGGGCTCGCCACGGCGATGGTGCTGCCCTGTCTCGTGATCGGGTGCGGGGACGCCCAGGAGCCCGCGCTATCGCTCACGCTCTCCAGGGGCGAGCGAATCAGCGGACCGGCGGCGGCCACGTGCGCAGTTCCAGGCAAGACGCAGGGTGCTACGGAGTTCGCCCTCTTCGCAACGGAGGCGCCTTACGCGCTCAACGTTCACTCGCGGCTTTATCAGGGGCCAGGCACGTATGCCCTCTCACCCGGGGACGTCATGGTGACTTACGACGAGTCACGCAGAAGGCCGGTGGCCGTGACGACCGATACTGCCTCTTTGGTCAGCGCGAAGGAGCAGGCCCTGGCCTCCCAGAGAGAGTGGACTGGCCTGTCGGGACAGATATCCGTTGTTTCGGTTACGGGCCGCACTCTGTCTGGCGAGGTGGACGCGGACCTCGGTGGCCTCAGGCTGCACGCCGACTTTGTCTGCTCGATCCTCCCAGCTCGTCGAATTCAGGACTAGCGCCCCTTTACGACGCCGCGATCAGGACGACTGCGAGCAGTGCCAGGGCTACGCCGCCCACCTGGGGCCCGCGCAGCCGCTCCCGCAGGACAGCGAGTGCCAGGATGACCCTCACCGCCGCGTAGAGCGACAACAGCACCGTGACCAGCGCCAGGACCCCGCGATGGACCGCGTACAGGAACAGCACGTTTGCCCCCTGGTCCAGCAACCCGGAAGCTGACTTGTTGGGGCGGGGGGACGGCTGTGGCGCAAGTGAACCAACCGCAGGGATATGGCCCTAATCTGGCGGCTCGAGGGGGCGTATTGCCGGCACTTGGACCACCGGTGGTCAGTAAAACGGCCCGGCCGGGCCGAGATCGGCACGTATATGCGGCTCTCGCGAGCGATCTAAACCCGCCGGCCCAGTTGTGGGTACTCGACCACAAAGCCGCCTGAGTCGATCACAAGGTCCGCCCTGAACGAACCCGACTCATAGCGAACGACAGCCCCTCCGTCCGGCCGGCGTGCCAGGTGCGTGTACCGCTGGGCTACAGGCAGCACGCGCAGGTCCGGCACCGAGACCCAGGCCATCAGCAGGTCGATCGGGCCACCGCCTTCGAGCAGACCATGGCGAAGCACCGGCATGGTGTTCGTGAGACACGAGTAGCCGAGGTCGCAATCGAGCGCGCTGCTGAGTTCGGGCAGGTCGCCTCCAGGCTGGGCGACCCAGCCGCCCTGGGGCCGGCGCCGAAGATCCAGAGAGCGCGACCAGCCGGCGCCCCAGGCCGCCACGATCAACGATGTGGTCACGAAGCCGGGCGACGTCTCCAGCCTGTACGAAAGGGTGTACGGCTCCGGCTCTGCTCGGACCCACGCCCCGCGTGCGGTCAGTGTCTCTCTCCCGATCTCGACGGTTGCCAGCTCCAGTGCCGGGCTGTCTATGCCCTGCCAAAGGAGCGCCACATCCATTGGGCCGATGGTCGCAGATCGATATAATCGGGCGCACAGCACCCCGCCCAAGGAGCACGCACACCCATCGAGACGCTGACCCGACAGACCGCCTCCGGTTTTGAGATAGGTATGGGAAGGAGGGCTCGGCGTGCGTACGGTTTCGACGAGGTGGCCCTCGTGCCCGGCGGGGTCACCGTCAACCCTGACGAGGTTCGCGTCTCATTCCAGCTCCGCAATCTCATGCTGCCGCTGCCGTTCTGGGCCTCGGCCATGGACGGGGTGGTCGATGTGCCCTTTGCGATCGCCATGGGCCGTCTGGGGGGCATCGCCGTGCTCAACCTCGACGGCGTTCAGACGCGCTACGAGGATCCTGCGCCGGTCATCAGACGCATCTGCGAAGCGAGCCGCAAAGAGGTCAACCAGGTACTGAAGGACGCCTACATGCCGCCGGTGGTGCCTGAGCTGATCACCGCCCGCATCCGTGAGATAAAGGCGGCGGGCGTGCCCTGCGCGGTGTCGACTGTGCCGGCGCGAGCGCAGCAGCGGGCCCAGATTGTCGAGGAAGCAGGTGCAGACGTCTACGTCGTCCAGGGCACGGTGCTCACGGCCCGTCACCGATCGAGCAGCTACCACCACCTCTCGTTCGACACGCTCTGCCGAACGGTCTCGATCCCGGTCGTCGTCGGCAACTGCGTCCAGTACGAGACGGCGCTCGAGCTGATGGAGACCGGCGT